>JABAHS010071201.1_pt1 | contig 13575 bp, 13 predicted proteins | sample 7062111 | NCBI WGS metagenome assembly JABAHS01 (sample SAMN14534600, study PRJNA622989) | marine sediment metagenome | biome: marine biome [ENVO:00000428]; feature: marine pelagic biome [ENVO:01000023]; material: deep marine sediment [ENVO:00002113]; isolation source: pool of 4 deep marine... | reverse complement strand
CCCGGAGCACTTTTGCCTCTGGGGCCGTCGGCCTCTCACCTCAGGAGGTCGGAATGTGGAGCAGACCTCTCCCGCACCCGTTTCCCCCGGGTCGGCTCCGGGTGAAGAAACTAGCGACCCTCTGCAGATTCCGGCGGCCGTGATCGGTTACCTTGACCGTAAAACGAGCCGTCGAGGCCGGCCATCCCCCGGCATCGTGCGGCGCATCTTCGGCCGCTCCATAGTCTTGGGGCCATGGGCGCGGAGGCCGGCACAACGCTTGCCCCCGTAAGGCCCGGAATGAGTACGAACGCGCGGAATCGGCTGACGCAACGCGACGGGGTCTCGCTGGTCGAGATCCTGATCGGGGTGGTGATCCTGGCGGTGGCGCTGCTGGGCCTGGCGGCGGCGGGCGGGGTGGCGGCGCGGCAGGTGTACATGGGCCGGGTGGACATGGGGCGCTGGGCGGCGCTGCAGCAGCAGCTGGAGAGCCTGGTGGCCCAGGGATACGACAGCGTGGATACAGGCTCGGGGACGGTGCAGGGATACAGCATGACGTGGGAGGTGACGGGGACGAACCCGAAGCAGATCACGCTGGTGATGAAGCGAGAAAACAACCAGGGCGCGACCGTGTACGACGCGCTGGTGACGTACCTGGCCGATCCGACGCCGGATTCCTGAGCGGCACGAAGATATGGGAAGACCAACAGGTGCGAAGATGACGGGCTCTAGACTGAACCGGAACGGCTTCACGGTTGTGGAGCTTCTCGTCTATCTGATCATCGCGGTCGTCGTGGTGGCCGGCATCTACCAGGTCCTCATGGGCCAGAACCGCCTTTACCTGAAGCAGAGAGAACTGCAGGACGTGCGGACCAGCCTCCGTGCGGCCGCCAACCTGCTGGCGTTCGAGTTTCGCCAACTGGCCGCGCCGGACGGGGACATCTACGAGGCCACCGAGTACGACGCCACAATTCGGTCGGTCCAGGCGACAGGAATCATTTGCGGGATTCACGGGACCCAGCCTCGTTACGGCGTGTTCAACCCGACCGGCAATTTCACCGCTAGTACAGAGGACAGCGTTTTCATGTTCGCGGCAGGTGCGGCCGGTACGGATGACGATCAGTGGCTGCTGGCGAACGCGAAAAAGCTGTACACGCCCGCGACGGGCGGCGTGACCGAGTGCGCCTGGACCGCCGTGAGCGAGCAGCCGAGCCTGGTCGTGCAGGTCGATACGCTGGGCATCGGATCGCTGCTCGACAACGTGCAGGTGGGTGCCCCGATCCGGCAGTTTCGACGGGTGCAGTACGGCAGCTACTGGGACGGCAGCCGCTGGTGGCTGGGCCGCAGGGTGGGCTCGGCCGGCGATTGGGAGCGGTTGACCGGACCGCTGAGCGAGCCCTCCGACAGCGGGCTGGTTTTCGTCTACTACGACGAGCACGGCAACGTGACCGCCGACGTGACCCAGATCCGCATGATCGATATCATCCTGCGCGGGGAAAGCTACGGCAAAGCCCCCAAGTCGGGATCGCTGGGGCCCGATGTGCAGGAGGACAGCCTGACCCTGCGGGTCTCGCTGCGTGGCTAAAAACGGCCTGACTGTGGACCTTTTTGGCCAGAGCCCCTAAATTGGGAGGGCCGGTTCCGGCGCTGCGGTGCTGAGGCTACGCGGGCGGTCATCCCGATGTACCATACCTCACAGTACTGTCGATTCCCCGACCTGAAGAACCGAATCCGTGCAGTCGTCATGGGCCGCCGCTTCGGTCGTACTGACCGATTCTGCCGCGAGGCGGCCGGGCGCGGCAGGTTGGGGCGAATGGCTCAAATGGTTGCGATATAGAGGGTTAGTTGGCGGCCCCGCTGGACCGCCGCATGGCATAGCGATTGCACCTCTTCCGCGGCGGCGAGAGGGATACGGTATGAAGAGACAGGGATTCTCACTGGCAGAGCTGATGGTCGTGCTCATCCTGATCGGGGTGGCGGTGGCGATCGTGTCGCCGTCGATCGGGCGGACGTTTCGGCGGACCGGTGTGCGGGCGTCTGTGGACGAGTTTGCGTCGACGCACTCGCTGGCGCGCTCGGCGGCGGTCCGCTACGGTCGACTGTCGGAGCTGCACATAGACGCGACGAACGGGCGGTTCTGGGTCGAGGTGGATACGAGCTCGACCGGAACCGTGTTCAAGGACACGGTGGGAGTAGTGAAGCACCTGGATTCCAACGGTGTGACGATCAGCACCAGCACGGACTTGCTGTGCTTCGACGCGCGCGGATTGCCGTCGACGAGCAGCCCCTGCGATCAGCCGGACGCGGAGATCATCTTTTCGTCGGGCAGCCGGGTGGACACCGTGAGTATCACGGCGCTGGGGAGGGTAATGCGGTGACCCGGTTGGAGCGGATACGGACTCGTGAAGGGGTCTCGCTGGTCGAGATCCTGATCGGGGTGGTGATCCTGGCGGTGGCGCTGCTGGGCCTGGCGGCGGCAGGGGGCGTGGCGGCACGGCAGGTGTACATGGGCCGGGTGGACATGGGGCGCTGGGCGGCGCTGCAGCAGCAGCTGGAGAGCCTGGTGGCCCAGGGATACGACAGCGTGGATACGGGCTCGGGGACGGTGCAGGGGTACAGCATGACGTGGGAGGTGACGGGGACGAACCCGAAGCAGATCACGCTGGTGATGCAGCGAGAGAACAACCAGGGGGAGACCGTGTACGACACGCTCGTGACGTACCTGGCCGATCCCACCCCCGAGTGACTTCAAAAGGCAACCTACCTTGAATCTGCGGCCCCAACGACGACGACGTGAGAGCGGCGAGCGAGGCTTCTCGACGGTGGAGATCCTCGTCTATTTCGTGCTTGCCATCATCGTCGTGACGTCCATCTACCAGCTGCTGATGGGCCAGAACCGGCTCTATCTCAAGCAGACCGAGCTGCAGGACGTGCGGACCACGTTGCGAGCGGCGGGCAACTTCCTCGGGTTCGAGCTGCGACAGGTGTCGGCGTCGGGCGGTGACATCTACAACATGAGCACCAACGGGCTGACGATCCGCTCGCTCCAGGGGATCGGCATCGTCTGTAATGTCCACGGAAGCGCGCCACGATTTGGCCTCTACTCGACGCGCGGTGAGTTCGACAAGACGATCGACGACAGCGCGGTGGTCTACGCGGCGGGTGGCGCCGGATCGGACGACGACCAGTGGATGGTGAGCAGCATCAAGGACACCTGGCTCTCCGGCGGCGGCGTCGACAACTGCGACTGGCCCGGCACGCCAGCCTCCGAGATCACCGTCGAGGTGGACAGCGCTGCCACCGAGGGCGTCTTCGTCGGTGCGCCGATCCGCTCTTTCCACAGGGTCGAATACGGAGTCTACTACGACGAGGGACGATGGTGGCTGGGCCGCAAGGTCGGCGACGCCGCCAGCTACGAGAGGCTCGCCGGACCCCTCCGCTCACCCACCGACAGCGGTCTCGTCTTCGTCTACTACGACCAGGCGGGCAACGTCACTGCCGATTCCTCGCAAGTCTCTTACGTCGACATCATCCTGCGCGGCGAGAGCCACCGGCCCGTCCCCGGCGCCGGCGGCCCGAGTTACCAGGCCGATACCCTGACCATGCGGGTCACCCTGCGCGGGTGATCTCCCCGCGACATCCAACAATCCCTCCAGCGCTCGAGAAGCGCCGGAAATCCGGTCATATTGACCGAATTCGTGGGCTCGGGCGGGGGCTCGTCGGGGGCGGACCATTCACGTATATCTCTGTGCGTTAATAACTTATGCGCTCCATGCCGATTCTCGTGTGGCGGCACGGCAGATGCGATATACCGGGCCAGGAGGGCGACCCAATCCCGACGCGGGTCGGACTCCGTTAGAGCCATCTCTGAGAAGGGATACAGAAGTGACGTTTGAGAAATTCAGCAAGAGTAGCCGCGACCAGGACGGGTTCACGCTGATGGTGGTTCTGCTGGCGCTGGTCGTGATGACCACGCTGGCGATTGCCGGGCTGGTGACAGCGGGCGACGAACATCGGGCGTCGAGCGCGATGCGAGAGTCGAGTGCGGCGTTCTACGTGGCGGAGGCTGGCCTGAACGAGGTGTTCGCCAACTGGAGCAGCCACCAGGCGGCGATCGATTCGCTGGCGTCGGGGGACAGCCTGGACCTGGGCTGGCAGACGATGTCGACCGGGGACAGCTACCGGGCGGTGGTCCATCGCTGGGACATGGGAGAGCGCCCGCTGTACGAGCTGGTGGTGCAGGGGCGGTCGGAAGGGTTGCGGGGCGGTACGCGGACGCTGAGCTACGCGCTGACGACCGAGCCCAGCGAGATGGGTACGGGCTACAAGCTGGGCGAGTGCTGCGACGCACCGGTGTTGGTGCGCGGCGACGTCGACGTCAAAGACAACTCGGTACTGAGCGGTTACGACGAGCATCCGGCGGGCTGGGCAGACGCAGGTGTCTGCTCGGACTCGCTGTACGACAAGCCTGGGTTGGTCATCCAGGACATGGACTCGGTGAACATCAGCAGCGGTGGTACGGTAACGGGCGATCCGGCGCTAGTCGAGGACCCGGCGATTGAGGACTCCACCTTCTCCGACTTCGGCGACCTGACGTGGGAGGAAATCAAGGACATGGCGGAGGTCGCGATCGGCGAGCCGGGCAAGGGTGAGAGCTACGATACCGGCGACGTATATCCGCGCTACACGGTGGACATGACGACTGGCGAGACGATCTGCGACACCAGCCACCCCTTGAACTGGGGCTCGCCCGATCCCAACGACCCCTGCTTCAACCACTTCCCTGTCGTACTGGTTCGGGGCGACGTGGACCTGCAGTACGGGGTCTATGCCCAGGGGATCTTCATAACGGATTTCTGGACCGACACCACCGGGACATCGTACGGGTCGGAGCTGGACATCGAGGATGACGTTGTGTTCAACGGCATCGTGTTGGGTAAAGGGTGTGTGGAGATTCAGCGCCTGGCGAACGTGCACGGCGCCGTGTTCGGCGACAGTCACTGGACGAATTCGCTCTGCGGCGGAGACGACACCGTCGATATGAACGACGAGGGCTACATGACCTGGAGCCAGTGCGCGGTCGATCGAGCGCTTTATAACTCAATATTCAAGCCGTACGCCGTGCCGACCGAAGAGCCGCCGGGAGGCGGTGCCCGGCGTCTGGGGGAGCGATCGTTCGGCGAGATGTTCTAATTCCTGATTGTCGCGCTGGTTCTGGTGGATGGTATCTACAACCCGCTGATCAGTCTGGCAGCGAACCTACATCGAGCAGCATGAGCTGCCGGATGTGCGGGGAACCCTGTACCATTCCGATACCCTGACCATGCGGGTCACGCTGCGCGGCTGATCCCGAGAACATCAAGCCACAGGCTTCCTTTAGAGCGGCGAAGAAAGCCGGAGGTTCGGTCACATTGACCGATTTACGGTGATTGCACGGCGCCTGGTTGGGTGCCGTTTTGCACGTATCTATCATCATGATAACAACTTGCGGACTTCGTGCCGACCCCCGAACCGCGGCACGCGTAGTGCAATGGTACCCCGGTGGAAGCGCGTCTACGTGCCGACGAGAGTCGGGGACGTGGTTCGCGGAGTCGGTTATTAGAGGAGATACCGAAGTGTCGCTCAAGACGATCAGAAAGAGTAGCCGCGACCAGGACGGGTTCACGCTCATGGTGGTCCTTCTGGCTCTGGTGGTGATGACCATGTTGGCGATCGCCGGCCTGGTGACGGCGGGTGACGAACAGAAGGCATCGAGCGCGCTGCGCGAATCGAGCACCGCCTTTTATGTCGCGGAGGCGGGCCTCAACCGGGTATTCGCCAACTGGAGCAACCACGAGGCGGCGATCGATTCGCTGGCCGCGGGGGACAGCCTGGATCTTGGTTGGCAGGCGCTGTCAACCGGGGACAGCTATCGTGCGGTGGTTCACCGCTGGGACAAAGGGGACCACTCGATGTACGAGCTGGTGGTGGAGGGGCGCTCGCACGGCCCCCAGGGCGGTAAGCGGACGCTGAGCTACGCGCTGACGGCGGGCGGTGACGGTATGGGGACCGGCTACATGCTGGGCGAGTGCTGTGACGCGGCGATCATCATGAAGGGCACGTACGGGATGAAGCCGAGAGACGGCGGCGTTGTCTGGCACAGCGGCTTCGACACCCACCCGCCGGGCTGGGACTCCGCGGGGGTGTGTGCCGACACGCTGGTGGATCGCCCGGGGCTCATCATGCAGGACACGTCGGTGATTGAAATAAAGGCCGACTCGATCTCGACTGGGGTGATCGAGGGCGATCCGCCGATAATCCAGGATCCGACGATCAACGACAGCATCTTCGAGTACTTCGGCGATTACACCTGGCAGGACATCAAGGACCAGGCCGATATCGTCATCGATGGTAACGGCAACATCATGATGGCCGACGGCAGCAATAGTATCAATTTCGACAGCTCGCTGCCGGGCCAGAAGCTGACGGCCGAGGACATCTATCCGCGGCACACGATCGACATGTCGACGGGCGAGCTGGTGTGCGACACGTCGCACCCGATGAACTGGGGCTCGGACGACCCGAACGACCCGTGCTTCGACTACTTCCCGGTCATACTGGCCGGTGGCGAGATCGACTTTGTCGGCGGTGACTCGTACGGCCGGTTCTACGGCCAGGGCATCATCATAGCGGACTGGGATGAGGTGGCCCGTACGGGCGCCGAGATCGAGTTCGAGGTCGAGGTGGAGTGGCGGGGTCTGACGTTGGGCCGGGGATGCATCGAGCTTCAGAAGGGCGCCCAGTACTATGGCTCGATCTTCCTGAACGCCACCTACGACGGCGTCACCTGCGACAAGTCGTGGGACATGTACACCGACTGCTACGCGGCGACGAGCTGCGCCACGGGGGAGACCCGGATGCAGTGGAGCCAGTGCGCGGTGGACCGGGCCATGTACAACTCGGGGCTTTTCGAGCACGCCGAGGCGACAGTGTCCAGCGGGAGCGGCGCGGCCCGGCGTCTTGGCCAGCGGTCGTTCGCCGAGATGTTCTAAGCGATGAATAAACGCCCAGCCCGTCGGGATCGCATGAGCGAGAGAGCCTTCACGGTCGTGGAGGTGCTCGTCTTCCTGGTTGTCGCGCTGATTCTGGTGGGTGGAATCTACAACTTGCTGATCAGTCAGCAGCGACTGTACATCAAGCAGCGTGAGCTGCAGGATGTGCGGGGCACCCTGCGCGGGGCGGCCAACCTGCTCGCCTTCGAGCTGCGCCAGGCTTCGCCGCTCGACGGCGATCTCTTCAATATCGGCACGCACGGCATCGAGCTCCGCTCGCTCCGCGGGGGAGGCGTCGTCTGTGCGGTTCACGGGTCGGCGCCGCGGGTCGGGCTGGTTCGGGCGTGGGGCGAGTTCGATGCCACCGAAGCGGACAGCGCGTTCGTCTACGCGGCAGGCGGCGCCAGCGTAGCAGACGACAGCTGGGAGATCGGGCGGATGCTCAAGCTGTGGACCCCGGCGGCGGGTGGGCTGCCGAAGTGCGACTGGGCCAACGAAGCGCCAACGGACATCGTGGTGGAGGTCGTGGGTGGATACACGCCGCCCGACAACACGGACGGGACTATCAAGATCGACGCGTCGGGCATAGTCCGCCAGGACGCCACCGTGACTTTCAGCGCCAGCCACCCCGATCTGGCCTGCTCCGAATTCGATAGCCGAGCGGTGCTGAAGATCGACGCCGACACGTGGACCCAGACCCTCGCCATGACCGGCTGCACCTTCACGGTGAACATCCCGGCGGATGGGACGAAGCTCAACCTGCAGATCAACATCGAGAGCGACCTGTACGCACAGTTGGCCGACGACATCTTCGGGATGAGCGAGTGGCTGGACCTGGCGAGCAACGGGAGCGGCGATGGCGACGTGCTGGAGAACGTGGGGATCGGCGGGCCATTGAGAGCCTTCCGCCACGTGGAGTACGGGCTGTACGTAGATACCGACAGCCGCTGGTGGTTGGGCCGGAAGGTGGGCGGCGCCAGCGAATGGGAAAAGCTCACCGGCCCGCTCAGCACGCCATCGGACAGCGGTCTGGCGTTCGTCTACTACGACGTGAACGGCGACACCACGAGCGTCGCCACCAAGGTCCGCATGGTGGACGTCATCCTCCGCGGCGAAAGCTACGGGAAAGCGCCACGGGCGGGGGATGCCGGGCCGCAGGTGCAACAGGACAGCCTCACGATCAGGGTTACGCTCCGCGGCTGAGGAACCCTTTCTCGGCCCGAGGAGCGGACCAGCACGGCGAGCCCGGCTGGTCTTTTTTTTGGGGACCTCAGGGATGAGCACGGGATGGGGCCGCTCCTGGGTGGGGTCTGGAGTCCAGGATGCGGCGGCGGCTTCGGTCAGGATGACCGACGCAGGTCCCGCCAGGGGGCCGAAGGCCCGAGGTCCATGCGTCTAAGTCGTTATAAGACAACACCTTATCTTTGCGCCAATATTGCTTCTTCTGGCATGCGCCTTGCGCCTCCTTCAGGGGAGGGAGCCCCGCCGTTTCCTCGCAAGTCGGCGAGATGTCTACAGGCCCTCATTCCAATCGAGGTGAGAAGGCGTGAGAGGGACCAAATACTACACAGACGGCCAGAGCGGCTTCACGCTGATGGTGGTGCTTCTAGCGCTGGTCGTGATGACCATGCTGGCGATCGCCGGGCTGGTGACGGCAGGAGACGAGCATCGGGCATCGAACGCGATGCGGGAGTCGAGCGCGGCGTTCTACGTGGCCGAGGCCGGTTTGAACGAGATTTACGCTAATTGGAGCAACCACAAGGCGGCGATCGACTCGCTGGCGGCGGGAGACAGCCTGGACCTGGGCTGGCAAGTCTTGTCCACGGGCGACAGCTACCGGCCGGTGATTCATCGCTGGGACACGGGCGAGCGTGCGCTGTACGAGCTGGTGGTGCACGGCCGGTCGGATGGCCCGCTGGGCGGCACGCGGGCGCTGAGCTACGCGCTGACGGCGGGCGTCGGGGGCGGCGAGGCGTACAAGCTGGGCGAGTGCTGCGATGCGGCGGTCACCATGCGAGGCGACGTGGACATCACGGAGTCTGAGACCACGATCGATGGTCGGGATACGCCTCCGGCCGCCTGCGGGGTAGGAAGTTATACGAGCGGGATGTGCTATGACTGGGGCGCGGCGGATGTGTGCTCGGACTCGAGCTACGACAAGGCGGCCATCAGGATGGAGGACACGACCCAGGTCTACTGGGACGGCAACGCGGAGCTGCTGTCGGATCCGGTCTGGGTGCAGGATCCGTCTATCGGCGACTCGACCTTCAACCAGATGGGCGACCTGAGCTGGGACGAGCTGAGGGCGATGGCCGACTTCACGCTCGGGACCGAAGGCACATCGACCGAGTTCACGAGTGGCGAGATCCGCCCGAGCTACACCATCGACATGGAGACGGGCGAAACGATATGCGATACGAGCGACCCGCTGAACTGGGGCTCGCCGGACCCGAACGACCCGTGCTTCAATCACTTCCCGATCATCCTGGTGAAGGGGGACTTCGCCTACGAGGACAGCTACGGTCAGGCGATCCTGATCATGGATTATGACAACGTGAACCTGCGGGGGACGGAGTTCGACCTGGAGGACGACGCGCTGTTCGCCGGTCTGGTGCTGGGCAAGGGTTGCATCGAGATCCAGTACGATGCGGTGTTCCACGGCGCCATCTTCCTGGACGGGAACTACCTCAACGACCTGTGCTCGAACGACAAGACCTTCGACCTGAACAAGCGAGGGCACGTCACGTTCAGTCAGTGCGCCGTCGACCGGGCGCTGCTGAACACCGGACTCAAGGAATACGCGGAACCTTCGGTGCCCAGTGGCAGCGGCGTTCGCCGGCTGTCCCTCCGCAGCTTCGCAGAGATGTTCTGAGCGCTAGCGCGAGGGAAGGGACGCTGGAGCCCGCGACTGTCGACATGAATATCGGATCTAAATGAAACTTTGAGAAAATGCCTATATCGAACCTGAACAGAAGCCAGAGCGTGAAAGACGGCGCCTCGCCACCCGCGAGGGGATAGTGCTGCCGCTGGTCACCCTCGGGCTGCTGGTATGAGCACGATGATGATCGCGGCGACGCTGAACGCCGACGACGAGGGTCGTTCGGCTCGGGCGATGCGGCTGTCGAGCGAGGCGTTCTATGCGGCGGAAGCCGGGCTCCACTCGGTGTACGCAGGTTGGGACAGTATAGCGGGCGTCGACTCGCTAGACCCGGGAGAAAACCTGACACTCGATTGGGTGACGCTGGCCAACGGGACGCGTTACCAGGCGACGATTCGCCGGTACGATGACGGTGTCCAGCCGATCTATGGGCTCTAGGTGTTGGGTCGCGGAAGGGGTAGCCGCGCCGGACAGCGGCTACTCAGTCTAGCGCTAACGGCAGGCCCCGGGGGGGACGGCGCCGGCTACATGCTCGGCGATTGCTGCGGGGCACCGGTAACGATCCGCGGTGCCGTGGACATGGAGGACGACACGGGGATCGACGGGCACGATATCAACCCGTTCGACTGGGACTCGGCGGGCGCCTGTCAGGACTCGCTGTACGACAAGCCGGGTTTGATCATGAAGGACACGACCCAGCTTCGTACGGAAGCGACGACCTTTATCGACGGCGAGCCACCGCTGGTGGAGAACCCGGACCTGAGCGACGCGACCTGGGATTCGCTGGGCGATCTGGCGTGGGCCGACCTGAAGAACATGGCGGAGAAGGGGTTCGTCGACGGCCGATTCCAGCCCCGTCCATCGACGACGATCGACATGGAGACGGGCGAGGTGGTGTGCGACACTTCGGACCCGCTGAACCTGGGTTCGCCCGACCCGAACCACCCATGCTTCGACTACTTCCCGATCGTCAGCATCACGGACGACGTCAAGTTCGACTACGGCTACGCGCAGGGGATCTTCATTCTGGATTGGGACGAGAGCACGGGGTTGGGTAGCGAGCTCGACCTCGAGTATGATGCGGTCCTCTCCGGGCTCATCCTCGGAAAGGGTTGTATCGAGCCGGAAGAGAACTCGCGGACCTATGGCGCGATCTTCGTCGATGCCGAGTATCGGAACTCCGACATCTGCAACTACGACTATGACTACGATATGAACGACGGCGACGCGGTGGTGCAGTACAGCACCTGCGCCATCGACCGGGCGCTGAAGGGATCGGGTCTGGTCGACTGGGCCGAGGCGGCCATACTGGGGCCGGGTGGCGGCGTGCAGTTCCTGGGTTCCCGGGCGTTCGGCGAGCGGTTCTAAGCGCGGCAGCTAAAGAGGCCAAGCGGGCCGGGCGGGAGGATTCTCCCGCCCGGTCTTTTTATTATATGAAAGTTGGGCATCGGAGGTTCGGGGCGGCTCTGCGGCGGCGTTACGGTGACCTGGGGCTTGCCCACCGGCGGGCGGTATTGCATAATGGATGCCGCAACAATCCACGACGACTGAAACCCGANNNNGACCCGAGACGGTCTCTATGGCGATATCGGCCGCCGCGAGCCACAACCGGCTGAGGGAACGTCAGGGGTTCGTCCTGCCGCTGGCCATCTTCGCGATCGTCCTCATGGTGACCGTGGCGGTGAACATGATCGTGACGTCGCAGGACGAGTACCTGGCGGCGCGGGCGATGAGAGAAGCGACGCTCGCCTTCTACGCCGCGGAGGCGGGTCTGAACGAGATCCGTGCTTCCGTCCCCGACACCGTCTTCAGCGATCTGCCGCCGCGAGGATCGCGCTCGCTGGGCTGGCGAACGCTGCCCGGCGGCTCCCGTTACCAGGCCACCATCCAGCGCTGGGACACCAGCGGGATCCAGAACGTCTACACGGTGCGGGTGGAGGGGCAGAGCCCCGGCGGCGCCCGCAAGACGCTCGACGTGGCGCTCACCGGATTGCCGCCCCGACGCTTCCGGCTCGGCCAATGCTGCGACGCCGCCCTGACGATTCGAGGTGCCGTGGACATGGATGGCCAGGCGATCGTCAACGGAAACGATGTGGTCCCGCCCGGTTGGGAGGACAATTGTCAGACGCCCACCGAAAACCGGCCGGGGATCATCATGCAGGACACGACTCTGCTGACCAACGACAACGGCAAGATTACCGGCGATCCACCGGTGGCGCAGGACTCCGAGCTGAACGACGCTTCGTTCGACGAATTCGGCCCCATCACCTGGGACACGATCCGGGGGCTGGCGACCCACGTGATCGATGCCGTTCCGGAAAAGAAACTGGACGGCGTGAACGGGCCCCGGATCCAGCCCAGCTACAACCACGATGGTACCTGCAACACGGACGATCCCTACAACTGGGGTTCGCCGGTGCCTGGCGATCCCTGCTTCGGCTACTTCCCGATCGTGTTGATCCGGGGCGAAGTCGAGGTGCACAACGGTTACGGCCAGGCAGTGGTGATCGTCGATTGGGATGACTCGAGGCCACCCGGCGAGAAGGGCGGCGAGTTCGAGCTCGAGACCGACTTCGTGTTCAACGGTCTGATCCTGGGCAAGGGGTGCATCGAGATCCAGAAGGGCGCCACCTTCCACGGCGCCGTGTTCGTCGACTCCAACTATCGGCACGAGGACCTGTGCGGCGCCGATCTGGACTTCGACATGAACGAGCAGAGACCGACGGTGCAATGGAGCCAGTGCGCCGTGGACCGGGCCATCGTCGGCTCCGGGCTGGATCGCTACGCGGAGAGCGATGCGACGCCGCCGAAAGCGCTACCGTCGAGGTCCTTCGGGGAGGTCTTCTTCTAGATTAGGCCGGCCGGAGGCCGGGTGGTCCGCGGGGCGGTGCCGGGGCAAAAAGTCCCGGACCGCCCCGTTTTCTTTCTCGAGCCGCGCCGGGAGGTCGGTGGCTAGACCCCGGCGCTACGCGGAGATCCGGGTGCGTGCCGTGACGTGGGGCGTCGTCTTGACGGGCATGGAACCTGCGTTGAGATTGGGGGCCGGTCCCGGGAAATATGTACAGGAACGGTCGACGGCGCGGAGTGGCTGCCCCGACCCCCGAAGTCAGGGAGCCCATGAGCGAGGAGACGCTGCCCGCACAGCCGCCAGCACCGGAGCGACGTGACCGCGCGGTGGATGAGCTTTGCCAGCATTTCGCGGCGGGCCACATCGAGCTCGACGTGCTGGAGGCGCGTCTGGCGGCCGTGGAAAGCGCGGACAGCGAGACGGACCTCGAGGAGCTGGTGAAGGACCTGCCGGCGCTGCCGGCGGCCGCCGAGGAGGCAGCGCTGCCGGTGGAGAGCGCTCCGCGATCGTCGCGGGGATGGGCGCTGGCGCTGATGGGAGGCGCCTCGCGGAAGGGGAGATGGTCGCCGCCGCGGCAGCTGAACACGGTAGCCGTGATGGGCGGTGTCGAGCTGGACTTTCGGGACGCACGGCTGCCGGCCGGTGAGACGCACGTGACGGCGGTGGCTCTGATGGGAGGGATCGATATCATCGTGCCGCCCGGTCTGCCGGTGACGGTGCGGGGATTGGGGATCCTGGGCGGGGTGGACCAGACCGAGCACGACGTTGAAGAGACGAGCCCGAACACCCCACATCTGAAAGTGACCGCGCTCGCCTGTATGGGTGGAGTGGGCGTGGAG
>JABAHS010147920.1_pt2 | contig 13577 bp, 13 predicted proteins | sample 7062111 | NCBI WGS metagenome assembly JABAHS01 (sample SAMN14534600, study PRJNA622989) | marine sediment metagenome | biome: marine biome [ENVO:00000428]; feature: marine pelagic biome [ENVO:01000023]; material: deep marine sediment [ENVO:00002113]; isolation source: pool of 4 deep marine... | reverse complement strand
TGGAGTACTGTTTAGGGTTATCTAAAACATTAGCTTCTCACTTGTTTGAAGCAGTAAAAAATTCTGTTATCGAGATGAGAAATGATGGAAAAAGCATTAGTGAGATTACGGAAGATTTTACATCAAAGTTTGCTGGCAAAAATTATGAAGAAATCGCTTTTGAAATATATAACGATATTATTTTGAACAAAAAAATATCCAAGTCAATAATTTCACAACAACTTGCGCATATTATTGATGAGGATTTAAAAAAGAAGCCGCCTGAAATTGCAGTGAATGAAAATGATGAATCTATAAAATATTTGGTTGACGCAATTAAGTATGCCTGCAGTTATTAATATAACCAATAAAGATATCGCTTATGCTGAACATATCCTTTTAAAAGAAGATCAGCATTTCGATACTGAACGAAAAGATTTTATTAAAAACGTTCAAACAATTGATTTACAGGCCGTACCTGGCAGTGGGAAGACAACCGCTTTATTGGCAAAATTATTAATTCTTGAAAAACATCTTCCTTTCGATAATAATTCAGGGATTTTGGTCATTTCCCACACCAATGCAGCCATTGATGAAATCAAAAAGAGGATTGGAAAATATTGCCCCAAGTTATTTAATTATCCAAATTTTGTAGGTACGATACAAAGCTTTGTTGATAATTTTTTAGCAATCCCTTATTACCTTAATCGCTACAAAAAGAAGGTATATAGAATTGATGATGAAATTTATAACGAAAAGGTAGAAAAAATTTTCGGTTGGAGTATTAGTGGATTTACCCATCAGGAACAAAAGAATGCCCGATACTTCTTGATGGGCAAGAATTATAAAACTTCATTCCGGTTTGGTTTGGAAAATGGTATTTTGGTTTTACTCGATGAAATCAATGGCAATAAATTGAAAATACAAAGACCCAAATCTAAAGACTGGTCTGAAAATGAGAAAAGGAAAATAGAAAAGTGGTTGATTGACTTTAAAGTTAGAATATTGAAAGATTTTGCAGTATTGCATTTTGATGATGCATATTTTCTGGCAAACTGCTATCTAAATAAATTTCCGCACATAAAAAAGCTATTGCAAAAAAGATTTCCCTTTGTTTTTGTTGACGAAATGCAGGATATGGATAAACATCAGTACGATTTGCTCGAAGAGATATTTTTTGATGGAGGCAATAGTCTTTCAAACTATCAAAGAATCGGAGACAAAAACCAGGCAATATTTAATGGGAATGCAAAGCTCGATAATATTTGGCAGGCCAGGGATACTATTTTAAAATTAAAAGGAAGTTACCGTCTAACAAACGAAGTCGCAAATATAGTTAAATATTTTGGATTAGAGTTTATAGATATTGAAGGAAGATTTTCAAATCCTGTTGGAACCAATATTAAACCACATGTTTTTGTTTTTGATGATAATACCATAAGAAATGTTATTCCGGAGTTTGCGAAATTAGTTAATAAATTATTAGCAGAAAAAAAATTACAAGACAATCCTCAAAACTCTTATAAAGCTATAGCCTGGAGAAAAGAAAAGCTTGATAATGGAAAAATAGGCCTTCAAAATTATTGGGAGAAATTTAACGACGATAACCATAGACCAAAAGAAGATTATGCCTGCCTCGAAAGTTACCTTTTTCATCATGACAAAAATAAAAAAACATTAGAATCAGTTAGGAAAAACATATTAAATGCTTTAATTCGAATCTTAAGATATGAGGATATACTTGATGACAATAACCGAAATTATACTAAGAAAAAGCTACTGTCTTTCTTGAAAGAGAATAATGAAAAACAATATGAAAAATTGAAACTCTTGCTCTATCAATGGAGCATCAATGTCATCAAAGGCAATAAGAATAATGTTTATCCTGATTTAAAAAGCTATATAACTGAATTCTTGGATATCTTTGGGAAATCAATTCAAAAAAGTCAGTCATTCATCGAGACTCCCGCGAATAATGAACAAATCATAATTAAACCTACAAAATTGAAAAATGATAATATTTATGAAAAAGATGGGACAAAAATAGAAGTTACAACAATTCATGCTGCAAAGGGGCAGACACATACTGGAACATTATATTTAGAAACATTTTATCAGCGAAAGTATGAATCCAACAGATTGCTGGAGCAATTTAAAGGTAATATAATAGTTTTAATAATGCAGGAACATATGATAAGCAATTAACAAAAATGGCCTATGTGGGGCTTTCAAGACCAACTCACTTATTATGTTTGGCAATTCATAAAGACAGATTTAACGAAGATGATTTTAAGGATAAATGGGAAATGATTGATATAACCCAAACCGCTTCCGCCGTTTTGGCTCCAGTTGCAAAAGATCGGTAGGTTTTATAAAATAAGATAATGCCAACACATAACAAATCGTTGTATCGTCAATGACGAAGGAAGCAAAAACCTAAAAGAAGATAAGTCTTCTCTTCAATGATTTTGTATTTTGAAGTAGAATTATCTTACTTAACTGTTTGCTATGTCCTTCCCCCTCTTCGACAAAGCCTCCCAAGCCGGTGTTTTGGACACCGGCAACGCCCTGATCGTGGCGCCCACGGCCACCGGCAAAAGCTACATTGGCCGCCGCATTTTGCGCTCGGCGGTTGAGCGGCGCGAACGTGGCGTGCAGGTCTACCTGGTGCCTTACCGGGCGCTGGCCACCGAGATGGACCATTCTTTCAAGAAGGAACTGGAGAAGTCTGGAATAGAGGCAACCGTTCGGGTTGCGACGGGGGATTACAGCGATCCCGTCTATCCGCAGGAAACCGACATCTTAATCTCCACCTACGAACGGTTTGGGGCGCTGCTGCGGTTGCCAGATTTGAAGCTGGGGCGCGTGGTCATCGACGAAGTCCACCTCATTGCTGACCCCACCCGCGGGCCGCACCTGGAAGGACTGATCGCCCGCTTGAAATTCGGCAAACCGCCCGAATCCCTGTGCGCGCTTTCCGCCGTGGTCTCCAATTCCCAGGAATTGGCCGACTGGCTTAACGTTCCCCTCATCGTCGGAGACGCTTCCGACCGCGCAGTAAAGGTGGAATTGGGTTGTGACGTTACCGCCAGCATCGATGACAAATTGCAAATCGTGTTGCGAGAGGTTCTAACCCAAGGCGAACAAGCCATTGTTTTCTGTCGCTCCAAAGCCGCCACACAGAAGCTGACCCGGGACCTACGGCCAGTTTTTGCGGAATATCTAAGCGAGCATGGGGTCGCGGCGCTTAAGCAAATCGCCCGGGAAATGGCCGAGGATCCCGAAGAGGCCGAGGACTTACTCGAGCTACTGCCGGGCGGCATTGCTTTTCACCATGCCGGGCTGTCCCGCGACTCCCGCCGCGCCGTGGAGACCGCATTTCGAGAAGGGCACTTGAAGGCCATCGCCTGCACACCCACGCTTGCCGCCGGCGTCAACCTGCCGGCGGGTCTGGTGGCGGTGCGAGACGTGTTCCGCACGGAATTTATTCGTGGGTATCCAAAGCGTGTGCTGCTCTCCACGGGCGAGCTTCTCAACATGCTGGGACGCGCCGGCAGGCCGGGTCAGGTAGAGAAGGGACGCGGACTGGCGCTTATTGAAGAGGACGCGCTCAGCCCGGAGGAAATAGAGGATTTGCAGTCGGCTATCCAGGCGGGCAAGGGCAACCCGGTGACAAGCCGTCTGCCCGATTCTTTCGATGCGCTCATGCGCTTACTGCTGGCGGTTATTGCGGACCGCGGGGAAGTGACGTTAGCGGACCTCAGACGCGCGCTGCGGGAAACGCTGTGGTATCATGAAAACCCGTCTGAGATAGAATTTGACCGGCCGTTTCAGGAAGACATCATGGAAGATATTCCTGCCTTTGCCAGGGTTGATTCCAATATCACTCTCGAAGAAGCGCATGCGGTAGCAGATGGGGTGGACGGTGTGATTCACTCCTCCAAAAGGTACAATTTTTCTCTCCGCTTCAGTGGCCTGGACTGCACCTGCCCGGCGCGATCAAAATGGCGCAGGCGTGACGTCTGCAAGCATCTGGCCTTTGTGATCGATTATTTGCTGTTTGAATCCGGTGTGGCGCCCGAGCTGCGCAACCGCGCCATTTATGCCGCCGCGCATTATTTTCGAAAGACCCTCGATCTCGGCACCAAGATTCAGGAAGCGGTAAAACTGTTGCATGTATGGAATCTTATCGAGTCTATCCCGGCAGGCTACCGCGTGACGCCTGTGGGTGGGCTGGCGGCAAACTCCAGCCTGGATTTGCTTTTGATGCGTACGGCACAGGACCGAATCCGCGAGTTTCACGGAGCGCCGGACATTAAAGACATCGCAGAGTGGGTCATCAGCGATTATTTTGCCGACGAGAACAAACGAAACAAATGGCTCAAGGCAATTGTTCCCTGGATTCAGGGAGGGAACATCAAAAAGATTTCTCTGCCGGAAAAATACCGCGGAAACTTCGAACGTGAGTTGGAAAACCTGGGACAGCTTGCCGTTTTGTACGGAGAGATCGCCAGGAGCCTGGGGAAACAGAAAATAGCTGAAATATGCCGCAAGGCGCGCGGGTGTATCCAATATGGCGTCTCCCCCGAGTTGATTCCGTTGATTTCGTTGCGCATCCCCGGACTGGGACGCGCTCGCTGCCGTTTTCTATACCGGGAGCGCAATATCCGAAGCCTCGAGGAACTGGCCCACGCCAGGCCGGAAGAGCTTACAGGCCCCACCTGTCCGCATCGTTTGACCTGGCAATGGGTACAACGGGCGCAAACTATGTGGAAGTCTCGGCATAAGGTTCTCAGGGCACCAATGGAGAAGCGCGACAAAGAGATTGATGATTTTCTTGCACGGTTTCGGATGGATCAGCTCTCTTTATTTGGCAAACATGGTGTCTTGGATCAGGGAACGCCTCCGACCCGGGCGCCATCGGTAGAACCCCAACCGCCAAAACAGGTTGATGCTGCTCATAAGCAGATCCGTGAGGAAATCGCCCCGGAGAGTGGGCGAATTGCTGAAAGCGAATCAGATAGACCTATTAGAGCTCTCCTGCTGATTATTGCTCCAAACAGGGAAGCGTGTGGCAACATATTTAAAGCCGTGTTTGGTGGGCGCGCAGGCCCTTTTTCTTATTCAAAATTGCAAATGTCATGTATCTATTGCGGTCGATTGAAATTTAAAAATGATATGACTATCAATTTGTTGGGACTGCCGGCGGGCCAAAATCTCGCTTGTGCCCTCAAGGCGTTGGCAACCAAAACGAACGGCTTTAGCTTGGTTGTTGATCTGAATGAATCGAGTAGTTGGGGTTATGCAAAATATTTGTTAAAGGAATTACGGAATTTGTTTGGAACCCCTTATTTTCTGACCGCGCTTGGAAATGGGCAACAAACCGACCACTTAATCCCTGAGCTAAAGCGCGCACTTTCACTGCAAGATTCCGAACGGCTTTTTGTATTAAATGACTTCCAGCCGGCAAGCGTGAAGAATATGATAAATCAATTTTGTAGCTTGATAGGCTAACATCATGAAGCCAACTCCAACCCAACTTGAAGCCATCGCATGTTCTAGCGAGGCTTACCAGATCCTGGCCTGTGCTGGCTCGGGCAAAACCGAGGTGCTGGCGCGCCGGGTGGTCAGGTTCCTCAGGCAGGGCGTCGATGCCGAGTCCATCGTTGCGTTTACCTTCACGGAAAAAGCCGCAAAGGAGCTAAGAGATCGGATTGAAAGCCGGGCCGTGGAAGCAGACCCATGCTTTCGCTCGATGCCGCCCTGCTCCGCCGGTTTGTATGTGGGCACCATTCATAGTTATTGCTTACGCCTTTTGCAACAATTTGGGGGTCTCTACGAAGTCTTTGATCCGCTTGCGGAAGAACAGGAATGGGCGCTGCTGCATCGCTTTGCCAGGCGGCTCGGTCTGGTGCAGTTGTTTTCAGAAGCCTGGCCCGGGCAACCGGTTTCCGTCAGGCGGGCGGTGGAGGTCTTTCGCGACAGCCTTGCGGTGGTTTATAATGAGCGCATTCCTCGCGCCGTTTTAGGACAGCGCGCTCCCGCATTCGCTGCCATCGTCGAGCGCTATGAAGACCTGTTGTACAAAATGCGACTGTTGTCGTTCGACCAGATGGTAGAACGGGCGTGTGCGGAACTCTCTCCCGGAACCAGAATCTGGAACAGCTTGAAGGGGCAAATTCGGTGCGTGCTTGTCGATGAATATCAGGATTTAAACCGGGCACAGGCTGAGCTGGTGCAGAAGCTGGTCGCTCTCGGCGCAGGGGTTACCGTGGTCGGCGATGACGATCAGGCGATTTACCAGTGGCGAGGCGGCGATGTGTCCCTGTTTTTGGATTTCCCAAAACAGTACACCGCAGTGCACCGCCACGACCTGGCGGAAAACCACCGCAGTGTTGAACCCATCGTCAACCTTTCCAACTCGTTTACACAAACCATTCGTCAGCGGGTGTCCAAGTCCATGATTCCTCAGCGAAGGTCTCAAGCTTCCGCCATCGAGCTCCTCAACGCCGGCACCGCTGAGCAGGAAGCCGAAGTCATTGTGCAAAGGATTCGAGCGATTTTGCAAAACGGCCACAAGCCCTCGGACATTGCGGTGCTTTACCGTTCGGTGCGCACCTCCTCCGGATCAGTGGTAAAAGCCTTGCGGAAAGCAGGTATTCCCCTGGCGCTTGTGGGAAAACTCTCTCTGTTGGACAAACCGGAAATGGCGTTGTTAGCTCGCGTATTTGTCTGGTGGGCCGGTGGTTGCTGGCGCCCGGATGAAGTGCAAGAAGTTGTCACCGATGAAACATTGGCGCACGATATTTCTGACTTAACGGGTGCGGCTGAGGGAAAGGCGAAGCAGACTGTCGGTCAACTAAGAAAAATAGGGACGCATCTCACCGAAGAAGGTATAAGTGATCTAATTGAGGTCTATATGGAAATGCTCCGGGTTATTGGTTTGCCGGTAGCGGGCCCGGAGTGCAAGAGGCAGGAACAGGGGCTGGGGCAATTTTCCCGCCTCCTGGGTGAGTTTGCGCACGGTCAGCGGCGGGCCGCGCCGGTAGATTTTTTCCAACATCTTGAGCCGGCTTCTGTAGATGAAAAAGAAGAGGACGAGGCCCTCGTGTCTGCGGAATCTGAAACGGCGGACGCCTCGCGCACGCGTCTCGGCAAGAGCCCCGGCGAGATCTTCTTGACCCGGTTGCGAGTCTTCCTGGAAACTTATGCCTCGCACGCGGCCGAGGAATCTCCGGAAAGACCCATACTTGACCGTGATGCCGTCAATATCATGACGATTCACCAGGCGAAAGGGTTGGAGTTTCCGGTCGTGTTTATGCCTTCGCTGGTGCAGCGCCGATTTCCTTCGACGAGAACCGGTATGGAAAAACCGTGGTACCTCCCCGAGGAACTATTTCAAAAGGATCGCTACCAGGGCTCATTAGAGGATGAACGCAGGCTGTTCTATGTGGGCATGACTCGGGCCAGAGATTTGCTCGTGCTAAGCTTTTTTACTCAATATAGCAATTCTCCTGCCCAATATTCTCAATTCATTAAAGATTTAATACAAGGTGAATATAAACATCTCTTAAAGCCTATATTAACTTGTCGTCCCACTATCTGGAGCAAGCTTAATCAGAACGATGAGACACTCGAAACAGATTTCGGTCAACTTCTGACTTTTAGCGAATGCTCCTATAAATATTATTATCGCTATATTTGTGGTTTTGTCTCCCCTATCAATCCAGCCCTGGGTTACGGTAAGATGTTACATCACGTAATTGCAGAACTCGCCCGGCGTTGTAAGGACGGGCGACCGCCGTCCAGTGATGAATTGGATGAAATTCTACGTCGGGACTTTTACTTACCTTTTGCAGGACCAATCCCGTTTAAATCGCTCTACGATGCTGCGCATCGAAGACTGCAAAAATTCGTGCAAGAACATGGAAGCGTGTTGGCCCGCACAATAGAACCAGAGTTTCGCTTTGAAATGTCCTTTGCCAATGCTCGAGTACGAGGCCGTATTGACTTACTGGTTCAGGCAGATGATGGGAGTGCCCGCGACGTCGAAATTCTGGATTTCAAAACTGCTGAAAAGAGGCCGCCGACGGAGCAACATCAAAACCAATTGCGTCTCTATGCTGAGGCGGTCAGATTCCTAGGAATGAATCCCGTCAAACTTATCATTCATGATCTGGATTCTGAGAAAGGAGAGCATTTTCTTGTAGAAGAAAATGAATCCGAGAGAGATGTATTTCGCGAAAAAATGCACTGCTGGTTGAGGGATATCAGAGAAGGGAATTTTGATCGGAAAAGGGAAGACGGCTTCTGTGAAAATTGCGATTTTATGGGTCTTTGTCGATTATACCCACTTTCACGCTAAAACCCTCACGTCACGATATAGAAAAATAAAGCATCCGCCGGGAAAAATGAGCCAACCGCAAAAAGAAAAGCCAGAACCGTAAGCAAAATTCACAAAACCGCCCCTATCAAGCCTAAAACCGCACCAAAAAATTACCCAACCGCTTAGCCCAATCCTCCAACCGCAGTAAAAAACAACCAAACCGCCAAGAAAAATGATATAACCGCATAAAAAAATCCTAAAGACGCGTGCAGGAATGAGGCAACCGCACCGATAAATCATGGAAACGCTCGTTTTAACTAACATCGGAGGTTGTTATGCCAAATTCCATCGACGCGCGGTTGGTGGCAGCACAGGTTGCCATCGATAATGCGCTTTCCAACCCGGATGTGCAATCCTATTTATCGGTGTACGGCTATGATGCCGACAAAATCGGTGCAGGAAAAGCACTGTACGATAACGCTCAGCAGTTGCACCAACAACAGGTGAAAGAATACGGCGATCAATTCGCCGCCAGCGACGCCTTGAAGTCCACCTGGGAACAGGCTAAGGCAGAGTACATGCGCTTTGTCAAGATCGCCAGGGTTGCCTTAAAATCGGAGCGGGCGGCGTTCCAAAAACTGGCTCTGAACGGGGATCGTAAGCAGTCCCTCTCGGGCTGGCTGAGTCAGGCCAAGCAATTCTACATCAACGCACTGGCCGATGCGGACATCCTCACTAAGTTGGGCCAGTTTGGCATTACTCAAGAAAAACTACAAGCGGGTACAAAGCTGGTAGAAGATACGGAAGCGGCCAATGTCGCCCAGGAGAAAGAAAAAGGCGAAGCCCAACAAGCCACCCTGGAACGCGACCAGGCCCTCGACCAACTGGATGAATGGATGAGCGACTTCACCGCCATCGCCCGCATTGCCCTGGAAGAAAAGCCACAACTGCTGGAGAATTTGGGCATTGTGGAGCCGTCCTAGTGGGCCAAACTATTGAGGATAATTGTAAAGCCCCTGGCTTTTTGAAGCCTGGGGCTTTTTTGTTTGTCATTTTTTTCTTGATTTTACAGAATTATAGAGTATTTTGAAATCGTCATTCTTATTAGCCAATCTAAATAGAAGTATCATGGTTAAAGAATTGGACAATGTTGTGTTAGTAGCCGACCTTCCCGAATACGGCTTAAAAGAGGGCGACATCGGTACGGTCGTTCTCGTACACCGCAACGTTGAAGGATACGAGGTCGAATTTATCGCGCTGGACGGAGAAACCGTGGCGGTGGTCTTGCTTCTGGCGTCATCGCACCCAACACTCAGAGCAATCATCCAACCGCAGTAAAAATGAGACCGAGTCCACAAAAACGATGAAATGGACTTGACATTAGCCAGAATTTTGGCTACTTTTACAGCTAACAAAATGAGTATAAGGAGAATGAAGTATGAAATTAAGTAAATCGCTTCTGCCCGTGAGCGAACTGAGACACAATGCCAACAAGGTGGTGAACGAGCTCAAAGGGACACTTGTCATCACCCAGAACGGTAAAGCCAAGGCTGTGCTGCAGGACGTCGAAACCTATGAACAGACACAGGAAGCCTTAGCTTTATTAAAGGTCATGGAACTAGGTCGACGACAGGTGAAAGCGGGTAAGGTGAAGGAGATGGAAGCAGCCTTCGGCGAGCTGGGTCGAAAGATCAAAGTATATAAGGAAAAAGCGGAAAGCAAGGATAATGACCTATGAGGTCGTATTTACCGACGACGCCTGCCAGGATCTGTTTGACATCTACACCTACGTTGCCAATGAAGACTCCATCAGCAATGCCGACAAGCTCATCGAGGTCGTGAAAGATGCTTGCAAGCGATTGTCCCAATTACCCAATCGCGGGCACGTGCCGCATGAATTTGCGCTGCTTAACGTCTCTGATTATCTGGAGATCCATTGCAAGGAATATCGCATAATCTATGAAGTCGTCGGCAAAACCGTGTACATTTACTGCATTGTTCACATGAAAAGAGACATTCTGGATTTGCTCAAACAGAGACTGTTGAGAACGACCGACTAACAAGCTGCGCTTCCAACAACGATAAGACTGAACTCTAATTCCGTCTCCAGCTTCCCCATATGTAAATTAATTCGTTAACGTCACTCATAAATACATGACAGCCATTTCAAATCGCCTGCGGTTTTCATGACTTCCAAAAACATGTTTATCGGTTGTGCCGGTTGGCAGCTTCCCAAGGACATCCAAAATGAGTTTCCCGCTGAGGGAACCCACCTACAACGTTACGCAAAGCGTTTCCCGGCGGTGGAAATCAACTCAACCTTTCGCAAATCGCATCGCCCGTCGACCTATTCAAAATGGGCAGATTCTGTCCCGGATGATTTTAAATTCGCCGTCAAAATCCCCAGGAAGATCTCTCACGACACAGCGCTGTCAGAAATCGAGCCTGTACATGATTTTCTTGCAGAAATCGCTGAACTCGGAGACAAAATGGGACCGCTGTTGCTGCAGCTTCCACCCACTCTGGCATTTGAGAAAACCGTCGCAGACGATTTCTTTGGTGCATTTCGGAAGGCCTTTGATGGTCAGATCGTCTGTGAACCTCGTCACGAGAGCTGGTTCTTCAAAAGCGTCGATCAGATGTTAGCTGCCCATCAGGTGGCGCGAGTCGCTGCCGATCCCGCTCCGGTTGATTCCGGTGACGAACCCGGCGGATGGCAGGGAGTTGTGTATTATCGGCTGCATGGCTCGCCGAGGAAATATTACTCCGCCTATTCCGAGCAAGCACTAAAAAAGTTTGCCGATGCCATTACGAAAAGCGCGGAATCCGCTGAAACCTGGTGTCTTTTTGATAATACGGCTGCGGGGGCCGGAACCGGAAATGCGCTTGCCTTGCTGGAAATGAGTCGGGAGGATTAACCTGTGTTTAGTTTCAGGTAAGAGGACTATTTTACCGTGACGGTCATAAGAAGGATGTCGTCTTTTATTTTGCTGTTATTGGAATTCAGCATGTATTCGATCAGGGTACGGTTGAACTCCGTGCTGCGAAGTGAATAATGACTTTTTGTGAAATTTCTCACTCCCTGTGTTCCTAAAATGCACCCGTTTTTGTCCTCACTTTCTATCAAACCATCCGAGTAAAGAAGGATTTTATCGCCGGAATTTATTTGCATTTGGTCTGTTGAGCACGGCACGGGCAACGGATCCTCGAAGCCAAGAAACGTGGTCTCGGATCTTAGTAGTTCGATTTGTCCGCTCCGATTGTGAAAGAAAATAATAGGAGGTTGAGCCGCACTGGCAAATCTCATCGTGCGATCTTTGAAGTCAAAAATCACGGCGCAAAACGTGGCATACATGCCTGTATCAGCCAATTTTTGAACGAGGAATGTGTTCAGCAGATTTATGGCGTGACACGGCGATTTATACTGCATGGCGTGTGCGAACACAAATGTGTTGATGCGGGAGGCATACAGCGCGGATGCGATATTGTGGCCCGTTACATCACAGGCGCTTACGAAAAGTTTCTTTTTGTTGAGGGGGAGGATACTGCAAAAGTCGCCGCCGATTTTGCCTTTTGGCTTTACGGTGACGGCGATCTCGACGAACTCGTCGGAGTAATCCTCTGGCAGGAAGCTGTAATGCACTTTGGAAGCAACATCTACGACTTCTTGATCCATAAAATTTTTACCGGTAATTCCGAAGGCTTAGCGTGAATAGAATAAGTTCGATGTGTGTTAGTATATAACTATCAACGACATAGCGCGGATAAAGATTCCCATTATTCATACATCAATTTGAATTTTTGGATCAGATGGTGGGAAAAATCAGCCGTGAATACGTGAAACTCGGAGTCGACTGCGACATTGGTGGGGGAAAGATTTTGCCTTGCCATTTGTTGCTTTCATGGTTTAAGCAATCGGAATTTTTGGATTCGGTCATTGCCGAAATCCACCACAAAAATCTCGCCTGCCGAATTGACCGCCACATCGGTGGGGCTATCAAATTGACCTTCACCGGAACCCTTTGAACCAAAATGATGCAGATACTTCCCCTCAGCGTCGAAAATCTGTATTCGGTGATTGTAAAAGTCCGCCGCGTAAATGCGGCCTTCGGCATCCTGCACCACTGCATTGGCCACGTCGAATTGGCCAGGCTTTGAACCTTTGCTGCCCCAGGACTGCAGGGGCTTGCCTGCCGCACTGAATTTCTGGATGCGATGATTGTAGGCGTCCGCGACCAGAATGTTGCCCTTGGCGACCACGTCGACATCAGTGGGATAGTACAGTTGCCCGAAATCGTGGCCCTCACTGCCGAATGGGCGAATGAAAGCGCCGCTGCTGTCGAAGACCTGAATGCGGTGGTTGAAGAAGTCGGCGACCAGGACGTTGCCCTCGCGGTCGAAGCTCACACCCGCGGGCGCATCGAATTGGCCTTGGCCTTTGCCGGTTTTGCCCCAGGCAAATCGGTAATTTCCTTCGAGGTCCAACACCTGCACCCGATCGTTACCGTATTCTGGCACGTAAATCAAATCTTGGCTGTTGATGGCTAAATGCATGGGACGGTCAAATTCCCCCGGTGCACGACCCCGCTTGCCCCATTCCTTTAAAAACGTTCCGTCCGATGTAAATTTTTGCACACGGTTGTTACCGGCGTCGGTGACGTAAATATGTCTTTCCGTATCAAGAGCAACACCAATGGGTTCCTTAAACTGCCCCGGCTCCGAACCCGAACCACCCCACTGGGTCACGAACGCCACTTCAAGGGCAGGGTCCTCTTCGCCGCACCCAAGAAAACTGAGCCCTATAACTAGCAAAGATACTTTCAGCGGCATCCAAATTTGTAATTTCATGGCACCACCGCAAATTCTTCAACGGTTAAGGTGTAGGGATGCGCGTGGTGTCCTTCCGGGGTCTCTTTGCGGAGGCGACCCGTGATGCGAACTGGCGTGTCGGCCCCCGCTAATTTCGATTGCAGTTTCTTCAGTGCTTCATTTTCTTTAAGAATGAATTTGGTTTCAGATTCAGGCACTGTAAGAACAGGCGTGCCGTCGCTTTGATCCACTTGGCCTGAAACCGTTGCGGTGATTTCTCGCGGCGTGAAACCTGCATCCGCAACGACCGCTTCGAGTCTCTCGACCGCAATGGATTTCCCCTGTTTGTTTTGGAGTGCGGCGATCCCTTTGCCTACGTTGATGCGCACGTTTGCCACGCCCTCCACATCTTTAAGCTTCTTCTCCAAACCGTAGGCACAGAAGGGACACGCCAGACCGTCGA
>JABAHS010033608.1_pt1 | contig 13578 bp, 11 predicted proteins | sample 7062111 | NCBI WGS metagenome assembly JABAHS01 (sample SAMN14534600, study PRJNA622989) | marine sediment metagenome | biome: marine biome [ENVO:00000428]; feature: marine pelagic biome [ENVO:01000023]; material: deep marine sediment [ENVO:00002113]; isolation source: pool of 4 deep marine... | reverse complement strand
CACCTCAGGGGGTTCGTTCACTCTGCAGGGGATTCCCCCCGCAGGATTTCGTTGATGTGCGGCCGGTCGCCCCGATATCAAGGCTGGCGGACGCGATTATGGTTTGAGGGTTGTTCAGGCAACCGTTGCTGCTGCCGCGAACATCACGCCGAGCAGCACAACCAGCATGCCTGCCAGCGCAAGACCCTCCTCCTTGTAGTTTTTCATGACTGTCACTCCGTGTGGTTGGGCCGGCCTCCCTTTCGGGCCGGGTATGACTAACTGCCAGTTGTTAGTGCAGGACCCGTGCCAACTTTGTGAATCATTAAGAATCAATAGCTTGTGGCTAATCCAGCGTTTACGGAATACCGTGAATTACGAAAAATCGTGACAAGGTTTACGAAATTCCGTATAAACTCGCGCCATGAGCAGGAATGACGACTACCAGTGGCTGTTTCGCAAGGCGCCCGTGATGGCGACTGCGATCGACAAGGACGGCTGTTATCTCGATGTCAATGACGCCGTCGAGCGGCGGCTCGGTTACACGCGCGAAGAGATGATCGGCCGCAAGCCCCTCGACTTCGTCACCGACGAGACTGCGCGCCGCATTCAGGAGGAATTTCGGCCGGCGCTGCGTCGCACGGGCAAGCTGGAGAAAAAGCCCGTGAGTTTCGTGGCGAAATCCGGCGAAGTCGTCGACTGCATGAGCGATGCAATCATCGAATACGATCCGGAGGGCTGTTTCGTGCGTACGATCGCCATGTACGCGGAGGTCACGGACCAGGCCCGTGCGGCGTTCAAGTACCGGGACCTGTATCGATCGACACCGGCAATTCTGCATACGCTGGATGCCGATGGGCATATCCAGACGGTCACCGACCATTGGCTGCAGAAGCTCGGCTACACGCGCGAAGAAGTACTCGGCCGGCCGATCACCGACTTTTACAGCGATGCGGATCGCCGCCGTTTCTCCGGGACGCGGCTTGCCGAGGCGATCAATCGCGGTGATTTCACCAACGTCGATCGCCAGATGGTCACGAAGGATGGGCGCGTGCTCGACATCGTCATGTCATCCATCTCGCACCGCGATGGCCGCGGTAACGTCGATCGATTACTGGTTGCTTCGAAGGACGTCACAGAACGCAAGCGCGCGGAGCGCCGGCTGCGCCGCACGCTGGCCGAGAATGCACGACTGCGCGAGGAACTGGAGCAGGAGCGCGATTACCTCCGGGAAGAAGTCAACGTCGCCATGAATCTGGGTCGTATCGTCGGCACCAGCCCGGCGCTGCGGCGCATGCTCAAGCGTGTCGAAGCAGTGGCGTACACGCCGGCGACCGTGCTCCTGCACGGAGAATCGGGCGTCGGCAAGGAACTGGTCGCGCATGCAATTCATGCCCGTAGCCCCCGCGCCGAAGGACCGCTGGTCAAAGTCAACTGTGCGTCGATCCCGAAGGAACTGTTTGAAAGCGAATTCTTCGGTCATGTGAAAGGCGCATTCACCGGCGCCCACCGCGACCGCGTCGGTCGCTTCCAGCTCGCTGACGGGGGCACCATATTCCTGGACGAGGTGAGTGAGATACCGCTGGAGCTGCAAGGCAAGCTGCTGCGTGTGCTGCAGGAGAGCGAGTTCGAGCGTGTCGGCGACGACGTAACGCGTTCCGTCGACGTGCGCGTGATCGCGGCGACCAACCGCGACCTGGAGCGGCACATCGTCGACGGGAAATTTCGCGAAGACCTGTTCTACCGGCTAAGCGTGTTCCCCATCGAAGTGCCGCCATTGCGGGAGAGGGGTGATGATGTTATCCAACTGGCACAGGAGTTTCTTACCCGCACCTGCAAGGATTTCGGTCGCGAACCCATGACCCTGACCCGCGGACAAGCCAACAAGCTGCGTGCGTACGACTGGCCCGGAAACGTACGCGAGCTCAAGAACGTCATCGAACGTGCAGTGATCCTGTCACCCGGCAATGTTTTGCGGCTCGATGCGTCCCTGCCCGAGGTGGCAGCGGACGAGCGGGGTGCGGCAGACGACACGTCGGCGGAGTCCGGGTTCCTTACCGAGCAGGAGATGCGCGAGTTCCAAAAGAAAAACACGATCGCTGCACTGAAGCAGGCGAGTTGGCGCGTATCCGGTACGGGCGGAGCCGCGGACATGCTGGGCATCAAGCCGACGACGCTTGCGGACCGGATTCGCGTCCTCGGCATCAGGAAACCGGGCGGTCGAGGTCGCCAATGACCCGCGCAACCATCAATCGCCTCCTGGTGCTCGCGGGGATTGCGGTGTTCGCGGTGCTGTTTCGCATGCTCCCGGTTACTGAATGGCTCGAGGAGGCTTCTCAGCTGTACCAGCGCTACCCGGTCGCCGTTCCGGCCGTTTACGTTGCCGCCGTGACGGTTGCAACGGTTGCGCTTTTTCCGGGCTGGATATCGATGATGCTGGGCGGCCTGCTGTTCGGTTTGCTTCCCGGGCTGCCGCTTGCCTTGCTAGGCATTACGGCCGGTGCCTTTGGCGCATTCCTTGCGGGGCGGTCGCTGGGTCGCTCCTGGGTGGAGCGGCGCACGGGTGACAGCCTGAGACTGCAGGCCCTGGACGAAGCCGTTAACGCGCAGTCCTTTTATATTGTTTTCCTGACCCGGTTTGCCATCGTTCTGCCTTTCAATGTCCTGAACTATGCGTTCGGACTGACCCGGGTAACGGGCACGATCTATGTGGCGGCTACCGCGCTCGGCATGTTGCCGGCCGTACTCCTCTACGTATATCTTGGTACCCTCGCGGATGACTTCGGCGAAATCCTTGCCGGCGACGTTCGCCCAGACAGCGGTGCCTACTGGATCGCAGCCGTCGCTATCGTCGCGATCGCCGCGGTCGTCTGGATCGTACAACGAGCGGCGAGGCGGGCGTTGCAGCAAAAACAACACGGCTAGTATTAGTACACTTATGAAGCACAGGGCAGTCCTCGCCTTGCTGCTGTTCGGCAGCCTGGCGTCAATCGCGATCGCGGAGCAGACGGAGTTGCCGCAGCCGGTTCGCAGCATACTCGATATCCGCAAAGTCCCGCACGATTCGCTAAGCGTCTTCGTCCAGGATGTCGATAGTGGGGAGGTGGTCCTGAGCTGGCAGGACGACGTGCCGCGCAACCCGGCATCGACGATGAAGTTGCTGACGACGCTCGTCGGGCTCGACACGCTGGGTCCGACCTACCGATGGACCACGGATGTTTTCGCACTGGGAGAACTGGAGGATGGCCGCTTGGACGGCGACCTGCTGCTGCGAGGCCGGGGCGACCCCTTCCTGGTCACCGAACGTGTGTGGCAGATGCTGCGCCTGGTCCGCCAGGCAGGCATCCACGAGGTCGATGGCAACCTGCTAATCGACGACAGTTACTTCGAGGTGCCTGCGTACGATCCGGCAGAGTTCGATCGCCAGCCGCTGCGCGCCTACAATGTCGGCCCGAATGCTCTTCTCATGAATTTCAAGGTCGTGCGTTACTGGTTCGAACCCGACCATGACCGCAACGCCGTCCGGGTCTGGATCGATCCGCCGCTCGAGAATCTGCGGGTCGAGAATCGGCTGGCGCTGCGGCGGGGCTATTGCGGCGGCTATCAGCGGGGCATAACGATTACCGCAAACGAGGGAATCGACAAGATGATCTTCAGCGGCCGCTTCCCGACGGGCTGTAAGAGTTACGCCATGGACCGCACCGCACTGCAGCACAACGAGTTTGTCTACGGTCTCTTCATGTCGGTGTGGCGCGAATCGGGCGGAGTGTTCAGTGGTGGGTGGATGAACGCCAAGGCCCCCGACGGCGTAGACCCGATCGTTTCCTTTGAATCCCTGTCCCTCGCCGAGATCATTTCCCGGGTCAACAAGAACAGCAACAACGTAATGGCGCGGCAGATCCTTTACACGCTATCGGCAGAGGTGCTTGGGCCGCCCGGTACCGAGAGCGGCGGCCGTAAGGTCATCGAGGACTGGCTCGCCGACACCGGCATCGATTTCCCGACGTTGACGCTCGATAACGGCGCCGGCCTNNCGGCGCGTGAATTCGGGGCACTGCTCGAGTTCGCATGGCGGAAGCCGTACATGCCGGAGTATCTTGCATCGATGGCGATCTCCGGACTCGACGGCACGCTGCGCCGCAAATTCGACGACGCGGCGCTCACCGGTCAGGCACACCTGAAGACCGGCTCGCTGGATCACGTCGCGGCCATCGCCGGGTATCTGCAGGCGAGGTCGGGGCGGCGCTTTGCCGTGGTGATGCTGCACAACCACGAGGACGTGCACCGCGGGCCGGGCGAGGAGGCGCAGGCGGCCCTGTTGCGCTGGCTGTACGAGCAATAAGTGTAAAGACTTCCGACGATGCTGTAGTACACTCGCGGCGGGCAGGGGAGAACGATCTATGCGATTAGTGATCGGCTTGCTCGTGCTGCTGCCGATGCCGGTGGTGGCCGAGACGGGCTATGTTACCGACCGTCTGATGCTCGGGTTGCACCAGGCTGCGGACACCAGCGACCGGCCTTTCCGGTCGCTCGAGAGCGGGACTCGTTTCGAAGTGCTATCCAGTGATCGCCTGTACGCGCGCGTCCGACTGGAGGATGGTACCGAAGGCTACGTCAAGGCGGCCTACGTGGTTTACGAGCCGCCGGCCAAGTTGATCGTCAACCAGGTACAGGCGCAGGTCGAGCGCCTGACCACCGAACTCGAGGAAGCCAAGGCGGCGTTTGCCGAGCCGGCAGCCGTTATCGATTCGCTCAAGGCCGAGACGGAGGCGCTGGATTCCGAACTGGAGGCCGCCCGAACTCGCGTCGAAGAACTCGAAGACGACAATGCAAGGCACCAGAGTCGCGCGGAGCGGTACCAGTTCAGCCTGCCATACGAATGGGTCGGCGGTGCGATCGGCGTCTGTCTCGTTGCGGGCTTTCTCGCCGGCTTGTGGTGGGTGGACCACCGCAGCCGCAAGCGCCACGGCGGTATCCGCATCTACTAGGATCTTTCAACTCGGGCCCTTGCCCGACCGACTCAGGCGCCCACGGCCTCGCGCTGCTCCGCCACGCCGCTGTCGTCAGAGCAGCCGCCGCGGATCGGCAGCTCCGCATCCGCGTAGAGCCTGTCGATGTCCTCCTGCTTGCGGGCGTGGCGCATCTCCTCGAGCTGGCTCGCCGTGATATGGGGCGCGAAAAGCTGCGCGAAGTCGAGCATGTATCGCCGCATGACAGCATCCTTGCGGAAGCCGATCCACGTGGTGCTGCGCGGAAACAGGCCCTCGGCTTCGATCGCGGTCAGGTCTTTCCTGTCGTCGCAGTCCTCGGCCATGCTCGCGACGATGCCTACGCCGAGCCCCATGCGGACATAGGTCTTGATGACGTCCGCATCCCGCGCGGTAAAAACGACATCCGGCTCCAGACCCTCGTTCGAAAACGCCTTCTTCAGGGACGATTGCCCGCCGAAACTGAATACGTAGGTGACCAGGGGGTACTCAGCGAGATCGTGCAGCGTGAGTCGCCGCTTCAGCTTGGTCAGCGGGTGGTCGTTCGGAACGAGGATCTTGCGGTCCCAGCGGTAGCTCGGAACCAGCAGCAGGTCGGCGAACAGCTCGCGCGAGCCGGTCGCGATCGCGAAATCGATCTCGTTCGCCGCGACCATGTCGGCGATCTGCTCGGAGGTGCCCTGGTGCAGGTTCAGGCTGACGCGCGGGTATCGCTTGCGAAACTCCCTGACGACATCCGGGAGGACGTAGCGCGCCTGCGTGTGCGTGGTTGCGATAGACAGGGTGCCTTCTTCCTCGTGGAAGTAATCGGAAGCGAGGCTGCGGATGTTCTCCACTTCCTGCATGATCAGGCGCGCCCGCTCGATCACCTGTTCCCCGGCCGCGGTGATGCCGCCGAGGCTCTTGCCCTTGCGCGTGAACAGCTGCAGCCCGAGTTCCTCTTCGAGGAGCTTCAGTTGTTTGCTGACGCCGGGCTGGGAGGTGTAGAGTCTCTCGGCGGCGGCGGTGATGTTGAGGCCGTTGTCCACGATCGCCAGCAAGTATTTGAGTTGTTGTAGTTTCATTCGCGCGAAAGCACCCCTGCGATTTCAGACTAAGACCACGCCTCTTCCGGTTCGTTTCCGAAATCGCCGCAAATAACGCTTTTGTCTAAGGTTTTTCGATACGCCGGCAAAGACGCCGGTTTCCTGCCCGGATTCCTCCCGTCAGCCGAATTACATATAACACAAAGGAATAAGGATCAAGACAACTGATTTAGCGGGCCGGCGATGAATTTGAGACTTTTTCTGCTATACACAGCACAGCAAGAACAGCAACAGGGACCAACAGGATGATCTACGACAATATTCTGCAGACCATCGGCAACACGCCGGTCGTGCGCCTGAACCGTATCGGACCGGAAAACGTGGAACTCTACGTGAAAGTCGAGTCGTTCAACCCGATGGGCTCGGTGAAGGACCGCCTGGCTTTCGCGATCATCAACGACGCTCATGAGTCCGGTGAACTGGAACCGGGGCAGACCGTCGTGGAGGCGACATCCGGGAATACGGGTATTGCACTGGCGATGGTATGCGCGGCTACCGGCCATCCCTTCGTCGCCACGATGGCCGATTCGTTTTCCGTCGAGCGCCGCAAGATCATGCGCGGCCTCGGTGCCAAGGTCATCCTCACGCCGGCCGCCGAACGCGGCTCGGGCATGGTGAGGAAAGCCGAGGAACTCGCCGCCGAGCACGGCTGGTTCCTGGCGCGCCAGTTCGAGAACCCCTCCAATCCCGAATACCACGCCAGCACCACGGGGCCCGAGATTCTGAGCGATTTCGCCGGCCGTCGGCTGGATTTCTGGGTAACGGGCTACGGCACGGGTGGCACGATGTCCGGAGCCGGGCGGACCATCAAGGCCGCTCGGCCCGAGGTGACCATCGTGGCAACCGAGCCTGCCGGTGCGGCGCTGCTGAGGGGCGACGAGTGGAACCCGCACAAGATCCAGGGTTGGACGCCGGATTTCATTCCCGATGTCCTCGACCGCGAGATCTTCGACGAACTGATGAGTGTGACGGACGAGCGCGCCATCGAGGTCGCGCGCGACCTCGCAGCGACGGAGGGCATCTTCGCCGGAATTTCGGCCGGCGGAACGCTGGCGACCGCGCTGGAACTGGCGGAGAGAGCGTCGGAGGGTTCTGTCATCCTCGCGATGCTGCCCGACACCGGCGAGCGATACCTGTCCACGCCGCTGTTCGAGGGCGTCGAGGAGGGGTCCGATGACGCCTGGCTCGCGGCTCTCTGATCAACCGCTATTCCGCGAACTTGCCGTTTGCTGAACGAGAGCCGGTCTCCGGCCGCGCCCGCGCGCGTAATGGATTGAAACCGCAGAGAAAAATAGTTTCCGTTGAGACTTGAATCACAGCGCCCGGGAGCCGCTGGTGGCATGGTGTGAAGCCTTTCGTGCGACGGAAGCTGGCGTGTCAGCAGACATTCACACTCTGACGACAATAAGAAACTTCTGCAAGGCGGGCGAGCTGCTGCAGTCGCTGGTGCCGCGGGCGCATAGCTTCTGCTTTTACGGCCGGGACCGGACCTGCATATGGAGCAGCAACGGTGCCGACGATTACGAGATCAACGAATTCGTCTCGGACCTCCTGATCGGGGATCACCCGAAGTCTGAGTACCTTCGGCGCACGTTGAAGTCCGGGCGCACGCTACTCGTTCTTCCGGTGTTCCTCGACGATGGCGAGGCGTTCGGATTCCTCGTGGTGGTGTTCTCGCGGAATGCCGGCAAGTCGTCGTCATTCAATCCGGGCTTGCTGAGCGACATACTGTCACCGGCCGTGGCGGTCATTGCAGAAACGTTGTGGATCGATCACCGCCTGCAGGAGACTATCGCACACGGCAAGGACATCGAGAAAGAACTCAAGCTGGTCTACGAGGTCGACGAGAAGATCCACGGCCAGTCGCGCAGTCACGCCAGCCTGGCCCAGCTCGTCGGGCAGAGCGGCCGATTCCTGAGCATTGGCTACAGTGTACTGCTGATGCCGGCCAAACGCATACGTATCAGCGCGACCCACTCGAGCTGGAAGGACGTCAATCGCAAGGCGATGGATCGCTACCTGATCGACCACCTGCTGCCCAAGCTGGAGAGCAAGCGGGCGCCCGTGGTGTTCGAGATTCCGGCGGTCGACGGCGGCGAGAGCGTCGCCGACCAGGGTTACCAGACCCTGCTCTGTCCCGTCATGGACAAGCAGGGTAACGTCGAGGGCATGCTTGCACTGCTCAGCCGGGTGAACGGCGGGCCGTTCACCGGCGAGCACCGTCGCTTTATGTCGCACATCGTTCGAAAGGTCGAGTACGTCATTGAGCAGTCGTTCGACGCGATGACCGGACTGATGAACCGCTCGGGCTTCGAGGCGCAATTACAGGAGGCACGCAAGAGCCTGAAGTCCGGGCAGGACTCGCATCAGCTCATCTATTTCGACCTCGACAATTTGCAGCTCGTCAACGATACCTTCGGGCGCAGGGCAGGCGATGCGGTCATCATGCGCTTTGCCCGCATGCTCGACAACGATCTGCCGCGCAGCGCGGTATTGTCGCGTCTCACCGGCGATGACTTCTGCATCCTGCTGACCCACGCGAATGCAGAAGAAGGGCTGGAGTTCGCGCAGCTGGTTCGTGAGAAGGGGCAGTCACTGCGGTATCTCGAAGGTGACCGGTCGCTGCAGATCACGATCAGCATCGGAGTAGCAGAATTCAACCAGCGGTCGGTCGACGAGGGCGCGTCGCTCACGGCGGCGCGCATGGCCTGTGAAGCCGCAAAAGACCACGGCCGCGATCGGATCGAGGTCTACGACGACCAGAACCAGAGCATTATTCGTCGCTATGACGACATGCAGCTCGTCGCGCAGATCCAGCAGACGCTGGATTCGGACGGCTTCGTGCTGATGGCTCAGCCTATCACGAGCCTGACGCGCGGCAGTGATGCACCTCGCTACGAGATACTGCTGCGCATGAGGGACGAAGAAGGCAGTGCCGTGCCCTCGTCCGCGCTATTCTCCGCGGCAGAGCGATACCAGCTCATGCCGCAGGTCGATCGCTGGGTCCTGTCGAAGACGATCGCAAGCCTGTCCAGGCATCCCGATGTAGTTCGTGAGGCCGGCGCGGTATTCTCTGTGAATCTCTCGGGACAGTCGCTGTCGGACGACGACATCCTCCAATTCATCCAGCAGGAAATCCGGGAGGGCGGTCTGCCGGCGACCTCGCTCGGGTTCGAGGTAACCGAATCCGCCGCCGTATCCAACTTGGCCAAAGCCCAGCAGTTTATAAACTCGCTGCGCGAGCACGGCTGCAGCATCGCTCTCGACGACTTCGGTGCAGGGCTCAGTTCATTTGCTTACCTCAAGAACTTCGCCGTCGATACGCTCAAGATCGACGGCAGCTTCATCCGCGACATCTCGGACAACCGAATCTCGGAATCGATGGTCGCCGCCATTACGCAGGTCGCGAAGGTCATGGAACTGGAGACCGTCGCGGAGTATGTCGAGAACGAGAAGACGCGCAAGCTGGTTGCGCAACTCGGGGTGCATTACGCGCAGGGGCACGCAATCGGCAAGCCGGTGCCGCTCGACGACGTGCTGGGAGACCTTTCCGTGCGCGTGAGCATGTCCACCGCCTGAGTCAGAATACGCCGGCCTCCAGGCCGGCTGCCAGGGTCATTCCCAGTTCTTCGCACTCTTCCAGACGAGCTACGTCGAATTTTCCGGCGATCAATACCGGGCTCTGGACTTCCTTTACCGCGAGACCCTTGAGTATCCGCCGCATGCTGGTGATCGCACCGGTTCCGTCGTTGCCGGCACGCACGAAGAGCGCGTAAGGACGGCCGACGATTCTGTCCGAGCACTCGTAGAAGCTGCGATCGAGGAAGTATTTCATCGCGCCGCTCATGTAGCCGAAGTTCTCTGGTGTGCCGAGAATGAACGCGTCGCACCAGAGCAGATCGTCGGCCGTCGCCTCGAGCGCGGCGCGAGTGCGGACTTCGACGTTGGTGATTTCCGGGCTCCGCGCCCCGCGGGTAACCGCTTCCGCCATTTGCGACGTCGAGCCCGATTGCGAGTGATAGACGATCAGCAAGTGTTTCCTGTCAGACATGTCCCCTGCGCAGTTCGAAAAGAGTACAGTTTATCGCGACCCGGGTCGTACTTTCGCTAGACTCTGCTCAATGACTATCGACGAGAACAGGCTGGCGCGGTTGCCGGAGACGTTACGTTCGGCCGCGATCCTGTGGCTGCGACGGTTGGAAGAAATGCAGGGAAGCGCCAGCCTGCCCGCGGATGTCGAGCATCAGCTGCTGAACGTCGTCGCCGTGAGCGAGTTCGCGGGCAACGCGCTGCTCAGGGACTGGGACTACTGGCAGGGCCGGCTCGAGCGCCTGGCGTCGCCACCCGATCCGCGCGAGCTGCGTGTATTCGCTGACGAGACGGGTCGCAGCGATGCAAGCATCGACGAGGTGAAGGCGCGTCTGCGCCGTTTCCGACGTCGTTACATGCTGGGTCTCCTCTGGCGCGAGGTAGCGGGGACGGCAACACTTGCCGAGACGCTCGAAGCTCTCTCGGAACTCGCGGACCAGATGCTCGCCGCTGCCGGCCGATACGCGGACAGCCAGCTCGAGAGACGCTATGGTCGTTTCCGGGATCCTGACGGCGCTTTGATTCCGCTGGTCGTGCTGGCGATGGGCAAGCTGGGCGGCGGCGAACTGAATTTCTCGTCCGACATCGATATCGTATTTCTCTATCCTTCGGACGGAGAAAGCGGCGGGCCGCGCAAGCTGGGTGGCCAGCAATACTTCACGCGACTGTCGCAGATGATCGTCACATTGATGGACGAGCGGACCGCGGACGGCTTTGTGTTCCGGGTCGACACGCGTCTGCGGCCGTTCGGCGATAGCGGGCCGCCGGTCACGAGTTTCGCCGCCCTCGAGTCCTATTTGCTTCAGCACGGCCGGGACTGGGAGCGCTACGCATACATCAAGGCGCGCATCGTCGGGCTGCCGCCGCCGCCCGAGGTAGCAGCCGAACTCTTCGAGCAACTGATCGACCCGTTCGTGTACCGCCGTTACCTTGATTACGGTGTATTCGAATCCCTGCGTGAGATGTATGCGATGATCGCTGCGGAAGTGAAGCGCCGTGACCTGGCCGACAATATCAAGCTAGGACCCGGCGGCATCCGTGAGATCGAATTCATCGTGCAGTCCATGCAGCTTGTCCGTGGCGGCGATCGTGAAGAGCTGCGGCAGTCATCCTTGTTGCGCGTACTGCCGGAACTCGCCGGCGCCCGGGGTCTTGAGGACGCTGCGGTCGATCGTCTTCGGGATGCCTATGTCTTCCTGCGGCGACTCGAGAACTTCATCCAGGCCATCCGCGATCAGCAGGTTCACGACCTGCCGCGGGACAAGGCCGACCGCGAACGGCTGTGCCTGGCAATGGGTTACCGGGACTGGGCGGCGCTTGTACAGGATATCGACGCGCATCGCCGCAACGTCACGCAGGAGTTCGAAGCGATCGCATTCCGCGGTGGGGAAACCAATACCGACGGCGAACTCGAGCGGCGCTTCGAGGTGTTGTGGAAGGGCAGCACTTCGGCACAGGAGTGGGCGCTGGAATTTTCCGCGCAGAAACAAGCCAACGAACTCGCTGAATCGCTTGCGAGTTTTCAGCACGCGCCGTCGACCGTGAAAATCGACTCGATCGCACGTGAGCGGCTGCAGCGTTTCATGCCCCGCCTGCTGGCGCTCGTGGTCCAGTGCGACGAACCGCTGCTCGCGCTCGACAGGACGCTGTCTGTGATCAACCGGATCCTGCGCCGCAGCGCCTACGTATCGCTCCTGAACGAGAACCTGCTCGCCGCGCGCCGACTCGTGCGATTGTGCGAAAGCAGCTCCTACATCGCCGCGCAGATTGCGCGTTTCCCCGTCTTACTCGATGAGCTCCTCGAGCCGCGCGTCGAGACCGAACGGATCGACAAAGCCGAATTCGAGGCCGAGATCGCGAGCCGGTTTGAGCATGTGCGCGAGTCCGACAGTGAGGCCCGAATGGAGACGCTTGCGCAGTTCCAGCGCGCAAGCATGTTTCGTATCGCGGTAGCGGACTTCAGCGGCTCGATGCCCATCATGAAGGTCAGCGACAGCCTGACGTTTCTCGCGGAAGCGGTGCTGGACTACGCGCTCGAATCCGCCTGGCTGGATCTCATAAGCAGGCACGGTGCGCCGCATTACGAAGTCGACGGCCGGCGGCACGCGGCAGGTTTCGGTGTCATCGGCTATGGCAAGCTCGGCGGACTGGAGCTGTCCTACGGTTCCGATCTCGACCTCGTATTCCTGCACGATTCGCGAGGCGACAAGCAGGTGACCGACGGCGATAAACCGCTCGACAACGCCTTGTTCTTCGGGCGCCTAGTACGACGCCTGGTGCATTTCCTGACGACGCAGACCAGTTCCGGCGCGATGTACGAGATCGACACGCGCCTGCGGCCGGAGGGCCGCAAGGGCATCCTGGTGACGAGCACCGATGCCTTCGAGCGATACCAGGAGGAGAATGCCTGGACATGGGAGCACCAGGCGCTGCTGCGCGCGCGGTCCGTCGCGGGCAGCGCAACAGTGGCCGGAGACTTCGAGCGCATCCGGGCACAGACGTTGATGTCCCGGGTCCGGCTCGATTCGCTGCGAGATGATGTCGTGTCGATGCGCGCGCGCATGCGCAAGGAACTCGACCGCACGGCGAGCGGGTGCTTCGATCTCAAGAACGGGCTCGGCGGTATCGGCGACATCGAATTCATCGTCCAGTACCTCGTGCTTCGACACGCCGCCCGGTACCCGGCCGTGATTCGCTACAGCGACAACATTCGGCAGATCGCGGCGCTGGCGTCCGTCGGCCTGCTCGACGTGCAGACGGCAGCGCGGCTCCAAAGCGCCTATCGTGAATTCCGGCGGCGACTGCACCATCTTACGCTCAACGATCACCCACCGATCGTCGACGACGGCGAGCTGGCTGGGGAGCGCGAATTCGTTTCCGCGGTCTGGGGGCGGCACCTGGGGACGCAACCGTCGTAGCGGCCGCCGCGGACGACAGCGTATAATTGCGCGAACTCCAACGAGAGCAACGGATTATCCAGTAGTGGCGAGAGCAGGCACAGTCGATCAGAACCTGGTACCCGCGAATGCCGAGCACCGCTACACGGTGCGGCGGAAGGACCTGCCTTTGTCGTGCCCGATGCCGGGCATGTACCTGTGGAACTCGCATCCCAAGGTCTACCTGCCGGTGCAGGAAACCGGCGAGGCAGTGTGCCCCTATTGCGGCGCGGAATACCGTCTCGAGACGCAGGACTGACGCAGGCCGGTGAGGAACTGAGCCATGTACGTAGTGACCGGCGGCGCCGGGTTCATCGGCAGCAACCTCGTTCGCGCCCTCATCGCGCGCGGACACGATGACGTCATCGTCGTCGACGACCTGGAGGACGGCCACAAGTTCGTGAATATCGCGGACCAGCCGATTGCCGATTACCTCGACAAGGACGAGTTCATTGCGCGCCTCGACACCGATACCGCATTAGCCACCTCGCTGACAGCGAT
>JABAHS010008046.1_pt3 | contig 13580 bp, 10 predicted proteins | sample 7062111 | NCBI WGS metagenome assembly JABAHS01 (sample SAMN14534600, study PRJNA622989) | marine sediment metagenome | biome: marine biome [ENVO:00000428]; feature: marine pelagic biome [ENVO:01000023]; material: deep marine sediment [ENVO:00002113]; isolation source: pool of 4 deep marine... | reverse complement strand
TCAGCATCGTGGCGCTGTCGGCATCGGTGTAGATGGCGACCTGCTCGGGAATCGCGGCCGGCGCGGCGATGCTCAAGCCCGGCGCGTGGCGAAACGGCACTTTCGGATTCTCCACCACGGTCAAAACACCCAGTGGACTCGCGAGCGACGCGACGACGGTTGCGCCGGACACCCGCTCGGTCTGCGCGAGACCCTTGTACTCGGAATACCGCAGCTCGAGCGGCGAGCCGTGCAGCAGATAGCCCGCAACGACGAGCACGCCGATCGATGCGCTCCAGCGAGCAGAGCGGCCCTGGACGCCGGTGACGATGGCAGCCAGAGCACCGGCGGCGGCTACCGGCGCGAGCACCGCGCCGGGAGCGGCGGCGTGCAGCATCCAGAGCACCGCGCCGCAGCCGATGGCCGCGCCTCCCAGATCGCTCGCGTAGGTGCTGGCAAGCACCTCGGGAAACCGCATGAAGGTGAGCGCGATGCAGTTGGCGGCGAAGAAAAACGGCAGCATCAGCAGCACGTAGGAGAGCCCGAGCCACAGCAGCTGGTCTGCGCCCCAGGTGATCTCCAGGAGATTCAAAGGCAGGCTCTGCACGATCAGGAAACAGCCGACCGACGACAGCGCGAACAGGGAAGCGTTGACGGCGAAAACCCGCGCGAAGCGCGCCGTGAGGCGGCGCCCGGCGAACGTCAGAAAGGTGCCGCTCGCGCCGAATCCGAGCAGCGCAAGACTGATGATCATGTAAGCGAAGTGGTGCCACTGGACGATGGACAGCAGCCGCGTCAGCAGGACCTCGTAGGCGAGAACACCCGCCGAGAGAATCGCCACTGACAGGAAGACGCGTCGCATCGGCGGCGCCTGCGGGGCGCCGAACAGCGTATCAGCCATGTCCGCCCGTCAGCGGGACGAAGCGCACCGGCAGGATCTGCCGGATCTGCACGCGCTGCTCGTCGAGCTTGTGCACCAGCAGAAGGTGCTGGACAGCGAACCGCTCGCCCACGGGCACAACCAGCCTGCCGCCCGGCTTCAGCTGCTCGACCAGCGGCGGTGGAATGTGATTGGCCGCCGCGGTCACGATGATCGCGTCGAAGGGCCCCTTCTCCGGCCAGCCGTAGTAGCCATCGGCGAACTTGACCTCCACGTTGCCGTAGCCGAGGCGCGCCAGGCGCTCTTTCGCCGAATCCGCCAGCGGCTCGATGATCTCCATCGTATAAACGCGATTGACCAGCGCCCCCAGAACCGCCGCCTGGTAGCCGGATCCGGTGCCGATCTCGAGAACCACGGCGTCTTCGTCGATGTCCAGGAGATCGGTCATGAGCGCGACGATATAGGGCTGGGAAATCGTCTGACCGTGCCCGACGGGCAGCGGCCGGTTGGCGTAGGCGACGGCGTCGAGCTCGTCGGGCACGAACTCGTGTCGCGGCACCTTACCCATCGCTTCCATGACCCGCGGCGCGAGCGCTTCCCGGCCGGTCTCCCCACGGGTGTCGATGACCGTCGCCTGTATGGCCGCGAGCATCCTCTGGCGCGCCTTCGCGTAAGGATCGTCTCCACCCTGGACCTGCAGCGTGACGAAGAGGCAGGCGGCAATCATGTACTTCAATGAGCGCTCCATGACGCTACTCTACCCCGGTCGGAGCGAGGAGTCTCCGCCGCCTTGGTGTCCGCGACCGCGGCGATGTAATAAAGTAGACATCTACGCCGCTACCCACGGTGTACGGCAATGGCTCGAGACGATATCGAGCGACAGGTCCAAGAGGCTGCGCGCAGCTTCGATGCAGAGCTGCACACGAGGGCTTTCGTCGAGACGCACTCCGATGCCGCGCAGCTCGCCTGGATGCTGTCTTTCCTGAGGCCGGCTCCCAATCAGGTGATTCTCGATCTCGGCACCGGCAACGGCTACGTCGCGAGCGCCGTGGCTCGCCAAGAGCCGGATTGCCGCGTGGTCGGCGTCGACGTGGCCGCGCAGGCCATCGAGCGCAATCGCGAGCAGGCCCGCGAGGAGGGCCGGTCGAATGTCGAGTTCCTGATCTACGACGGCATCAGGCTGCCCTTTCCCGACGACCACTTCGACGCAGCCGTGAGCCGCTACGTCTTTCACCACCTGCCACGATTGGAGATCAGTCTCGAGGAGCTCGCTCGGACGGTGCGCGAGAAGGGCACGCTGGTGCTCGCGGATGCCATCAGGCACGAGGGCGATGACGTGGACTTCATCAACCGTTTCCAGCTGCTCAAACGCGACGGGCACATCCGTATGCACCAGCGCGCAGATTTCATCGATGTGGTCTGCCGACACGGCTTCCGTCTGGTCGAGACTTTCGATTCTTCGATCTCGTTCACCCGCGAGCGGGGCGCCGATTACGACGCACTCATCGCCAAGACGCCCGATTCGGTGCTGAGTGCCTACGCGATGCGAATCGACGAGCAGAAAATGGCGGTAACATTCCCTATCCTGAGCGCGGTTTTCGAGAATCTGAACTCGGGTCCATGAGCAAGGAAATTGCAAAATGGCTGAAAGGTCTGGGGCTCGCGAAGTACGCGGGTCTCTTCGACGAGCAGGAGATCGATCTGGCGGCCCTGCCGGAGCTCGACGAAACCGACCTGAAAGAGCTGGGTATTCCGCTCGGCCCCCGTAAAAAAATCCTGAAAGCCATCGCCGGACTCGAGGGCGCGGAGCGCAGCCAGGCTCCGACCCATGACAGTGACGCCTCCCTGGCGGCATGGGAGCGCATGCCCGGAGAGCGAAAGCCGGTGACGATGCTATTCGCCGACATCACCGGCTCCACTGCGCTTACGGAGAAGCTCGACGCAGAGGAGACGCACGATCTGCTTTACGGCGCCACGCAGCGCATGTGCGCCTCGGTGGAAAACAATCGCGGCACCGTGTGCCGCTTCATGGGCGATGGCGTCATGGCCATGTTCGGCGCGCCGCTGGCGAGCGAGCACCACGCCGTGGACGCGTGTCAGGCGGCGTGGGAGATGCAGCAGGCGATCGGTGACTATTCGAAGCAGATCCCCGCACTGCGCGAGAGTGGCATCCGGATCCGCGTCGGGCTGCATTCGGGCGAGGTCGTTGTGCTCACCGTCGGCGAAGGTGAAAAGATCGAATACGATGCCTCCGGGCCTACCGTACCCGTCGCGGCGCGCCTGGAGCAGGCCGCACAGCCCGGTGCAATCTACCTGTCCGCCGCCACCAGGGAGCTCGCGGAGTCGCGAATCGAAGTCGGGCCGCTCCAGTCCCTGTCGGTCAAGGGAATATCCGAGCCGCTTGCGGTTTTCGCGCTGCGACGAGTCATTTCCGCCGAAGAGAGCACGTCCCCCGCGAGAAGCACGCCATTCGTCGGCCGGCGCGCCGAGCTCAACCAGTTCCGGGGCATTCTCGATACCTGTCTCGAGTACGGGCAGGGTCAGACGGTCTATGTTCGCGGCGAGCCCGGCATCGGCAAGACGCGTCTCACCGAGGAGTTCGTTTGCATGGGCGCGGCCAGGGGCATGAAGTGCCACCGGGGACTCGTGCTCGACTTCGGCGTCGGCAAGGGTCAGGACGCCATACGCGCATTGCTGCGCAGCCTTCTCGGTATCGGGCCCGGTGCCGGCAAGGATGCGCGCCTGCGGGCAGCGCAGGCGGCCATGGACGACGGCCTGCTCGAGTCGGATCAGCAGGTCTATCTGAACGATCTGCTGGACTTGCCGCAGGCGACCGAGCTCCGGGCTTTATACGATGCGATGGACAACGCCACCCGCAACGAAGGCAAACAGCAGGTGGTGCCCGAGATCGTCGACAGGCTGAGTTCCACCCGACCGGTGCTTCTGCTGGTCGAGGACATTCACTGGGCCGATGCACTCACGCTTGCGCATCTGGCCAGGCTCACGAAATCAGTAGTGGATTGCGCAGTGCTTCTTCTCATGACGTCGCGCGTAGAAGGCGATCCTCTCGATCAGCGTTGGCGCAGTAGCACCGAGGGCAGTCCTCTTCTTACCATAGACCTCGGCCCACTACGCAAACAGGAATCCCTCGAGCTCATCGAGGGGTTCATCGATTCGAGTGATCCGCTCGCCCGGGATTGCCTCGAGCGTGCCGCTGGCAATCCGCTGTTTCTCGAGCAGTTGCTGCGCAACGCCCGGGAAGGCACCCGGGAAGGGTTGCCCGATTCCATCCAGAGCCTGGTGCTGGCGCGCATGGATCGGCTCGAGCCCGAGGACAAGCGCGCCCTGCAGGCGGCTTCCGTGATCGGCCAACGCTTCAACGGCGACGTGCTGTGTCATCTGCTCGACACCACTGATTACGACTGCCAGGCTTTGCTCGAGCACAATCTGGTACGGACCGAGGGAACCGGTTATCTGTTCGCACATGCTCTGATTCAGGAGTGCGTGTACAGCTCACTGCTCAAGCGTCAACGCGGAGAGCTGCATCGAAAGGCGGCGCACTGGTACTCCCGAAGCGACTCGGCACTGCATGCCGAGCATCTTGCCGGCGCTGAGGACGACGAAGCACCCGGCGCCTTTCTCGCCGCCGCTCGCGAGCAGCTCGAACAGTTTCGGTTCGAGCGGGCCCTCCACCTTACAGACCGCGGTCTGGCAGTCGCCTCTGCCCAGTCGGATCGGCACCGATTGAATATCCTCAAAGGCGAGCTGCTGCACGACCTCGGCAACATAGACTCTTCGATAGACATATATCGGGAAGCACTCGAGCAGGCCGACGATGATGTGCAACGCTGCGAGTCATGGATCGGATTGGCCGCAGGAATGCGGGTTGCCACCGACTACGAGGCAGGGCTCGAGCTTCTCGACAAAGCCGAGCCCGTGGTGGTCAAGCACAATCTCACGTTGAAGCTTGCGCGCCTACTCCACCTGCGCGGGAACCTGCACTTCCCACTCGGCAACGTCGAAGCCTGTCGCGAGGCGCACCAATCCGCGCTCGACTACGCCCGTGCAGCCCAATCGCTCGAGTTCGAGGCGCGGGCGCTGGGAGGATTGGGAGATGCGGCGTACGTTCGGGGTCGAATGAGAACGGCCAACGACCATTATAATAATTGCGTCGAGCTCTCACGCAAGCATGGGCTCGGTCGCGTCGAGATGGCGCACCTTCCGATGTGGGGCTTTACCCTCATGTACCTCGGCGATCTCAGGGGCGGAATGAGCGCAGCTTTCACCGCTCTGGACGCGGCCCGCAAGGCCGGAGACCAGCGAGTCCAGATGAATGCCGAGGGATGTATTTGCCACACAGCCACCGATCTGTGCGAGTACGAGCTTCTGGAACTGCACGCTGAGCATCAGATGGCCTGTGCCTTGGCACTCGGCTCGCGCACATGGCAACCCACGGGCCTCCTCTGGAAAGCTATGGCCTTGCAGCGCAGAGGACGAAATTCGGAAGCACGGGAACTCTTGATGCAGGCCGCTTCGATAGCCCGTGAGGTAGGTCAGGCCTTCAACGCCGGGCGGGTACTCGGCGCGCTGGCGCTCGTCAGTGACGACGAAGAGGCTCGAGACGCGGCGTTGGAGGAAGGGGAAGCAGTGCTGCGCAAAGGCGCGGTGAGTCACAACTACCTGTGGTTTTATCGATTCGGAATGGATGCGCTCATCAGCGCCTGCGAGTGGCAACGGGTCGAAGCGTACGCGGACGCGCTCGAAGACTACACCCGCGCGGAGCCTTTACCGTGGAGCGACTTTTTCATCGACCGGGGGCGGGCACTGGCCGCATTCGGGCAAGGCAGTCGAGCCCCAGCAACAATTAAGAAGCTCGAGGACCTGCGAGACCAGGCGCATCGAGACGGATTCAGGGCCACTTTACCGGCCCTGGAGGAAGCGCTGTCGCGTGCCGGCGTCGGCGCCTAAATCGCCTCGGCAGGTTTCGCCACGAACAGATCGCGGCGCACGATGCCTTCCGCCACCGCTTCGACGTTCCTGTTGCGCCTGATGAGCATGTCCGCGTACTCGGCTTCGCCGAGAAGCGCTTTCAACCCATCGGCACGCGCCTCGACCTCGCGGATGTGGCGCCTGCCGGTTTGCTCGTAGGCGGCGGTTACGTCGATACGCTCGACGACATCCCAACCGGTCGCCTCGAGCAGCTCCGGATAGCCGCACTCGGATTCCACGTGGGGCGGGCCGGACTCCACGGCGCGCGCGTGATCGGTGCCGGAGAGGCCCGCGGCCACGTAGATCACCGAAAAGACCATCCTTGCTTCAGGACGGATCACCCGCCGGCACTCTTGCAACACCTGGCGCTTGCGCGCGAGACAGCAGAGCACGTCCGAATGGCTGACGGCATCGAACGAGGCGCTCTGCACGGGCAGCGCGGCGCCGTCGCCGACGGCGACGCCGATCGCGCCGGAGAGTGACTCACCGGCCACCCTGTCGGCCGCGAGGCGAATCGCCTCGAAGGGCAGGTCGACGAGGATCGCATCGCAACCGCTCTTCTCGGCCAGGTAGAGTGCCGGCCAGCCGGAGCCGGAGCCGACCTCGAGAAGCGCCTTGCCTGCGCCGAGCTGCAGCAGAGCGCCGATGCAATCCGCCTCGTCGCGGGTCGTCCAGCTGGTGCCGCCGTAGTCGCAGCCGCACACCGCCCGTTCCAGATCCAGCATCACGGGGCTCTGGGCGCGCGTGTACTCTTCTGCGAAGTGCGCGTTGAGCTCCTGCTCCTCGGGGCTCCGCGGCATAAGGCCCTCAGCGATTGGCGCGGGCGAGCACCGCGTGCAGGAGCACATTGACCGACGGGGTCGTGTAGGCGAGCTCGATGTGCTCGTTCTCGTTGTGGGTGATACCGTCCCTGCAGGGCGAGAACAGCAGCGCCGTCGGCGTGATGCGCGTCATGTGGTAGGCATCGTGGCCCGCCTGGCTCAGCATCTCCTGACAGGGCACCTGCAGCTCCTCGGCGGCATTCCTGACGAGCTCGATGCACGCCTCGTCGAACACCTCGTTGCCGAACTCCCAGGTCTGCACGACCTCCGCCTTGACGTTGGCGCGCGCGCAGCACTCGTCGATGGCCGCGAGCATGTCGGACTCCATGGCGAGCGTCGTGGCCTTGTCCGGGTGGCGAAAATCCACCGTCACCTGGGCGTAATCGGGCAGGATGCCGGGCTTGTTGGGCCATACCTTGATGCGGCTCGAGGTGGATTTACCCGGGGGATGGCGCTCCCAGCCGATGTCGTTGGCAGCCACAATCATCATGGCGGCGCCGACCAGCGCATTCTTGCGCTTGTCCATCGGTGTCGGTCCGGCGTGGGCGTTCTCGCCCTCGATCTCGATGACCATGCCGCGGGTGAAATAGCCCCCGCTGACGATGCCGAGCGGGATGCCTCGGGCTTCCAGCTCGGGCCCCTGCTCGATGTGCAGCTCGAAGTAGGCGTCGATGTCGCGCCCACCCACCGGCGCACTGCCGTCGTAGCCGATGCGCGCGAGCTCCTCACCGAAGACGAGACCGTCGTCGTCGCGACAGCTCAGTATCCAATCGACCTCGTGCACGCCGGCGAAGGCACCCGAGCACATCATCGGCGGTTGAAAGCGCGCGCCCTCCTCGTTCGTCCAGCACACCACCTCCAGCGCCCGGCGCGTCTCGAGAGCGCTGTCGTTCAGGGTGCGCACGACCTCGAGACCGGCGAGCACGCCGAGGATGCCGTCGTACCTGCCGCCGGCGACCTGCGTGTCCAGGTGGCTGCCGATGAGCACCGGCGCGAGGGAGGCATCCTGACCCTCGCGCCGCGCGAAGATATTGCCGAGCCGGTCGATGGTGACGCGACAGCCCGCCTCCTCGCACCAGGTCACGAACTGATCGCGCATCTCCCGGTCGGCATCGGTGAGCGGAAGGCGGCAGAGCCCGCCGGCACGACCGGGCCCGATCTCTCCAGAACGCATCAGCGTTTGCCAGAGACGCTCGCCATCGACCTGAAGAATGTTGGTGCCGGTGCTCATCAACGCTGGTTCAGCCGAGGTTTGGCTGAGTCTTCGTCATACTGTCGCGCGAGGCGATGCGCTCCCACCAGGCGCTCAAGCTGGGCTTGCTCTCGAGAATCGCTTTGCTCTCGGGCGTATCGACGAAGTACGCGAAGACCGGCGCCAGATGCAGATCGGCGAGGCTCAGCGTGCTGCCGACGAGGTACTCGTGATCGCCCAGCATCCTCTCGAACTCGCGCATGCTCTTGTCCACCTCGGGGACCGCAGCCTCGATGATGGATTCGTCGGCGGTGCCGCCGAGCATCGGCTGCACCAGCCGCTGGATCACCAGATCGCTGATGGTGCGCGGATAGGTATAGGAGTCGATGACCGAGATGACCTGGGTCATGCGCGCGCGCCCCGCCACGTCGGACGGCTGCAGCGAGGGTCCATCGAAGGCCTCGTCGACGTAGCGCATGATGGCCGAAGTCTCGTAGAGCATCAGCCCGTCGTGCTCGAAGGCGGGCACCTTGCCAAAGGGATGTCGCGCCAGGTGCTCTTCGGGCATGCCGCCGCCGATGAAGTCGATTTCGACGAGATCGTAGTCGACGCCCTTCTCTTCCATTGCCAGGCGCGCGGAGCGCGCGTAGGTGCTGTATCCGGGGCCGTAAAGGATGGGTTTCGCCATTTTCTCTCTCCCTCTTGTGAGCTTTTATTGGATACCGGGGCGGCCGCTCGCGCCCCGGTTCGGTCGATTATAAATCCGCAACCCGCATGAGCACGATGCCCAGGGCGACCAGAATCGCCGCCGAGATGCGCAACGCGCCGACGCGCTCCTTCAAGACAATCGCCCCGATCAAGGCGGCGAATATGACGCTCGTCTCGCGCAGCGCCGACACCGAAGCCATCGCGCCGAGACTCATGGCCCAGATGACCAGGGCGTAGGCGCCGAACTGGAGCACCCCGCTGCTGCACCCGGTGCGCCAGTTGCCCGCGATCGCTGCAGCCAGGCGGCCCCGCCGCGCCAGGGCCGTGTAGCACATGATGGGCAGACCTTCGAGCAGCATCAGCCAGACGATGTAGGCGTGCGCGTCACCCGCCCTTCGCACCCCCATCCCGTCCGCGAGCGTGTACGAGGCGATGAAGACCGCCGTTGCCGCGGCGTAGGCGAGCGGCCTTCGGTCGCCCCGCCACGGCGGGCCGCGGTCGAAGGCGAGGCTCGTGATACCGGCACAGGCGAGCGCCAGACCCAGCATGCCCCATGGCGGCGGCATCTCACTGGCGAAAACCGCGGCCAGGATCGCCACGAGGATCGGCGACAGGCCGCGCGCGATCGGATACACGTGACTGATATCGCCGACGCGATAGGCGTGCACGAGAAAGAAGTAGTATCCCGTGTGCAGAATCACCGAGGCGAGCAGAAAGGGCCAGCTGTCGGCCTGCGGCAGGGCAATGAACGGCGCGATGAGTAACGCGATCAGGACCCGGCTGCCATTGGCGATGGTGAGCACCACCAGGCGGTCCTGACCGGCCTTGAGCAGCGCGTTCCAGGCCGCGTGCAGGAGGGCCGCCAGCAGGACCAGCGCGGCAACTTCGATGGGCAGCGCCATGATCGGGGCGTGCTCAGGATTGAGCTTCGCACACGGAAAAATTCCCTCCCGCGTGACGGAATTCTCGCTTTACGCCGGTCTTCAGGGCCTTGCGCGGCCGCGCGCGGCGAAAGCGCTCAAGATCACCTTCCGCTGACCGATATTCCAAGCGGACGCCGCTGCTATCGCACAACGTCGGAGGCGGCCGACGCATGCATACCCGGCGGCGGCGTCCAACCTCTCTCTTCCATCGAGAGCGTATGGGAACGCGCGGTCAGCCGAGAGCGTCGGCAATGGCCCCGCCGAGGTCGGCGGTGGTCGCCTTTCCTCCCATATCGGGAGTGTGCAGCGACGGCTCCGCGAGGACGGTCTCGATGGCCTCCTCGATAGCTTTCGCTGCCTCGGGATGACCGAGGTGCTCGAGCATCATCGCGCCGGACCAGATCTGGCCGATGGGATTGGCAATGCCCTGCCCGGCGATGTCGGGTGCCGAGCCGTGAACCGGCTCGAACATGGATGGATATTCCCGCGGCGGATTGATGTTGGCGCCGGGGGCGATGCCTATGGTTCCGGCCACGGCAGGACCCAGGTCGGAAAGAATGTCGCCGAACAGGTTGCTGCCGACGACGACGTCGAACCAGTCGGGGTGCAGCACGAAATGGGCGGTCAGAATATCGATATGGTACTGATCGGTGCGGACGTCGGGGTACTCGGTGGAGATGGCGCGAAAGCGCTCATCCCAGTACGGCATCGTGTGTGTGATGCCGTTCGACTTGGTCGCCGAGGTCACGTGCTTCGCTTCGCGCGTGCGCGCGAGTTCGAAGGCGTAGCGCATCACCCTGTCGACACCCTTGCGGGTAAAGACGGTCTCTTTCATCACGAGCTCGTTCTCGGTCCCCTCGTAGAGGCGCCCACCGATCTCCGAGTACTCGCCCTCGACGTTCTCGCGAACCACGTAGAAATCGATGTCTTCCGCACCCCGGTCTCGAAGCGGCGAGACGATGCCGCCAAGCAGCCGCACGGGGCGCAGATTGATGTATTGCTGAAAGCTGCGCCGTATCGGGATGAGCAGTCCCCACAGAGACACGTGATCGGGCACGCCCGGAAATCCCACCGCGCCGAGAAAGATGGCGTCGTGGCCTCGGATCTGCTCGATGCCATCCTCGGGCATCATGCGCCCGGTGCGCGCGTAGTGCTCGCAGCTCCAGGGAAACTCGTCGAACTGATACTCGATGCCGAAGCGCCGTCCGGCGGCCTCGAGAACACGGATGCCCTCGGGCACGACCTCGTTGCCGATACCGTCACCGGGAATCACGGCGATGCGATACTTGCTCATGCTGATGTGCCTCGTGCGCAGATACCGCGTGCATCCAACGGGCAGCGGCAGGATCGTCCGGAGCTTAACCCAGCCGCGACCGGCTGTCATGGCGGGTATCACTGATGGCCGAGAACACCCAGCTTCGGCTCAAGCTCAAGGACAGCGAGGATCGCTTCCGGAACCTGATCGAGGGCTCGATCCAGGGAATACTGATCCACCGCAATTGGACGCCTCTTTTCGTCAACCGCGCCTACGCAACCATTCTCGGCTACGACTCGCCCGAGGAGCTCATGGCGCTCGGCAGCGTGGAGAAACACCTCGCGCCCTACGAGCGCGAGCGCCGCCGCCGCTACATGCAGGCACGCATGCGTGGAGAGCCTGCACCGACCCAGTACGAATTCGATGCGGTGCGCAAGCACGGCACTATCGTCACGCTCCAGAACGTCGTCAGCGTGGTGAAATGGGACGGCGAGCCGGCAATTCAGAGCACCATCATCGACGTCACCGAGCGCAAGCGCGCCGAAGAGGGGCTGCGCTGGAGTGAGCAGCGCTTTCGCGATTTCGCCGACACGGCGGCGGACTGGTTCTGGGAGCTGGATGCGGACTTGCGCTTGAGTTACCTCTCAGAGCGCTTTCACGAGGTCACCGGCACCCCGGCGCAGAATCTGCTCGGCTTGAGACACAGCGAGTGGCTCGAGGCGATCTGTCCCAACGAGCAAGTGCGAAAAACGCACATTGCCCAGCTCGAGGCCGCCGAACGGTTCCACAACATGGAGCTGGAGATCATGGGTGCCGACGGCGGACTGCGCATGCACACCATCAGCGGCAAGCCGGTTCTCGATCAGAACGGGACCTTCAAGGGCTATCGCGGCACGGGTCGTGACGTCACCGGCCCGCACCGCATGTCGTGTCTGCTCGCCCACCAGGCGAGTCACGACTCGCTGACAGGGCTCGTGAACCGGCGCGAGTTCGAAGAGCGGCTCGGACGGGTACTCGACGGCGTGCGCAGCAGCAACAACGAGCACGCGCTTTGCTACCTGGACCTCGATCAATTCAAGGTCGTCAATGACACCTGTGGACACACCGCGGGCGACCATCTGCTGAAACAGGTGAGCGCCCTGCTCCGCAGCCAGGTGCGTCAGCGCGACACCCTCGCACGCCTGGGAGGCGACGAATTCGCCATCATCATCGAGCACTGCAATCTCCCTCAGGCGGAACGGCTCACGGAGAATCTGCGCAGGGCGATCAGCGGATTTCGATTTCAGTGGAGGGGAGCAAGCTTCAACATCGGTGTCAGCATCGGATTGACACCGATATCGGAAAACTCATCGAGCGTCGCGGACATCATGACCACGGCCGATAACGCCTGCTATCTCGCCAAGGAGCACGGGCGCAATCGTGTCCACGTCTGCTCGAGCGACGACCTGGAGCTGGCCCGCCGTCGCCAGGAGGCACACTGGCTGACACGCATCAACAAAGCGCTCGAGGAAGATCTGTTCTCACTGGTGCTGCATCCTCTGATGGCGTTGCAAACGGACCCCGGCCCCGGGACGGGGCCGCAAGAGCAATCCTACGAGCTGCAGCTGCGCATGCAGGAGGATCAGGGTGGCGAGATCCCGGCCGCGGTATTCCTGCCGGCCGCGGAGCGCTATCACATGGCTCCGGAGCTCGACCTCTGGGCTTTCCAGCACGCTCTCGACTGGCTGGCGGCGGAACCTGAACGGCTTGCTGGGCTCGGGCACTGCTGCGTCGACCTCACGGCAGCATCCCTTCGCGATGATCAGTTCGTGGAAAACGCCGTCGTTGTTCTGAACGAGAGCGGCGTCCCCGCCGAGAAGCTTTGCTTCGGACTCCCGGAGAGCATTCTTCTCGACGGAAATTCCGCCAGCTCACGCTTCATCGACTGCATGCGCGAGCTCGGTGTCCATTTCGCGCTCAACGGCTTCGGCACCGGACAGGCCACCACTCGTGCGATCGCGCAGATGCCGGTGGATGCACTCAAGCTGCACGCCGACATCGTCAAAGACGTCGTCGACAATGCCGTTGCCCGCGTTCTCGCCCGCAATTTCGTCGAGATCGCGCGTCTTACCGGAAAGCAATCCGTTGCCCCGTCGGTCGAATCCGAGGCCGCGCTCGATGTCCTTCGCGAGATAGGCGTCGAGTTCGCCGTCGGACCGGCGACGGGCAAGCCGCACACCATCGAGCGCGGGCGCAGGCACGTGCAGGGCGCCTGAGCGGCGGCGCCCGACGGTGCCCCGGGCGGGGCGCCGGCTCAGCCGATGTGCTCGCGGATGAAATCGAGCGTTCGGGAACGCGCGAGCCTGGCACTCTCCGGGTGATAGTCGGAGCGTGACTCGCAGTTGAAGCCGTGGCCCGCGGGGTAGCGGTAAAGCGGGATGTCCGGGCGCCGCTCGGCGATCCTGTCGACGGCTTCGATGGGGATGAACGCATCGGTCTCGCCGAAGTGAAGCAACACCGGACAACGGGGATCCTCCTCGACGAAATCGGCGACCTGGCCGCCGTAGTACCCCACCGCGGCATTCACATCGAGGCGCGTTGCGGTCAGCCAGGCGACGGAGCCGCCGAAGCAGTATCCGATGACCGCGACCTTGCCGACGGGCCGCAGCACCTCCACGGCCGCCTGCACGTCGACCAGCGGCTTGTCCCAGCCGAGCTCACCGCGAAGCTCGCGACCGTGGGTCAGATCCTCGCCTTCGTAACCGAGCTCCACGCCCGGCTTGACCCGATCGAAGAGCGCCGGCGCCACCACAGCGTAGCCGTCGGCGGCATAGCCGTCACAGACACCACGCAC
>JABAHS010132076.1_pt2 | contig 13589 bp, 7 predicted proteins | sample 7062111 | NCBI WGS metagenome assembly JABAHS01 (sample SAMN14534600, study PRJNA622989) | marine sediment metagenome | biome: marine biome [ENVO:00000428]; feature: marine pelagic biome [ENVO:01000023]; material: deep marine sediment [ENVO:00002113]; isolation source: pool of 4 deep marine... | reverse complement strand
CCCCCTCTCCATAAAGAGGTTATAGGTTACTTTTACCGGATAGCTAAACAGACGTCAATAAAAAAATGTAAAAAAAACAACAAAATTTCAAAAAATTTGCCTGTTTCCCACCATAGGCATAGCCCATAAGCGATAAAAAACGCGGTTGTAAGCATTCTATCGGTTACAGAGGTGAGAGTTTTAAGTGTTAAAGAAATGAGGTCAAGATATGAATTAGAAGGGGTGGTTTATCGTAGTGAGAGCAAAATCAGCCTTTTTTGAGTATGTCACCAGAAGCAGGTGTTGTCCTAGATGGTTTTTTTATACCCATAATGGAAATAGAAGCAGCACCTGGAGATTCACCGAAGAAATTGTTTACATCCTCCATAAATCTTAATAGCAGTGTGATTTTATTCCTTGCGTGTGTCTTACCAAAAATACTTTTTAAGTGGCTTTTTACAGTCCCAGGTTTTACACTTAGCTTTTTTGCGATGTTTCCATTGACGTAGCCCCTGCAAACGAGTTTTGCGACCTCAAGCTCTCTTGGGCTGATGCGATAACGCTTTTGGATATACGCCCATTGCTTATCGTCAAGTAAAGAAACATCCGGCTGCTTATAAACAGAATCACGAGGATCGACATTTCTCATCTTGTCTTTTTCTGTCGGCTGTGATGGTCCAAGCATAATTAACTCCCCTGTGTTATTTCTTTAATGATAAATTTTGTCTCTTCTATATCCTCGGGGGACAATCCCCCATTTTCCGCATTCAACTCTAATGCTTTGTTTAAGTTTCCAACAGCATCGTCTTTTTGGCCCAGCTTAGCTAAGGCCCTGCCTAAATGAAAATATGCAGCATTCTCCGCAGGTATTCCATCAGGATACAATTTCAGACACTTTGTAAAACACTGAACGGCCTGATCATATTGTCTGAGTCTGTAATGCGCGACTCCACAAGTATCAATGAGGTCAGCGTAGTTTGGAACGATGTCCAAACCTCGCATGGCAAGCTGGAGTGCCTGTTGATACTCGCCCTGCTCTTCGCAAATTGTCCAAGCGAGATTATTTATGGCGATTATGTTGTCAGGCTGAATTTCAAGAATCCGTTTGTAAAGCTCGGCAGATTCCGCATGGCGTCCGGTGACTTGCAACAGGATAGCAAGTGAGTCCATTGCAGGCAGGTAATTTGCGTCGCGGTCCAAGATTTTTCGAAGTATATTTTCAGCTGTCATTTTTGCCTGACTGTCTTCGTTGGCCTTCAAATCAATAGCAACAGCAACCGGTGTGCGAGTATCCTTAGGGTGATTCCGGCACCACTCGGCGACCATCCGACTTATCCGGTTCCAAAGCTTATCTTCCTTGAGGAGCCTTACCTGAATTAATAACGGAGCCGGGTCATTCGGATCAGATTGATACAGTGAGTCAAAAATCTTTTGTGCTTGCTGCTTATCACCGCTTTTATACAGAGCTCCAGCAAGAGCGATATTTACTTTTCGCGTATCGGAAGCATCATCACAAGAGATTAATTGCTTTTTGAGAAGACTTATGGCCCTTTCGTGCTCGTCTGATTCGACATAAGTTCCAGCCAGTAACACTGCAATATCAACATCATTTGTGTCCATTTCGTACAGCAGTTTAAGGGTGGGAATCGCCAAGTCCAGAGACAGCTCCTTCTCGGCTTTAAATTTTAACAAGAGGAGTTCCCTATCCTTGGGTGTATGCGCAAGGCCTCTCCATGCAATATTTACAGCTTCTCTATATTCTGCCTTCTCAATTAATAATTCTCCCAGGAGTACCCAGGCCTTGGTAACTTTAGGCTGCTCTCCGGTTATTTTTTGAAGTATTTTATCAGCATTATCCAGCGCCGGCGCGGTTTCTTCGGAGATGAGGGCGCGGGCTTTACTTAGATGCAACTCAACATCCTCTGGATTTTCCTTTATGGCTTGATCAAGAATAGCTCTTCCCCGAAGGATTTTCCTGGGATTGCCGGATGCTAATAACAGCTTAATAGCCAGCTTTTGTACTTTGACGTGGTTCGGGGCCAGAGATAAGGCCTTTTGTATATCAGCGATTGCCTTATCCGGTTGTCTTATGGAATGATAAAAGTCACTTTTTGCCACCCAAGCTTCAACATTATTCGGCTCAATAACAGTGGCATACTCAAAATCTTCCATTGCCTTATCGGTCTGATCAAGGGAAACGAAAGTTCTGGCACGAATGATGTAAGCTGATGCGTTCTTCCATCTGTTTACTATATTATCGCATAGAAGCAAGGCTTCGGCAGCTTTGCCTTGAAGAACGTACAATTCAATTTGTGCCACTTTTATCTCCAGCGAGTCCGGAGCCTGATTTTCCAATCTGTCCAGTAACCGACCTGCTTCGACAAACTTTTCCTGGCGTATCCTGATCAAAGCAAGAGATAAGCACATTTTGTAGTCGTTCGGGTCATCTTTTAACAATTCCTCCAGAATATCACCAGCGGAGGCTAACTCTCCTCGTCTGAGATAGCTTTGTACTTCCAATTTTTTCAGTTCCGGGTGGTAAAGCTTTTCGCCAGCCGCCCGTTGAAGAATTTCATCGGCAAGATCATATTCTTTTGCCTTGTATAAAGCATGTACATAAGCAATGATTATATTAATGTTTTTAGGGGAACGATCCAAAGCCTGACGATAGGTTGAAATCGCAATTCGTAACTCATCGGCTTTTTCATATGAAGCTGCGAGAAGTATTCGGCTGTCCTGATCATCTAAATTAAAGAGCAGATTCTCCTTAAGAAGTGAAATAATTTTCGGATACAGGTCGTTGAAATCATCCCGTTCGTACCAAAGCGTTGCCTGCTCATACCGCCATTGCCACCCCCCCTCACCTTCCATGGCCCTAATCTTATCGACGAGTTGTTGAGCCCGGTTGGGGTCTTCTTTTACCTCTGGACATTTTAAGAGTTCACGTTTGACAAGAATATCATACGGTAGTTCTGTTTCGAGCGAATTAAGTAACTGGTATCGTTTTTCATGCTCTTCCCAACGATTATAAAAACCGGCCAATAGCAAACCCAAGTATCTTTTGGCAGAAGATTGTTCTATACGAGACAAAGCATCTTTAATAACTTTTTCACATTCTCCGGTCTTATCTTTTGCTTCCAATAGAAGAGCCAGATGTCTTAAGGGGCTCATAGAATCAGGAAATTCACCCACAACATCATATAATTTTAGTATTGCTTCATCCCTTTTATCCTGAGCAATCAACAGTTTAACCTCTGCCATAGCAACTTTTAATTTAGGGGCACCACTATTTTTCATTTCTGTGAGCAACTTCTGAGCTTTGTTGAACAGAGATCTCAAGACCGCAAGCTGAAACTGTGAAGCCTTAACTATAAAGGCACTATTCGTAGCTTTATCCAATGCATTCAACTGTTCTTCTATATCCTGCCAGAGTTGTTCATTTTCTCCGGTTGGTCCAGCCTCAAGCGATTTCATTCGAGCTTGAATATACAGTATTGCCACATCAAGACTGTTGGGAAAACTTAGCCTGGCAATCCGTGCTTGTTCTTCCGCCTCAGCCCAGTTCCCTCTCTGAAGCAACAGTCTGATAAGAGCTAAACGCCCATTTAGAAAATTAGGCCATTCAGAAACAAGTGTACGTAACTGGTTTAGTGCCGAGTGTTCGTCACCTAAACGTAACAGAGTTGATGCCAGCATCAGTCGCACTTTTGGTGATTTATTACCTGATTGTATAGCCTTGATCCAATATTTAACCGCCTCAAACGAACGTCCCTGCCTGTCTGCTTGAAGACCTTCCAAGAATGCAATAGTTGGCGGGTTAATCTCTTTTTGTTTTAGTTTGGTAATACAGTCACGCGCTTTGTCAAACCGGCCGCATTCGATATATAACTCCGCAGCAGTCATCATAAAATCCCAAGGTTGATAGGAAAGCTCTTTTAAACCGTTTTCAGCAACTTTTAGCATCATAGGTTTTGAGCCTGATTTAAGTGCAAGTATTGCCCAGATTCTCCAAAGTTCCTTGTTTGTCGGCTCATTCAACTGTAGCACCCCAAGGTGATTTAGTGCCTTGTCGAAGACATTTGCATTGATAAATTCGGCCACAAGTCGCAGCCTTGTGGCACTGTCAGATAAATCCAGCTTTTCGGCCTGCTTCAGGTCAGCTAAAGCGTTTGGTCTATTGTTGCTCCTAAGATGAAATGAGGCTCGTATTATATATGCCAAAGCCAAGGAGGGGTTAATTTCCACGGCTTTGTCAAACAAGTCGGCAGCAGATTCCGGAACATCTTCGGGACGCTGCTCTGCGAGTTGACCTAACCGTTCATGGGCTAATATCTGCTGAGGATGTTCTCCTATGATATCTTCCAAAACCGTTACAGCTTCTTTGAACTTTCGCTGTTCAGCCAATGCCTCAGCCAATGTAATACGAAGTCTGGGGTTCTTGTTTGCCTCGAGGTATTTTGTAGCGATTAACTCTGCTTCTCCCGGCATTCCCATTTTCAGATACAATTCAGTCAGTTTTGTAGTTGCATCAGAATTGTTTTGGTCCTCTCTCAAGACAGCCCTATAAGCGGCCACAGCCTGCATAATGTTGTTTTTTTTCAGAGGTCTGATATTAAGCTGCGCATGAGCATATTTGAGCAAAATTGGCACATCGTCGCGTTCAATAGCTAAATAACGTCCCAATTGCAACGCCGCTTCTTCCCACCTATGTTCGTCATACGCTTTATTGCCAAGGACAAGTGCCCGTTCAGACCTGGTGCTTCTCCGCCATTGACGTAATCCGTAGGCAGTCACTCCTAAAACAGTAAGACCGATAAGCAAAACAAACGCTAATTTCCAGTTAAAATATCTTCTTTGCATTTATTTACCCTTTCCGATCCTCATTTTGCAGCAAATTACATAATGGAGCTTTTATTCATATACAGTAATTGTTAGAATTGTCTGATGAAATTCATGATCAATTTTTTGATTGTTTGCCAACATATCCATAAGTCCATTTTAAATGACAGGTTCCTGGCATATTTTGTATCGTAATATATCCATTCCTGAAAATCTTTCATTGGCTGTCTGGTTCTACAAATCTGCCAAAGGCCCGTAATACCCGGCCGAACCGACAGCCTGGCATCACGCCAAGATGGACACTGTGTATTCTCTGATTCGGGAGAAGGTCTTGGACCAACAATACTCATCTGCCCCAGCAGCACATTAAAGAATTGAGGTATTTCGTCGATATATGTATTTCGTAAAAAACTACCGACGGCAGTGATGCGGGGGTCATCGGTCATTTTGAATTGCGGACCATCGACCTGACTGATGCCCCTTAGCTTATCCTGTATCTTATCAGCCCCGACAAGCATAGTTCTAAACTTAAGACAGTTAAACTCTTTACCGTGGAGGCCCTGTCTGGTATCTTTGAAAAATACAGGTCCATGAGAGGTTAACTTTATCACCAAAGCAACAATCGCAAGAATAGGTGCAACAAGAATTATCACAATTATTGCCGCAACAATATCAACAAATCTTTTGAAGCATCCTGCATATGAAAATCTTGGCCAATTTCGGAAAGTATCATTAGCATGATTCAGGTGGTTTAGATAAAATTTCGGACAGTAAGTTTGCTTTGAATTACTGCTTTTATGTCGATTCAAGCGTTTCCAGTTGCATTTCGGGCCTTTTACAACTTGGTTCTGCACGAGTTGATTCTGGGGAACGCAGACGCCAGGGCCAATGATAGATGAATTGATGACAGCAGCTTTTCCAATCTTAACGTTATTACTGATAAAGGTTGGACCCACTACAATTACATCCTTACATATTTTAACATTTCGTCCAAATAATACTTTACCAAATAGCCTTGCGGTGTCAGATATTGTGATATTGTCTTTATCAAGGATATCCTTGGAGGATTTATGGTTTACATCACGATGATTCTTTGCAGAAGAATGTTCCCTTGTTGCAAGGAAAGTAATCAAATCCCGCTCTGTTTCTAAATCCAATAAAGAGCCTCCAATACTAATCGCTCGCAGTGTTAAAGCATTAGAACAACATCTGTTTAAAAAAGTGGAAAGAGAATCAGGCAAATCACGGTCAGCCAAGACCTTTTGAAAAGCATGGGTATTAATAAATATATGATGAGGCCAATCAGCAGGAACAGGCGCGGGCTCGACAGAATCAGAAAACGGACGCATAAAACCTGCTATCCTGCCTTGGGATGTCAATCGGACTCTTTCTCGTTTGCCCAGTAATTCAGGTTTGACATTAACCAGTATTACATCCGCCCGTATGAAAGCCAGTACCCTATGTAGTAACTCACAATCAATCTCCGTAGCAAATCGCCCATTAGAAATAATGAACCATGAGTTTTGTCTTGTCTTGCTGAAGAGTTCAGAGCAAACAGGGACGTTTTTTGTATAACGTATCATCTTCGGCATCTCTGCGTAGTTTTCAATATTCCATTTCTTTGGTATTGCGACCACAACGTTTGTATCGCCATCCAAGCGCAGACTTTTAGTCAATCCATCCAAGATGACACCGGCAAGAATCCGGCTGGAAACAACAAACCGAAGTAAACCATTATCTCCATTGGCTGCGGGATTTTTGCTTTCGCGTACGACAATAAGGTTCATAGTTAGCTTGAGAACATTGATAGCTGAAGAACAAATGACCCCTTAACAATCTTCAGCAGATTTATTTTTTTTTAAGAACAGTAATCGTTGGAACTATCTCTCTTAGTCTGCAGGGAGCAGCAGCTTCGCTTTAGCCCGCCTGGAATTTTTCTCCGAGCGGGCATTTTGTTCGTAATAATTATAACCATATCGATAGTAACTGTGATTTGCCTCGACGTTACTTAGAACTGTTCCGAGCACATTTGCATTTATTTGTGAAAGTTTTTGGATTGTCTCTCTAAGATCCGGAGCTGTAGTATGATAGGCGAAACTGGCTAATATGACGGCATCTGCCATCTTCACCCACAACAAGGCGTCTGGAAAGGCCAGCACAGGAGGACTATCAATAATCACATGGTCATACTTTTCGCTGATTGTATCTATTCGCTGGCGCGTCCCCGGAAAAGCTAACAGTTCACAGGCATCATCTCTATTTCGAGAATCCGCAGCTAATACATCCAAGCCGGTAGCAGGTATAGAGCAAACGGCCTGGTTAAATATTTTTCTTTCAAAAAGTACATCCTGCAATCCCTTCGAGCCTTTTGGAAGATTCAACATGCGTGCAACATCGGGTTTTCTCAAGTCACCATCTATCAACAAAACCTTTTTCCCGGCCTTGGCCATACTTGTCGCCAGATTAACGGCAAAAGTAGTTTTTCCTTCTCTCGTTCCCGGGCTGGTGATAACCAGCTTTTTTGGCATTATGTCGCCATTAAGCAGTCGTAAGTTCGCACGAATAGTCTGGTAATCCCCGGCCAGTTGTTTTGAGAGATGAGGCTTTTTGACAGTATCGGAACTGGTTGTAGTACCGATAATTCTGATACCGATGCGCTTAACAACATCGTCAGGCGTACGCAAGCGAAAGTCTCCTTTTTCTCTCAGGAAAGCTAACATCATCCCGCAAGCCATCGAGCCAAACATAAGGGCCATTGTGTATTTCATACGTTTATCCTGGATAGGTCCAATCTCTGCATAATGAGCAACGGAAATTCTTTCACGAAGCTTCTGTTGCATTTCCGCTTCTTTTATGCGTCGACCTATTCTATCGTATCTCTCTTTTATAAAAGATAATTCATCCTGCAATTCTTCTATGCTTAGCTGACGACGTCCCACATCAATAGTCTCTACTTCTTCCTGATCGAGCATCTCCCTAAACCGCTTTTCAAGAATGATTGCCATTTCCAATTCAGACTGCACATACTCCAGTTGGTTTATCGCGCTAAGCAGTTTGTCACTTTCCTTTTGTGCAATTGTTTCAGCCATGAGATCATCGTATTCTTTACCCACTTCAATCTTACGCTGCTCAATATGTTGTTTTAGCTCATCTATTGCTTTAGTTTTTTCCAAAAGATCTGGATGCTCAGGTTGCTTTCTCAGACTTTCAAGAATAAGTTCCTGTTTCAAGAGTGCAAGATTCGCATAGAAGGTTTTTAGGATTGGATCTGTATTTATATAATCATGGCGCGACGGACCATTTGGATCTAAAGCTTGTTCCATCTCAATAGCCAATTTCTCCTGCTCAGCAGACTCTTGCTGTGCGTTTGCATCCGGAAATTCCAACCTGTCTTTCAGTACCTGCACTTGAACCCCCAATTGAATTCTACGTGCCTCCCATTCAGTAACTTTGTTAAGCAGCATTCCAATGCTTTCCAACTTCATTTCCTGATGCTTGTTAAATGTAGCCGAGGATTTTGAACCAAACTCATGTGCCAGAGTATAGATTTCCTGCCGCTTGTTTTGCAACTCTTTACCCAGCCTTTTATATTCATCTTCCAGGACACCTATTTTTTGCCCTTCTTCTTCATTTGAACGGGTAACTTCCACAGCCATATAGGCATCAATAAAGGCATCTATAATCTTCTTCGCATCGGAGGATTTTGGGCTGTCCATTCTAATGATTATGAACTCAGTACCTTTGTCAAAAGAGGCCCTGATGACATTATTATTTATCGCTTGTTTCAATATACTCGCCGGTTCAAGCTTGGTCTTGCCATTCTTTAGTTTCCGTTTTAACCATGTGATAAAGTTAGAAGCTTTATTTTGAAAAAAAGCCAGGTTTTTATCCGCTAAAATATCGGCTACTCTTTGCACGACACGATCGCTTAGCATCAAGACTGACTCTGTATTCATAAAGTTAGCATAGTTTGATATGTTGCCCCTATCCGGTTCGCCAGTCTCGATTTTTTCTACAACAGGATTCACCCTTATTGCACCTGTTACACCAAAAACAGGTTCATTCGAAAGCCATATCACAGGAACACCAACTGCGCACATTACAAGGAATACCGACAGTACAATGTACCAACGGCGCAATATACCCATAATCAAGTCGTAGGCAGAGTGGCTGTCAGATTCAGTTGTCGCATCAAAATCAACAGGTCTTTTTTCAATCACGGTACCATAATATTTTTCTAAATCGCTCATTTTAAATTACCTCCAATTCTGTTTGGAAATACTAATCATTACTGGTTTCCCCCATTTCAATTTTTGGCAAAATGGGAATCCTCCCAAATCAGCCTTTTCCGTTTTTTCCGGTTATGTTTTCTGTCTTGTCATTACTGTCACCTCTTCTTTATCACATCTTCTTTAACAGGAATCATAGTAAGTTTTGCTAACAACCAAAGCTCAGTCACTATAATCGCAAGTGCTAACGGCATCATCACGTAGCCACCAAAGTCGTGGAATATTTTCTCCCAATGCTCTCCAGTAAGCACTGTAAAAGCAATTGCCGTAATTGTTAATCGCACTGTATTACACAGCAGGGCAATAGGCAGGCTTGAAACCAGGACGATGATCTTTTCCCACCATGCCCGCCTTACAAGCAGGACAACTAATCCGCTAATAACGAAAAAAGCCGTGATCATTCTCAAACCGTTACATGCCTCAGCGACCGCCACGGTTGCCCGGCCGATATGGATAATATTACCTTCCTGTATAACCTCATACCCTATCACCTCTAGGCAAAAAACGGCCGATGAAGTAGCCCACTGCTGCAGAGGCAGCGCTATGGCAGCCTGGACTCGATTGGGCCAAGGCAGTATTAAACATAGGAACAATAGCACGGTGGATACCTTCCGGAAAAGCCGCCATCCAAACAATAGCAACACCAAAGCAGCAATACTCAGTACGACGGATAAGTTCTCTGCCGAGCTATATAAAAAGAAGAGTCCAAATAGTCTGATGCCCTGGGCCGCCAAGAAGACACCCAAACCCCATACAGAAGGTCTTATAGGGCACTGAGTAATATCATGGCGATTTGACCACAAGATATAAATAGCCAGAAAAGGAACTAAAAGACCGCTTGAGTATTCATCACTTCTTTGCCATATATTCCAAAGATATACAAGGCCGGGCCAGTAAGACCATATAAAAGCAATCATAACAAATCCAACTGCAAACCATGGGGTGATTGTTGTCTTGCGCGATTGTATCCAATCAGGTAATTTCAAATCGAGTTTGCCCAGTTGCTGCTGCACTGCCTGCTGCAATTTGCTTGCATTATTTCTCCCAACTTCTAACAGACTGCTGACAGAACTTGCAAATATCATCTTTTTTCTGAATGGTATGGCCTTTTCCTCCACAACGTTATTACTTGGCACGGTTGCGTGATAGTCAATCAGGCAACGTTGGACTTCAGAATTCATGCCCACTTTTGCATCATCCCAAAGCACGCTATTTATGACAGTACTGTCCTTTCCGATGCTAACATCACGTCCGATTATAGTCGGGCCGAAAACTACAGCACCCTCGGAAATGGAAGCACCACCCATAACAACAACCGGTCCATAAATTCGTACACTTGAATCCAACGTGGAATTAGGTGCCATCCACACAGCTTGTGAGCCATTATTTTTAGAAAGTTTCAAATCAGCATTCAGCTTTGGATTATTTCCAAGGTAATCAGCGATGGCATATAGGTATCCCCGCCAATCTCGAAAATTTCCAGCATGACTCGGTAATACAACCGTATGAACAGTTTTACCGGCATGAAGCAACGCGGAAATTAGACCTTCTTTGATATCAAAGTAACCTTCTTTTGGGATGTGTTTTAAAACACTGGTCTCGCAAACGTAAATGCCGGTTGCCTCCCCCGGTATATTATAATTTCCCTGGCTGGGATTAAAAATCACGGTCAAATCAGAGCGACTCTTTCGGTGAGTGCTTATCAAGACATCGATTTTGGGGGGAGATATTATACCGGCAGGAAAGATCAAAAGCAATTGATCTCTTTCGCCATCAGCAGCTTCGCGAATACATCCCGCGGTGCCCAAGGGTAGTTGTTCATTCAAGAACCTGAGTCGTATAGAATTCACGCCGGCGACAGAGCTTTGCAAAAGAGAAGCATCACCATTGTAACAAATCACCACATCCTTTATCCTTTGACGCGCCAGATCCCGAATCAGATGTTCCAACACCGGTTCACCTGCTATCGACCATAGTGGCACAGGTAATCGAGAGGCTATAGGGCAACGCCCATAATCCCGACTGCCAGCAAGGATAACAACTTTAACGTTCTTTTTATTCACAGACTTTTTATGCATTAGTTGAATGTCTTTCCTGAATCAACACAGTTTTCTCTACGCAACACAAAAGTCAGCATTAACATCCATATCTTCAAATGTCTGTTTAATTTCGGTATAGTAAATAGTATTCAAAATGATAACTGTCTTGGTTTGGTACTCTTGTAGAAATTCAGAGGTAATGACCTATTTTTCGGTATCGGCAATGAACTTTCTAATCAATTGGTTTATGCACGGAAGAATTTGTTCATAATTGGCTACTGAATCAATGACTGCCTTGATCGTTTTTGTTTCTACAGTTTTCCTATTTGGCCTGATCCTGGCTCACTATTTCGGGCTCAGTTTCTTGATCTACTTGAAATATGTGAAACGAGACTTTAATTTTTCTCAACTACCCTTTTTACATCCCAGACGGCAGGTATTTCGGGAACGATACTCTCGTCTTTAAGGCCCTTTATTATCAGGAAAGCACTGTCCTGCGTGTGTTTGCCGGAAAAAATGGCTTTGTTCGTCAAACTGTCGACATTAACCCTCGCTTTGAGGTTGAAACCTTGATTACCAACCAAAACTAAATCAGGCGCATTTCCAAGGTATGAGCCTGAATAGATCTTTTCTTTTCTGCAGATATCTCTTATTGCCTTCCTTCCGTCTACCTCAAGTGAGCTGAACAGATCCTCGAGTTGAGACAAAAGCGATTCACTCTCGGCCTGGTCGACAGTTCCACAGGGAAACCTGTCTTTGAGGTTTAGATAAATCCTTGCAGGATCAAGAACAAATGCCTTTGTACCATAACATATATTATTTAAAGAAATATCTTCCCCCTGCTTGAACTGCAGAAATCCTTCCTGTGCGAGAAGATAACTGATATAAACATCATAATCGAGTCTCTCAAAGCCGTGGTCGGAAAGCATAACAAGTAAATCATCATCGCCAACGCGGTCGGCAATTTCACCAATAGACTGGTCTATTCTTCTGAAATGCTTGAGGAATAAATCATGGTACTGATGGCTTTCATCCTCATAAGCACTCCATAAGAAGTGCATCAATCTGTCTGTACCAGAGAATACGAGCATGAATGTTTGCCAGTCTTCAGCTTCCCAAAGATAGCGATATGTTTCAATTCTTGCATCAAGGGTCTTATCCAAATCTTCCAGAAACAAGTCCATCGAACTGTGTGCTTTCTGCGAATCGACATCAAGACGGTAGTCTAAGCGATGTAGCTGAGGCACAAGAGATTTCGGATAAACACTCTTCTCAAAGTCTATAGACACAAAGCCCGAGATATGTACACCATTCATTTTGCGGACAGGATAAGTTGAAGGCACGTTAATGATAACAGACCTTCCTTCCCATTGATCCCAAAATGGTTTTGCTTTTAAGTCACTGAAATTCGGGAATCTCATTTTGTATGAGTGGTCGAACAAATCCATAAAACCGAAAATTCCGTGTTGGCCGGGATTTTGGCCCGTAATTATTGATGACCATGCTACGGAAGAAATCTCAGGGATAGTGGAGTTCATCTTTTTGAATATTCCCCGGGAAATCAGTCCGGCGGTATTTGGCATTACTCCAGTTTCGGTAAAATCCTTAATCATACCGAAAGGCACACCATCAAGACCGATTATTATAGTTTTTGCATTTTTTGCCATTATTGCAGCTCATTTCAGTAATTATTCCCCCGGCACATATGTTCTCATTCTGGACAAGGACAAAACGCCCCAATTCCTGAACATCGTTGAAGTCCTTGATGGCCACAGGTTTTTTGGTCTTGATGACGACTTCGGCAACTTCAAGATTTTTAATCACGTCAGCGTTTTCAGCGATAACTTCGAGAGTTGATGAGTTAATCCTTTTGTCAATCCTCTCAACTTTACAAAGAGTTTCCTGAGTTGCGCATCTTATAGTTAATTTCTGGTCTCTTCCAAAGTCCTGCTTCGTCATCCAGAAAATATTCGCATGAATCCTGTCGGTTAAGGCAGGATCTGAATCCGGTAAACATACTACATTGCCCCGGTCGAGAAAAACTGAATCGGTAGTCGTAATGCCGATACATTCACTGGCAATAGCCTTATTGGCATCTTCAAGGTACTTCTCGATGGAATTGATTTTTGTAACCTGGCCTGTCGGCAGAATTTTTACCTCGGTGCCTTTCTCTATAACGCCGGCCTCCACTCTGCCGACATTAATTCTTTTGTCTCCAATCTTGTATACGTCCTGGATAGGCATAAGCAGCGGTTTGTCTTCAGGCGGCTGTCTATTCTGCAAAGTGTCCAGACTTTCCAGGAATGTCAGGCCGGTGTACCAATCCATATTCTCAGACTTGTTCGCAACATTGTCACCTTTGATTGCGGAAATGGGAATGTAAAAAGTAGGTTCGATGGATATAGATTTAAGCCATTGAGCTGCATCCTTTTGTATGGCCTCG
>JABAHS010100696.1_pt4 | contig 13609 bp, 17 predicted proteins | sample 7062111 | NCBI WGS metagenome assembly JABAHS01 (sample SAMN14534600, study PRJNA622989) | marine sediment metagenome | biome: marine biome [ENVO:00000428]; feature: marine pelagic biome [ENVO:01000023]; material: deep marine sediment [ENVO:00002113]; isolation source: pool of 4 deep marine... | reverse complement strand
GCGAGGACAGGCGTCGTTCCAGCGGGTTCTCCGTCTCGGTCACCACGCGGCCGGCGCCCGCGTCGTCCTCGATGGTGCCGAGCACCGCCTCGGCGACCTTGCGCACCTGCGCGTGGGCGTGCTCGAGGCACTGGTTCAGAGACTGCAGGTAGGCCTGGTCCAGGTGCAGCGTGTCGGCAAGGGGCAGGGGCTCGTCGTGCAGTGCGTAGACGTTGCCGCGGAAGCGGCCTTGGCCGTCGCGCACGCGACGGCACAAGGTGAGCCAGCGGCTGGCGCGCAGGATCGCCATGGACCGCGCCACCGTCGCCTCGGAGCCTACGTTGGCGGTCTTGGCGATCTGCTTGTAGGTCGGGAAGGCGGTCGGGCCCGTGCCGGCCGCCGCGATCTTGATCACCCCCCAGATGCGGGTGTCGACCGGTTGCAGCACCGGGTCCTGGAAGATGAGCCGCGGCATGGCGTCGTGCCAATTGCCGAGAAACAGGAGCGAGTCGTCCGGCTGCGCGCCGGCCGTGCCGGCATCGAGCAGGCGGTCCACCGTGGCCTGGATGTAGGCATCCAGGGCGCGGGTCTCGGGCCGGATCGGCGGCTCATCGCGCCCCACGCCTCACCCGCCTTCGGCCCGGGAGAGACGGACCACCTTGTCCTCCTTGCCGGTAGGCGTCTTCGCCCGGTCGGCCGATCCGGACGACATCAGGCCTTCGGCCTCCCAGGACTGGACCAAGGCCCAGACCGTGGAGAGAGGCACACCGGTCTCCTGTCCCACGTGGAGGTAACGTTCCGCCTCGGGCAAGCTCTCGGCGTCTTGCCAGCTGTTCCAGATGCGCTGCTCTTCGTCCTCGCTCGGCGCGGGCGGGCGCCCGACGCCGGCGCCGGCCATCCCGAGCAACTTGCGGCGGGCGGCGTACTCGGCGTTGGTCAGGCCGAAGAATGCCCGCATCATGGTCACCGGGGCGTGCAGGCGGATGAGCTCGTTCTGCAAGGCCTCGCCGCGCTTGTTTCGCTCCAGGTGCTCGAGCACGCGGTCGAAGCAGACCGGGTCCACTCTGGCCTGCATGAAGTGCCCGCGCACCCGGCTAAAGTGGTGCAGTTCCTGGAGGGTCAGATGTTGCAGGCGCTTGACCTGGTCGAGACGAAAGCCCAGGTCCAGCGCCGCGTGGAGGTCGCCCTCGGCCAGCGTCTCCGTGACGTAGGCCAGGATGTTGAACACCAGCTCAGCGTGGCTCGTCTTGGGCATGGCTTGCCTCTTGTTCCGGAGCGGGCGGCCACAAGACCAGGCCGCCGTCATCGTTCGCCGCGCGCCGGATCCGCCGGCAGGTGCGCGCCAGCTCCAGCAGGTCCTCGGCGGTGCGGTCATCGAAGCCCGGGTTGCCCAGCAACTCGTAGCCCAACGCCTTCCAGTCCGGCTCGCCCACCAGGGCGAGCACCTGCTCTTCGTTGTTCTCAAGGAGCAGGTGGCGCAGCCGCGAGGCCTCCGGCGTCCGGGCCAGACGGTCCGGGTGCACGACCTGTTCCGAGAGGCTCAGGAGCAACCACCACACCCACTGGCGGTAGAGTTGCTCCATCGCATCCGCCTGACCGGCGACCGGGATGAGCGGTGTCTGCGGCGCATCGATCAGGTAGCCCATGCCAAGCCGCGGTGCGGCGCTGACGCAGCCCGCCAGGCCGTAGTGCTCGGCGATCTTGAGCGCCAGCGCGTGGCCGCGGCTGCGCAGCGACTCGCGGTCGCCGGAATCGTGTGTGATGGGTGGCGCCGGCGGGGTGTCGATCTTCTCGGCCGGCGGCTGGGGCGTTGCCGGCCCAGTTTCCTCTTCGGTGTTTGTGGAGTGAGCAACGGAAGGTGAGGGGGTAACCGTAGGAGAAGCCGATTCGCCTTCTTCCGGAACCGACGTTGGTTCGGCGTGGTGAACGGCGACGGATCTTGGATGCGTTTCGATATCCTCGCTCGGTTCCGCCGGCGCGGCGGGGGAGAGCGGCGCTTGGGTGTTGCCGAGACCGCCGGCCAGGCGGGCGTCGATCTCGAGCCGCAGGTGTTTGACGGAGAGGTCCAAGGCCTCGGCGAGGTTGGCCTCCAGCCGGTGTTGGACCTCGTCCAGGTTCCAGCCCGGGCCGTCGTGCTCCGAGAGCGCATTGCTGAACAGGGCGTCGATCTGCGCAGCGTTGTCCTCGCGCCACTCGGACCAGCACCGGCGGCAGGCCGACTCCAGTCTGCGAATGCGATCGATCTGCGGGCGCCCGAGCCCGGCGCGCAAGGCCTCGGGGATGAGCGGCAGCAAGGTCTCGACCGCGTAGTCCATGCGCGACAGCGTTCCCAAGTCGAGGCCGTAACCTCGTGCTTGCAGCTGCTCGGCGAGTTGGCGCAGCGACAGCGACTCGCCGGTCTCGGCCTCGATGATCCGGCGCAGCGCGCGGACCGCCAGGGCCTTGTCGATGAAGATCAGGTCGCCGCGCTTGTCGTTCTCGATCAGGTGCGCCGCGAGTATGTGGGCCTCGGAGACCCAGGGTCGGAACAGGCAATGAATCTTGTGGAAGCGCGGGTCGCTGGTCTCTTGCCACAACTCCTTGAGGATCTGCAGCCGGGTGTTGCCGCCTGACTCGACCATATAATAAGCATCCCCGGGCCGACNNCTCCTCGTACTGCGGGTTGCGCTCCCGGCGCGGGTTGTGGTCGTAGGGCTGAATGCGCTCGATCTCCACCACCAGCTGGGTCACAGACACCGGGTCCGCCGTCGGCAGCTCACGCTCGGCGCCGAAGTGGCCTTCTTGGAGCATCGCTTGAATCTGCTCACTGGACGGGTGCTTCTTCGCCATCAGCCGGCATGCTCCTTGGTCACGGGTTGCTCGCAAACGGGGACCGCATCCGGCAGGTGCGGGAACAGCTCGCGCACGAGCGCGCGCATAACCTCGTGCGCACTCGCGGTCGGCCCCGGACGCCGCGGCTCCCAGCGGTGAACGGGTATCCGGGCGGTGGCCGCCTCGCGGTAGGCGACCATGCCTGGGATCACCGTCTCGAGGATGGTGACGGCGCCCTTGCTGGTGCCGTAGGTCTCCCGGCAGAGCTCCTGCGCAATGCGACGCGCGTCCACGGTACGGTCCATGCGGTAGATGAGGCCTTTGAGCGGACCCACCGGTGCGCCGAGGCAGGCCATGGGCCGCAAGCGCTCGAGCATGTGCAAGGTGCCGCGCGCGAACTCGCGCGCCGAGAGGATCTCGGGCGGGATCGGGGAGAGCAGCAGATCGGCCGCCAGCACCGCCGTGTCCTGCAGCGGCCCGACCGCGCCCTGGGTGTCGATCAAGATGAAGTCGTAGTCGGGATCGAACCGTGCAAGCAGGTGCTTCAAGCGAACACGGCCGTCCGGCGTGTGCAGGAGCCAGTTCTGCAGCATGCCCTCCGGGTCGTCCGACAGCACCAGGTCGAGCCGCTCGATGACGGTGCGGCTCACGACGCCGTCGGTCGTGGCCTCGGTGACGACCGTGGACAGACCGTGCGCGGCTTTCGCCTCGAGCGGATAGTAGCTGGACAAGGTCGGCTGCACGTCGGCGTCGACGAGCAACACCTTGTAGCCGAGGTCCGAGAGGAGCCCGCCCAGGTTCGCGGTGAGCGTCGTCTTACCGACACCGCCCTTGGTGCTGGTGATTGTGACTTTCAGTGCCAATAGGCCTACCTCCCCATACATGGAATAGATCGAACATCATTTGCAGGTTTCACAAACGCGCCGCCTTCGGCCTTGCGCATGCGCGTTGATCGGACCGCCGCACACTCGGCAGCAGTGGCGGAAATAGAGCTTGCATCCCGGGCACGTGCTGCCGTTGCCATCGAGCGGCGCCAAGTAGGCCGTGAAGCAGTGCTGGCACTCGCGCTCCTCCCAGTGGTTCATGTCGACGAGCTGCGGCACGAAGGCGGCGCGCATAAGATCGAGTACCGGCTCCCGCGCGATATACTTGTACGCCTGATACACATCGATCAGGACCTGCGCATCGCTTCGCCCCGTTCGCACGAGACCCTGATACAGGTACCAGACCACGGAGGCGTGAAGCATGCGCAGCTCATTTTCCAGGTACCAGGCGTCGGTGAATGGCGCCTGCCCCGGAGGGGAAGGCTCACCCTGCAACTGCCGGTAGAGACGGGTGACGGTTTTTTTCTCCAGTCCAGTAACACGGGATACGAGACCGGCACGCCCGCCGAGCCGGATCAGTTCGGCTGCTTCAAGGATTCGTGCGGCATGACGGCACAGGTCGGCATCGCAAATTGCGCGGGCGTTTGGATACATACATGACCGTTCGGAAGTGGAAAGGGCTAAATCGCTCACGGCTCAGCGACCTCCCTTCAACTCGGGGGCGATCATCAAGCTGGCGTGCTCCATAATCACTTTGAGTTCTTCGGTCCTGCCTTCACGCACGGCCGTGAAAAACGTTGCCACCACCAGGCATCCTGGCGGGGTATGAATAACGGCGGCTTGATCTCCGCGACCTGCGCCAGCTCCTGCGGCGTTGTCTCGGTCAGCAAATGGGCGAGCTCTCGGGACATGCCCAACACAATCGATGACATCTCGGAATCCTGCCGGGCGAGATCCCGAGCCTGAATGAGGTACTCAAGGTTTATTTTTGAAAAATCCATTTTCATGTTGTTCTTCCTTCTTTCACTCCTAAGACCAATGAACAGTTACCTCTTCTAAGACGGCAAGAACGTCCTCCCAATGCCGATTTAATTGTCGGAATATCGGGCCTTGACCGCCCCTCGCCGGAATCTCGGCGTGCGCATCGCGACCTGCCATCTCTCCCATGGGGGTTCACGCGCCCCATTTCAGTGCAACGGTGGGGTCACGACTGCATATTGGAGCACGTGAGTCACGTTGGTCTGAGACACTGGTCTCGGTCACGGGACCACCCGCTGACGAACACGCCCCCGGCGGAGGTGACGAAGCCCCGTGATCAATGACCGCTGCGACGCGTCGTGCCTCGAAGTAGACCCGGCGCCCAAGCCGGCGCTGTGCATCGGCGAGGCCGGCGGCGAAGGGCTGGCGCTGGCGTGTGATCGCCATGCGCACCCAGTTGGGCGTCGTGTGCATAACCTCCGCCACGTGCTGCAACGTCAGCAGCGGTCCGTACTTCGATAACAGGTATTGGTAAGTCGCAGAGATCGTCTCGCTCACACTCTGTGCTCCGCCGTGCAAGAACCGCGGTCTATGTTAATCAGAGAAAGAGCGAGAAAAATGGATGAAAGATGGCTTGTAGAGGGCGCTTTTCGAAGTGTTTTCGTACCGCGAACTATGTTATGGACGCAGAGCAGCGGCGAGTTGAACCGCGTCTAATCGTGCCCTGCTTGGTCAGATGACTCGAACGCCCATTGGCCCGCAAGGGTCTGGCGTCTGCTTGTACTGGTAGGGGATACAGAAAGGGGCGGAAAAGGCAGGGTGTCAATCGACCGTTTAGCTATCCGGACAGCAGTTCCGTTTGGAATGCCTATTCGGACGTTTTATTGTTGGAGGCGAGCTGCCGGCGGGTGCAACAAGCTTTTGCTGCGATCGCCTGTTACGTCTTCCGACTTGGTTCGATGATTACTTGTGGACACCTCACCGTTCTCGAGCCTTGCGAGCACTCGATGACTTTCTATTGGGCGCGCGCTTTTCGCGCGCATCGATCGATTCGATAATGGGGCAACCGTCTTCAGATGCCTGGCAGAGGTTAAGCAGGAGCTGCAACTCGTTTCTTAGGATCGTGATCTCGCTCAGGCGGGACTCGACCTCCGTTAGCTTCGCGGAGGTAAGCTCCCGCACGTTCTTCTTGGCGCGCTGTGGATCCTCGCGCATCTTGAGCAAGCTCGCGATCTCCGCGAGGCTGAAGTTCATCTTTTGAGCCCGCTGGATGAAGTTCAGACGCGAGATGTCCTTGTCGGTGTAGACGCGAATACCAGAGGCAGTACGGTTGATTGACCGCAGTAACCCTATCTTCTCGTAGTAGCGTAGTGTGTCGGCGCTCAGACCGGTAAGACGGGTTACGTCAAGGATACGATATCGGGCCTGGTGACGATCTTTCCTGTCGCGCCGTGGTTTAGAGGAACGCTTAGTACTTGATGATGAAGAAATACTCATTTAGCAAATACAACCCCGTCAATATCAATGTGACTCCGGCAATCCATTCCAGCGCCTTCTGGTGGCGTGACAGCATGTGCAACGACTCCAGCCAACCCATACTCCACGCACCTATTATAATAGGGATACTGCGCCCCGCCGCGAAGGCCAGCAGCAACGCAAAGCCGAAAGAAACCGAGCCGATAGCCGCGCTCGCGGTCAGGGTCACCAGCAGCGCCGGCGTGCAGAACGGACAGATGGCCACCGAAAACGGGATCCCGAGCAGAAAGGCGCCCCACACCCCGGTGACCTTCTTCGCGCGCATGGAGATCCACGGCACGCGCAGCTTCAGCCAGCCGGGCCACAGCAACCCGAGCAGGATCAACAGCGGACCGAGGAACAGCCCCCACTCGCGGCCCATCACGCCCTTCACCCAATCCCCACCCAGTGACGCGGCGACACCGAGCATGACATGGGTCACGGTCATCCCGGTGACGAAAGCCCCGCCCATAAGGATTGCGCGGTGCTCCTCGTGGGCCTTGGTGACATAGGCCAGCACCACCGAAATGGACGCGAAGGACACCGGGTTAAAACTGAACACGAAACCCGCCAGGAAAGCCAGGCCGATCCCCGCCGGGCTGGCCTGCTGCAAGGTTGCCTTGAGGGTATCGGCGCTCACGTCGAGTGCGGGGATCAACAGATAGAGCGCGGCGCCGAACAGCAGCACCGCCGTCAGGTACGGACTGCCCTTCGCCGTGCGGTTGAGTAGCTCTCGCCCGTCGGCGTGTACGCCCTTGAAAGACGTGAGCACCATCGGTGCCGTGAACAGGGTGGCAAACAACAGCCCGGCTAGCGCCGCGAAACCGACCGAGTGCACCGTCACCGCCAGGCCGGCCACGACCACGAACAGCGGGATCGTACAGGCCGGCAAGGTCAGGCCCAGTTGCACGGCAAGCGGCAGCGACCGGCCGCCAGGCAGTAACTTGAAGAACTCCAGATGCGGTACAGGGATGTAGGTGAAGCGGGACACGATATAGACAATAGCGATCGCCGCCAGGATGATACTGGGTAGGTAAGGGCTCCAGACCAGCGGCGGGGTAGCCAGAACGGCGATCACCAACAATACGCCCGATAACACGCTGCGCGTCAGCCAGACCGCCAGCAGACTCTGGCAGCAGCCGGCGTGCGTGGCCTGGTGGGCGCGCGCCGAGAACAGGGTATGGGTGGCGATGGTACAGGGCTCGAAGAAGGCCAGCAGTCCCAATAACGCCGCACTGGCAAGTAATACTGGAGTCATGCGGTTCCCGCTCCACCTTGCACAGCGAGCCGTCGGTCGAGTTCACTGCGCAGCTTGCGCACCGACGGCAGCCCGGTAAAAGTAAGCTGCCCATCAATCACGATGGCCGGTGTGGACAGCACGCCGAGGTTCACGGCGTAATCCAGCTCGTCCAGCACGTTAACTTCGCGCCATTCGATGCGGCCGCCGCCGATTTCCTCGGCGAGCTTGCGCAGAACCTCCTTGGCCTGGCCGCATTTGCTGCAACCGGGAGAGGAAAACACTTCAACTTTAATGCTCATACTGCTTACCCTGTGACAATCAAAAGTTGAATCGCACACCGGCGCGGACGATGTAGTCGTTTTCCAGCGCCGTGCCGTTCAGATCCTGCACCACCGGCACCTGCACCGCGCCTTCGAAAATCCAGCGCTTGGTCACGTACTGAATACCCGGTGTCAAAAACAGCTGCGTGCCGCCGGAGTCGGGATCCTTGCTACCGTTGAGCCGATTGTTGTCCTGGTGAATAAGATTGACTTCGATTACACCGTAGAGGTAATCCGGAACGCCTTGCGCTGCGTTGCGCCACAGGCGATGTTGATATGAACCGTCAAGGCGGACGATATCACCGGCTTCAAAACCATTTGCCTCATTGTTAACGCGGTAGCTGAGTTGGCTGTCGAATTGGTATTTCAACGTCTGGTAGGTCAACACCACACCACCGAAATAGTCCCAGGAACCGGAGCCCACCTGCACGCTGGTCGGCAGTGTGCCCAGCCCGTCGCGTGCATCGTCCTTGCCCGTCGGCGCCTCGACGCCGGCGAAGGGGGCGACGCGGAAGGTGCGCCCCGGCCGGTCCTGCTGGTAAGCGGTATAGCGTGCGAACAAGGTGAGATCGCCGAAGCCGTTGTTGCTGCGGGTGATCCGCTGACCGCCCGAGATCGTATCCAGATCGATATCCCGGTATGGGAGCACACCGAACAGCGCCCACTGCCCCGTGAGGCCGTAGCCCAGCGCGGTCACGGCCGCGACCTCGGTCCGGTCGCGGTCAGCACCACTGGGATCATCGCCGGACTGGTTCACGACCAACTGCTCGCGGGCGACAAACTCGCCTTTGGCAACCGGTAAGGCCGTATTAAACGTGATCGGTGCACCGATGACCTGACTGGTCCAAACCAGAGTTGGAATAAGCAAGACGGCCGGGATGATCCCCAGGACGAAGATCCTACGTTTGCTCGGTTTGTTCCTTGTCTTCTTCATCACCATCACGATTCCAGCCATATCCTCAATGGCAAAGCGATATAAGCGGCGAAGAAACCGATGACCCAGATAGTGAGCGAGGTCCAGTAGATGCGCCGGTTCCAGATCTGCGTTTTTTCACACAGGCGCCCCAGTTCAGGGTCGCTTGGACAATAACGACCGGGCCGATACAGCAGCCATCCGGATAGACCCAGCATGAACGCCGAGAGACCAAACACCCAGGCCTTGTGCTGACTCAACAGGATCAAAAACGGGAACGCGCTGGTCATGGCCGCAATGGTGGCGCCCAGACCGAGCGTCACGAAGATAATCGGCAAAGCACAACATACCAGCGTACCGGTGGTGGTGAACAAGGCCAGCCAGGTGAGGTGCCACGCCTTGCGGTGTTGGCGAAGCGTCTCGTTCACTGTTCAGCGGGCTGGTTGTTTTCGTCGCTGTGCTGCGGGCTCACCCGCATGCTGCGAAAGGTGAAGCCCGCGTTCCTGAACAGCTGTTTCATCTGCGGCTCGGTGAGCTCCACCCCCTCGCGCACCTCCACGACTACCAACCCCTTCTCCAGGTCGACATCGATCTTCTCCACGCCATCGATCTGCTTCAGCTTCTTTTCGATGCCGTAGGCGCAATAGGGGCAGGCCAGCCCGTCCACCCGCATGACGTACTGGGTGCCCGCAGCCAGCGCCGCCAGGCTCCAGACCAGTAGCAGCGGTACGATCAAATAACGTTTCATCACATCACCTCTTTCGTTTTGTCCAGGTATCTCAGTCAGACTACAGATGCCATTCGAGCACGAGCTTGGCGCGGTAGTCGGTTTCTTCCTGATTGCCGTTCAGGTCACTGGCGATCGGGATCTGCACGCCGGCCTTGATGGCAAAGTTGCGTTTGGTCCAGAAAATGCCCGGCGACAGAAACCACTCCGTGCCGCCGGTGTTGGGCAGTTCCGCACCGTTTAATTCGGCGCGCTCGCCGTACTCGCCGTTCAACTCCAACAGCCACACGGTGTCGGGCTCGTAGTAACTGGGCGGCGTGGGCCGCCAGCCGCCGACCAGATCGAACAGGATCTTGTCGCCGCGGCGCAGGCCCGCGTCGTTCTCGCCGTTGAACCGGTAGCGAACGCTCGCCCAGCGGTACCACTTGAGGCTCTCGTACCCATAGGTTAGGCCGAGGATGGTGTCGGTGGTGCCAGTGCCCAAGGGGGGTGTGGAATTGTCGTCTCCCGTATCGGTCTTGACCTTGAGCAACACGGCGGCGCTTTCCTGGGCGCCGAGGGTATCGTGACGCCAGAAGCGGTACTTGGTAAAGAGGCTGACATCGCCCGTGCCACTTGCGCTTTCCGGACCCTCTTCCTTCCGGGCATAGGGCAACTCGATGCCGGCGGCCCAATCCCCGGTGATGCCGTACACCAGTTCCAGCCCCAGCTCTGTTTCTTTCTCGTCGCCTTTCTTTTCCACGTGAACCTCGGGCGCCACCTCCACGCCGCCCTTGTACAGCACGTGCGGCCCGAGCCCGAACACCGGGTCGTGCGCCCAGGCGGGACTGCTGAGAAGTAGCACCAGCAGGGTCGCGCCTATGCCGGAAAATCCCGTCCTGCTATATCCCGTCATGTAAGACAACCTCCGCAACATCTGCCACGCATAACCAAATTTGACAACCTGGAGTCGACTCCAGATTCCTTGGAACTTGGAAGTATTTCGATCTCGGAATTAAGCCTACAACCTGGAGTCGACTCCAGGTCAAGCGCGGATTTTGGTCTTTTTTCAGTACGCCTGAGATCTTTCTATCCGGCCCTTGACTCCGTACTTGGGTACGGCGTTTATGCTTTGTCCAGAGGTTGAATAAACGAGGAGAGAACCATGGCGGGATCCACCGCAACGAAAAATCGTTCGCTGATCGCGGCGGCGGTGGCGGCAGTCGGCGCCTCTCTTTGCTGTGTTGGCCCCGTTGTGTTGCTGATGCTGGGCGTCGGTGGCGCCTGGATCGGCAATCTTACCGCGCTGGAGCCCTACCGGCCGATTTTCATCGGCGTGACGCTGGTGTTCTTGGGTTTGGCGCTTCGCAAACTGTATCTCGTGCCCGAGGCGTGCGAGCCGGGGAAACCCTGCGCCAACCCCGTCACGCGCCGCAACCAGCGCATCATCTTCTGGATTGTCACCGCGATCCTGGCCGCGCTCATCGCCTTCCCCTGGTACGGGCCGGCGTTGCTAGGTTAACGAACAGACCTTTAAGTAAGGAGAAGACTGATGTTTCGTATTACAAACTTCGTGCTCATCTTCAGCCTGGTATTTTCCGGGTCGTGGTTCATCGCGCCGACGCTCCAGGCGGCCGGGGCAGAGAAACAACAAACCGTGACCCTGGATGTGAAGAACATGACCTGCGCCATACGCCCCATCACCGTGCCCAAGGCTTTGGAGAAGGTGCCCGGGGTCATCAAGGCCGAGGCGAAATATGAAGGTAACGGCGTGGGGTGGGCGAAGGTCACTTTCGATCCCGACAAGACCGGTGTCGAGGCGCTGACCAAGGCAACCGCCAATGCGGGCTATCCTTCTTCACTTAAAATACAGTAGCCGCAATCGACTAGCGGAACCTTTTGCATGACCACCCTGACCTTGCAAATCTCCGGCATGACCTGCGACCAATGCGCGCAACGCGCGCAGGACGCCCTTAATAAACTGCCCGGTGTGCATGCCAAAGTCTCCTTCGCCGAGGGGCGGGCACGGGTCGAAACCGATGGCAACGTCGATACCACCCGGCTTCTCGATGCGCTGGCATCGAAGGGATACCGCGCCACACTGCTGGACGCCGACAAGCCAGCGATCGGTGGCAACAGCGGCGGTCTGCACATCGCCATCATCGGCACCGGCTCGGGCGCCTTCGCCGCGGCGATCAAGGCCGCCGAACAAGGCGCGGCGGTCACCCTGATCGAGGGAAATGAAGTGATCGGCGGCACCTGTGTAAACGTTGGTTGCGTGCCGTCGAAGATCATGATCCGCGGCGCACATATCGCCCATCTGCAAGCCCGTCATGCCTTCGATGGGATCGCGCTGAACCAGCCCCGCATCGACCGCGCCGCGTTGGTCCGCCAGCAGCAGGCGCGCGTCGAGGAGCTGCGCCAGGCCAAGTACGAAAACATCCTGGAAAGTATTCCCGGAATCAATCTGATCCGCGGCTGGGCGCGCTTCGCCGATGCCCATACCTTGGTGGTGACCCGGAATGACGGTTCGGAAAAAAACCTCACGGCGGACCGCATCCTGATCGCAACCGGCGCCCGGCCCGCCATTCCCAATATTCCCGGGCTGGAGGACACCCCCTACTGGACGTCGACCGAGGCGCTGGTCGCCGATCGGATCCCGGAACACCTCGTGGTCACCGGAGGCTCGGTGGTCGCACTGGAGCTGGCCCAGGCCTTTCTGCGCCTGGGCAGCCAGGTCACGATCATGGCGCGCAGTACATTGCTATCGAAGGAGGACCCGGCCATCGGTGCGGCCCTGGTCGGCGTGTTCGAGGCAGAAGGCGCTCGGGTCCTGCTGCACACCCTGCCCGAATCGGTAGTGCATGATGGCAAGACCTTCATCCTTTCATCCAAGACCGGTGAGATTCGCGCCGACCGGTTGCTGGTCGCCACCGGGCGTCAACCCAACACGGAGCGGCTGAACCTCGACCGGGCAGGCATCGAGACCGGACGCAACAGCGCCATCCTGATCGATGACCGCATGCGGACCAACATCAACCACATCTACGCCGCCGGCGACTGTACCAATCAGCCGCAATTCGTTTACGTGGCCGCGGCCGGTGGCACGCGTGCGGCCATCAACATGCTCGGGGGTGATGCCGCGCTCGATCTCTCCACCATGCCGGCGGTGGTGTTCACCGATCCGCAGGTCGCCACGGTGGGCCTGACCGAAAGCCAGGCCGACGATCGCGGTATCGTTACGGGCTCGCGCACGCTGGATTTGGAAAATATCCCTCGTGCACTGGCCAACTTCGACACCCGCGGTTTCATCAAACTGGTGGCAGAAAAAAACAGCGGCCGAATTCTCGGTTGCCAGGTACTGGCCGCCGAGGGCGGGGAGATCATCCAGAGCGCGGCGCTGGCGATCCGCAACCGCATGACGGTGCAGGAGCTGGCGGACCAACTGTTCCCGTATCTGACTATGGTTGAGGGATTGAAACTCTGCGCCCAGACCTTCACCCGGGACGTCAAACAGCTCTCCTGTTGCGCCGGCTGAGCCGGGGATCCCGGGCGGGAACACAAGGTCTTTTCCGTGGACTCGGCACCAAGTGCAACTGGTTTTCGTCGCGGCGATCTGGTACTGATATCCGAGCGGTGCGGATCTGAATTGAGGGACGTATGGACAATTGTTGCGGCAATGCGGGCTGCGAAATCGAGAGGCTCCGGGAGCGCCAGCGGTCCACGCTGACGGCGGTACTGGCCATCAATGCGGGCATGTTCGTGGTCGAGATGAGCGCGGGCCTGTTCGCCGGCCCTGCTCGCGGACTCCCTAGACATGCTCGGAGACGCGCTGGTTTATGGCTTTAGCCTGTATGTCGTCGCCCGCAGCGAGGGCTGGAAGGCGATTTCGGCCATGATCAAGGGCGCGGTCATGGCGCTGTTCGGTATTTTCGCGCTGGGGCAGGCCGCCTACAAGCTTCTGTATCCCGAAGTACCACAGTTTGAAATCATCGGACTGATCGGGCTCGTGGCGCTCATGGCGAATGCTATCTGCCTTCTGCTGCTGTGGCGCCACCGCGCCGAAGACGTCAATATGGGCTCCGTCTGGCTCTGCTCCCGTAACGACATCATCGCCAATATATCGGTCCTGGTTGCGGCGGCGGGTGTATGGGCCTTCCATTCGCAGTGGCCGGATATTGTCGTCGGGCTGGGAATCGCGGTGTTGTTCTTGCGCTCGGCCATCCACGTTCTCAAGGCGGCTCGGGCAACGTATTTAACCCAAGGTGCCCTCTACCGGGACGGCGCCATGAAGGACACCAGGGCGCTATGACCCGGTCCGCG
>JABAHS010002997.1_pt3 | contig 13610 bp, 14 predicted proteins | sample 7062111 | NCBI WGS metagenome assembly JABAHS01 (sample SAMN14534600, study PRJNA622989) | marine sediment metagenome | biome: marine biome [ENVO:00000428]; feature: marine pelagic biome [ENVO:01000023]; material: deep marine sediment [ENVO:00002113]; isolation source: pool of 4 deep marine... | reverse complement strand
CCGGTCGTCCGATGGGAGATCTTCTGGATAATCAGTCATCTGACACCTTCGCCTCGAGTGCTCGCTGAACCTCGGATGGAACCAGCCGATCGGTGTTGCCGCCCAATTGTGCCACTTCCTTGACGAGAGACGATGAGATGTAGCCGTGGGACGGATTGGTGGCCACGAAACAGGTCTCGATACCCGACAGATGATGGTTCATCTGAGCCATCTGCAACTCGGCGTCGAAGTCACCGACGCCGCGCAATCCTTTGACGATCACGTTTGCCCGACGGCTGGTTGCGAAGTCTACGAGAAGCCCATCGAAGCTCTCGACGGTGATCCGATCGACGCCGGAGAAGATCTCCTCGAGCAGCGCGACCCGTTCGGTAGCGGTGAACATGGGATTCTTCGAAGGATTACCGATGACGCCGACGACGACCTCGTCGAAGATGGCCAGAGCTCGACGGATGACGTCGATGTGGCCGTTCGTCGGCGGGTCGAAGCTCCCCGGACAGAGTGCAATGGTCACGTCATGTTCCTCTCGTATCGCCACAGACGGGTTCCCCCGTATCGGCGGTCGTCGATCTTCTTCAGGCCCTCCGGTGCCGCCGGTTCGTCCTCCCCATCCGGTCGGTGCAACACCACGGTACCGCCCGGTGACACCGCAGCTGCGACGAGTTTCAGGATCTCTTCGACCGACGCTAGCTCCAGAGCGTAGGGAGGGTCAACGAACACCACGTCGAACGCCTCCGGCGATTGCTCGAGGAACGTGCCGACGTCCCGGGCAACCACTTCACCGCCCAGGCCGACCGCTTCGACGTTGGCCCGCAGTGCCTCCAGGGCGAGACGGCCGTTCTCGACGAAGGTCGCCGCGGCCGCTCCCCGGCTCAGTGATTCCAGGCCGAGCGCTCCGGAGCCGGCGTAGAGATCGAGCACCCGGCTTCCGGGGATCAATGGTCCGAGCGACGAGAAGAGTGCTTCGCGAGCACGATCCATCATCGGGCGGGTGTCGCGCCCGGCCGGGCCGCGAATCCGTCTCCCCTTGGCGAGCCCTGCGATGATCCTCATGAGACGAACAACCATTCCACGGCGTCGCCGAGCAACTCCCGGATCTCCTCCCTGATCTCGGTGTGTGCGGTGAGTTCGGGGTCGCCGGCGACCAGATCGAACGCCTCGCGGCGCGCCGCGATCAAGGTGTCGGTGTCGCGCAAGATGTCGGCGAGCCGAAGGTCGGCCATGCCGGACTGTCTCGTGCCGAACACGGTGCCCTGGCCCCGGATACGGAGATCCTCCTCGGCCAGCCGGAACCCATCGTTGGTCGATACCATCGCGGCCAGACGGGCTTCTCCCTCATCGGTCGACGGATCGGCCACCAGGATGCACACCGAGGCGTGCCTCCCCCGCCCCACCCGACCCCGGAGCTGATGAAGCTGGCTGAGACCGAACCGGTCGGCGTCCTCGATGACCATCACCGTGGCGTTCGGAACGTCGATGCCCACCTCGATCACGGTCGTCGCCACCAGGATGTCGACATCCGCGTCGCGGAATGCGCGCATCGCCGACTCCTTCTCCCTGGACGGCATCTGTCCGTGAAGGAGTCCGAGCCGGAGGTCCGGAAACACTCCTTGCAGCCGTTCATATTCGGCGGTGGCGGACGCCGCCTCGATCTTCGAGCTCTCCTCGACGAGTGGACAGACGTAGAACACCTGCCTGCCGGCCGCCACCTGTGCACGCACCTCCTCGTACACGGCATCGAGTGCAGCAGGATCGACGGCCCTGGTCTCGATCGGGGTCCTGCCCGGCGGCATCTCGTCGAGGACCGACACGTCGAGATCTCCGTAGAGCGTCATCGAGAGCGTCCTGGGGATGGGCGTCGCCGTCATGATCAGCAGATCCGGATCGACGTCGACGGCCTTCTCTTTCAGCAGCACTCGCTGATGCACGCCGAACCGGTGCTGCTCGTCCACCACCGCCAGCCCCAGCCGATCGAAGTGGACCCCTTCCTGGATCAGTGCATGGGTTCCCACCACCACATCGATCTCACCGGCGGCGATCCAATCGAGTAGGTCGTCGCGTTTCGTGGTCCCGGACGACCGGAAGTTGACTTCGGCATGACTGGCGGTGAGCAGCGCCACCGACACCTGGTGGTTGCCGGACGACTCGGCGAACAGCGATTCCATGCCGTGTTCCGGGCCCGTCGGGAGGGGAGGGGTCATTCCGGCCGCCTCGATGAGGTCGGTGATGCCGAGGAAGTGCTGTCCGGCCAGTACCTCGGTCGGTGCCATCACCGCCGCCTGGTAGCCACCTCCCACCGAGGTCAGCAGGGCGAAAACCGCCACCAGCGTCTTGCCGGATCCGACCTCACCTTGCAGCAACCGGTGCATCGGATGCGGTGCGGCCAGATCCGAGAGTATGTCGAAGATCGCATCGATCTGAGCGTTCGTCGGTGGGAACGGCAGCGTCTCCGTGAAGGCCGACGACATCGGATTGGCCTCCAGACCGGCGAGGCGGACGCCGGGTGCGTCATCGCCTCCCCCAACCAGCAGATCGTGTATCTCGGGCGGGTAGATCCCCTTCGCCTGAGCTCGGCCGCTCAGGGCGGCGATCTCTGCCGCCAGCGGCGCACGGCGATCCGCCGGTCCGCCCGGTGCCTCGAGGGCGAGCGCCAGCTCTCTGCCGGCGTTGCGCACCCGCTCGGCATCGGCCCGCTCGGCGGCGGCCACCTCCAGCAGGGCGTCCTCCAGTTCGTCGACCTGCCCGGCGAGTGATTCGAGACGGGCTGCATCCTCGATCTCGCCGGCCGCCGCCGCCAGCAGCGCCGCAGCATTGCCGCCGAGCGATTCGGTGATCTCAGCGGCCACTGCGGCAGGAAGCTCTTCGCGACCCAGCCAATCCAGCTTCATACGGGTCGCGGCGAGCGAGAGATACCGCCGAACGAGATGCGGATTGACGCGGTGGCTGAATCCCTGGGCCTGGTCGATCATCCGTCGCTTGTTGAGCGCCAGCGCCACTTCGAGACGGAACAGCTCATCGAAAACGAGGCGCCTGCGCGCAGAATCAACATCGTCCATCGAGTCCGGGAAATGCATGTCGGCGATCGCTCGATCCCGGCCGAGCAGGCCCAGACGGGTGATCAACTCGTCGGGAAGCGGATCGTGGATCGGTCGCGAGCGGAGCAGTGCGTTGTGCACCGCGCGTCGCATGTGACCCGGTCCCACTTCACCCACCGCCGGATGGATCGGAACCACCCGCCCCGTGACCAAGGATTCGAGATCGCTGGTGAGCACATCGACGGCCGGACTGTTCATCTGCCGGCGGCCGCGGCCGGTCTCCAGCTTCCCGCTGATCGCCACCTCGGTTCCCTCCCGCAGCTGGTTTGCCCGGAAGGCCTGGTTGAACCAAACGCACCGGATGCTTCCGCTCTGGTCGGCGACTTCGGCCTCGACGATCGTGAGGTTGCGGCGAGGACGACGAACCGAGGTCCGGCGCACCCTTCCGAGGATCGTGACTTCCGCCCCGACCGGAAGTGATCCGATCGGGACCACTGCGCTCCGATCGAGATACCGGCGTGGGGTGTGGAGGAGGAGATCCGTCACGGTGGCGATGCCCGCCTTGCGCAGCGCCTGGCCGCGTTTCCCCTTCAGGCCCTTGACCTGCTCGATGGGAACCGTGTTGAGGTAGGCAAGGCTGCGACCGCTCACTCCACCGAGAGATAGTAGGGGTAGAGCGGCTGACCGCCGACGACCACTTCGAGTTCGACGCCGGGCCGCTGCTCGGAAAGCCATTCACCTGCGGCGGTGGTTGCCGTCTCGTCGGCTCCTTCGCCGGTGAGGATGGTGACGAGCTCGCGCTCCGGGTCGACGAGATGCTCGAGCAAGGCCGTCAAAGCTTCCGTCAGAGACTCCGATGCCGACGTTATCTCACCGTCGGCGAGCCCGAACCAGTCCCCTTCACGGATCTCGCCGAATTCCACCACCGCATCCCGGACCGCCCTGGTGACCTCTCCGGTGATGACGGACTCGGCCGCCGCGGTCATCTCCGAAACCAAATGTGCAACGTCGTCGGTGTGAGGGAGAAACGACATGATCGCCGCCAGTCCCTGCGGGATCGAACGGGTCGGCACCACGTGCACACGCTTGGTGCTGTGGGCGTCGATCTGGTCCGCCACCGGGATGATGTTCTTGTTGTTGGGAAGCAGGATGACGGTTGCCGCCGGTAGCGATTCGACGACCTCCAGGAGATCTGCCGTCGACGGGTTCATCGTCTGGCCGCCCCGCACGACGCCGGATGCCCCGTACGAGCGGAAGAGCTCGACGATGCCGTCGCCTGCTGCCACCGCCACGACTGCGATCGGCGCTTCGTAGAACTCGGGAATGGGCGAGAAGGCGTGGAAGGCCTCCGCACCCGCCTGATCGATCAAGTCGGTGATCTTTATGTCTCGAACCCGACCCGCATCGATGCCGGTCTCGATGGCCGGGCCGATGAGATCGGTGTGAATGTGACAGTTCCACATGCCCTCCCCGCCCACCACGACGATGGAGTTCCCGATCTCCCCCCATCGTTCCCGAAACTCATCAACGTTCTCTGTCTCCAGGAAGAACATGACCTCGTAGCGAGGACCTTCGATCTCCCTCTCGGTACCGCCCGGCGAGACGGCGTCGACGAACAAACGCTCGGGGAATACGACATCGGTGCCGCTCACCTCCTCGAGGAAGGCGGCGATGAGCAGCAGGAAACCGGCGCCGCCGGCGTCGACTACACCCGCCTGCTTGAGGACGGGCAGCAGTTCGGGTGTTTCCTCCAGCGCACGTTCGGCGCGGTCGTAGACGCGCTGCAACAGCGCGCCTAGATCCTCGCCCACGGCGGTACCCGCTTCGGCGGCCGCCTCGGCGGCAACCCGGAGCACGGTCAGGATGGTGCCTTCAACCGGCTTCAGAACGGCCTGGTAGGCGGCCTCCGACGCCAGGTCCAGCGCCTCGACCAGATCCTCGGTTCCGACGTCGGAACGGAACCTGAAGGTATCGGCGAGCCCACGCAGGATCTGCGACAGGATCACCCCGCTGTTGCCGCGCGCTCCCATCAGCGAGCCGTGCGCGATGGCCTGGGAGATCTCCGCCATGCTCTCGGCGTCGCCGATCGCTTCGATCACCGCTCCAACCGTCAGCCGCATGTTGGTACCGGTGTCGCCGTCGGGTACCGGGTAGACGTTGAGCCGGTTGAGCGCATCGCGATGCTCGCCCAGCCGTTCGTAGTATCGTTCGATGATCCGTTTGAGGCGTTCGGCGCTCAGCCGCATGCAGTGGTCCCAGGAGGTCGGGTCGGCCGAGTATACGGTTTTCCGGCAGACTGGTCCGGTGCTAAGCTCCGGCGCCGTTCCCCAGAGGTTTATTCATGTCCTATCGCTGTGAAATCTGTGACAAGGCACCGAGCTACGGCCGCAAGGTCTCGTTCTCGCACAAGCGTGCCAATCGTCGCTGGACGCCGAACATTCAACGTGTGCGAGTCCGCCACGGTTCGAACACCAAGCGCGTGCGCGTCTGCACGTCGTGCCTGAAAGCCGGCAAGGTCGAGAAGGCCTGAGTGCCCGTGCATCAGGGCGTCGTCAAGACCTACGACACCGGCACCGAAACAGGCGTCGTCGTCCTGGACCCAGGGCCCGGTGAGGCCTACCTCCGACCCGGCTCACTCGAAGGCAGCATGTTCCGCTTCCTCCGCCAGGGTCAGCGCATCACCTTCGATCTCATCGAAGAGGAAGACCGCAGTTTCATCTCGAACGTCCGCATCGGCCACGACGGGTACTAGGAGAACGCGCGGATAGGCGTTGCGGGTAGGTCTTCACTCGCCGTTGAGCGCAGCGACGAGATTCTTCACCGAGAGCAGTCCGTAGTCGAAGACGAGTTCCTGACCATCCTCGAGGATGATCACTGCTTGCTTCATCATCCCCTTCTTGCGAGCTTCCGCCCGAGAGATCGAAGAACGGGGAATCACGACTTCCACCTCGGAGTCGGAGTTGTGAAGGACGGTGGCATGGCCTCCGGTCGCTGCGAATCCGGCGATCGCTTTCCCGATGCCTTTGACCACGTTGGCGGTGCTGGAGTCGTAGAGGGCCTGGAACCGCACCTCTTCGTCTCCCACCGTCAGCTTGCCGGTGAGCCGGCCTCCCTCTTCCGGTATGTAGTTGATAGCCCAGGTGTCCGACATCTGCACTCCCTTCGCTCGATGGTCAAGCTACCGTGCGCGGTCGACCACCTGCCGCCGTTCGCGTGGTTTTGTCTCATCAGTTCACGTCGCCGAGGTAGGCGGCTCCCGGCCACTGCTCCCCCACCCAGCGGATCAGTTCCGGCACGAGTGCGTTGGGGAACAAGCGAACCTCGGTCAGATCCCCGACCGGAAGCCACTCCACCGAGACCTGCCATGTATCGGCCTCGACGAGGTCGACGGGCGGTCGTGAGCGGTCGACGGTGCACGCGAACATGATCTCGACCTGGTGGACGTCGGCTTCGTAGGCGGCGAACTGGTGCGACGCTCCGATGTAGTCACGGACCCAGAGGACGTCGCCGACCTCGACCGGATAGCCGGTCTCCTCGCGCACCTCCCGGCGAACGCAGTCGGCCAGCGGCTCACCATGGTCCTGTCCGCCCCCCGGGAGCAGGTAGAACTCGCCTTCAGGATCCTCCGGATGGAAGTTGCGCGTCAAGAGGATCCGGCCGTCGTCGACAACCACCGCTTTGGCGGACACCCGGATGGGTCGAGGCTCCATCCGGCCAGGGTACCCGCGCACCTCGGTCGGCGCCGTCAACCGGCATGATCGTGCTCGATCACAACGCCGAGCTTCTTGGTTCGCCGCTGGCTGAAGATGATCGCCGCCGCGAGGATCGTCATGATGATGGCCAGCGAGACATAGGTGTTCAAGTGATACCAGTGGGCGACGGTCATCTTGATTCCGACAAAGATGAGGATGCCGCCCAGCGCGTGTGAGAGGTAGTGGAATCGCTGCTTGGCGTTCGCCAGCAGGAAGTACATGGCCCGCAGGCCGAGGATGGCGAACGCATTCGACGCAAACACGAGGAACGGCTCGTTGGACACGGCGAGGATGGCCGGCACCGAGTCGACCGCGAATATGACGTCGGTCACCTCCACGACGAACAGCGCGGCGAGGAGCGGAGTGGCCGCCCTCCTGCCGTTGATGCGGGTGAAGAACTTCTGTCCGTCGAACTCCTCCGATACAGGCATGACCTTGCGGAGGATGCCGAGGCCGCGCACGGCCTCTTGCTCCCCCTCGTCGGCCCGGTGCCGTATGACCTTGAAACCCGTGTAGACGAGGAACACTCCGAAGATGAGCAACACCCACCAGAAGCGCCCGATCAATGCAGTCCCGGCAAAGATGAACACGGCGCGGAATGCCAGCGCGCCGAAGATGCCCCAGAACAAGACCCGGTGCTGGTATTGAACCGGAATCGCCAGCGTGGCGAAGAGCATCGACCAGACGAACACGTTGTCGACGCTGAGGGACTTCTCGATCAGGTATCCGCTCAGGTATTCACCGAACGCATCGGCACCGTAGACGTAGGCGACGACGCCCGCGAACGCGAGCCCGCAGGCGACCCAGATCGCCGATTCCGTCGCCGCCTCCTTCGGGGAGATGACGTGCGCCTCCCGGTGGCGGTAGAGGTCGACGGCCAGCATGGCAACGATCACGGCGATCAGTGCGGCCCACGCCGACCCCGGCACGTCGAGATCGACGAACTGTGAACTTCCGGCTTCAGCAGCAGCGAGCATCAAAACCCCTTCCCGATGTCGAAAGTCTCGCTACCGCCGGAAAGCGGTCGGGGGGCCGGGCAGCAAACTGCCGTTCTGACGAACCGAACCCGTGGGCTACTCCCCTTCGACTGACGAGATTATGCAGTAGATATCCGGCAATGCCAACATCGCAGGCCTCGAAGCTCATCCGTCATCAAACGGAGAGGACAGCGAACCCGTTTCATCGAGAACGAGCGTACCCTCCAATCCCTCTTCTCAACGCAAGAGAGTCCGGGCATGCCCGGACTCTCGAGACGAAATCAGGTCGGTACTACAGGTTCACCACCGGACAGGTGAGCGTCCGGGTGATCCCTTCGATGGCCTGGATGCGCGCTACGACGAGTTTGCCGAGCGCATCGACATCCCCGGCCGAAGCCTTGACGACGACGTCGTACGGACCGGTGACATCGTCGGCAGCCTCGACTCCCGGAATCTTGCGCGCTTCTTCGGCTACCGAGGCGGCCTTGCCGACCTCGGTCTGGATCAGCACGTACGCCTGAACCACGGACCCTCCTTCTGTCTGGGTTGCAGCGGACACTACCACTCAGCCGAGCTTGGCTGCGATGGAAGAGGCACTTCTCAACGCCGTTCCATCCGCTCCCGCGGTGGTGAAGGAGGCCGGCGCCGACTGCTCCGCTTCGGTCACCATCGCGGTGAGGAGCGCCGCCCTGCTCACGCCACCGGCAGCCCACAAATAGGCGGACAGGCTGCCGGGAATGGTGTTGATCTCATTGACGTAGATCTCGTCCCCGCTCCGTAGGAAGTCGATCCGGGCCACCGAGCGCGCCCGGACGAGCCCGGTCACGACGGTCGACATCGACCGGATCGACTCCGTCCATTCGTCCGGTATCTGCGCCGGGATCTCACGGGCCGAACCGTCGAGACCGCCACCTGCGAGATACTTCTGTTTGTAGTCGTAGATTCGGGCGGCGTCGTCTGCCCGCATCGGCGCTTCGATCGGCGACATCTCGAGCTCCGGATACGTACGCACCGAGATATTCAAATCTCTGCTCTCCGGGAGGTAGGGCTCCGCCACGGCACCCCGGCGCATGTGGGGCGACGTGCTCAACAGGGCCAGTGCCGTCTCCCAGTCCTCCACGACCTCGATACCGATGGAAGAACCGCCGAAGCGCGGCTTGACGATGTAGGGGCCACCGAACGGAGGCCGGGCATCCCCGCTCACCAGTGTCCGTGGCAACGTCGGCAATCCGGCCGCCGCCACCACCGCGCCGAAGGCGAACTTGTCCATCCCCAGCAGTGATCCGGCAGGATCGGGCCCGGTATATCGGATGCCGCAGAGGTCGAGCGCCGCCTGCAGAGTTCCATCCTCGCCCGGACCGCCGTGGCAGCAAATCACGATGCATGAGGGATCGAGTCGCTTCTTCTTCACGTAGAAGCCTGCTCCCGGTGCGGCTTCGAATCGCATCGGGCGGGCCTTGCCGGGGACTCCATCGGCGAAGTCGGCAGCCTCACCGTTCGAGTCGACGAGGTACCACTCGCCGGTCTTGGACCAGTAGATGGCGTCGACGTCCCTGCCGGTGCCGCTCAATGTGCGGGCGGCCTGGAGGCCGGTCAGGATGCTGATGTCGTGTTCGGGGGACGGTCCGCCGAACAGGACGGCCGGTCGGCTCATCACTCTCTCCTCATCAGGGGTAGTGGTCGGGTAGGTCGTTCTCGTAGAGGACGGCATCCCCCCGCGCCAGATTCGATCGCACCCACGCGACGGCTTCGGGCCGGGAGTCGACCACCATAACGGACGCCGCCCCGCCGGAGGCTCCTGCCAGCAGGGCTCGGCGGTTGGTCCATCCGACGATCAGTATGTCGGTGGCGGCTCCAGCGGCATCGCGGGCCATCTTCTGGTTCTCGGCTGCCTGCTCCGGGCCGAGCTCGACCATGCCGGGAGTGACCAGGACTCGCCTGCCTGCCTCGCCGAGTTCGGACAGGAGACGAAGGCCGGCGGCCGCTCCCGCCGGGTTCGAGTTGTAGGTGTCGTCGATGATCGTGAAGCCGAGTTCGCTCTCTGCAACCGTCTGACGGTGGGCCGGCCGGTCGGCGCCCGCCAGCAAACGGCCGGCACCGGCCGGATCGACCCCAAAGGCGACCGCCGCACCGATCGCGCAGGCCGCGTTGGTGGCGAAGGCGACGGCAGGCTCGATGCGCGCGACTCGCTCGCCCCTCACCCAGACCTCCTGGCCGGCATCTCCTGTGCGCACGCACACGTCGACCCCGGTCTCGACGGCGGAGCATCTGATCACCTCATGGCTTCCCTCGAGACGATCGGCCAGGGTGGATAGGCGCTGGTCGTCGACGTTGAGCACCGCCACCCGGGCGTTCTCGAGAATCTCCGACTTGGCCTCGAGCGTTCGTTCGAGGGAACCGAATCTTTCGAGATGAACCGGACCGATGGCGGTGATGATCGCTACTTCCGGCGGAATCCACGAACACAGCGCGGCGATCTCACCGGGACCGTAGGTACCCATCTCGGCGATGAACACTCCCGTTCCCGGCGTCAGGTGCTCGTTGATGGCTCTCGCCAAACCCATCTCGTTGTTGAAGCTGGCGGGACTCGCCACCACCTCGAGACACTCACCCAGCAGCAGCCGGGCGTACTCCTTCGTGGTGGTCTTGCCGTACGAACCTGTGATGGCGAGTACCCGGGGGGCAACCTCAGTGAGCTTCCGCTGCGCCTGCTCGACCCACCGGCGACCCAGCCTTCGTTCGAGGGGGTCTGCCACCAGCAGTCCGAGATCGATCAAGGCCGGCATGCCCAGCGCCACGATGCCCGCCGCCTCCGGTGTCAGGTCCAGTCCTGCGCCGAGCACCAGCCACGCAACCGAAGTGCCGCCGACGATGCCGGCGAGCCGCCGCAGTCGGCCCGTCCATCGCAGCGGAGAGGTGGCCCCCCTGAGGCCCAGGCCGAACGGTCCGGCGGCTGCCACGGCCAACGTGCCGAAGGCAGCCCACTCCCACCACGGTGTGACGGCCAGAGCGACGATGCCAGCGGGAATGAGCAGAACGTTGCGCGGCGTCGACCACCACCGCATCGCAAACCGCACCGTCGACCCGGCGAGGTAGTGCTCGCGTTGAGCTATCCGTAGGAATCGCAGGGCTGCCATAGCGGCCGCGCCAACCCCACAGAGAACGAACACCACGCTCACGTCAACAGCCCGTCGATCGCCGCCCTCAGACGGTCGGGATGCGAGAGGTGCACGTTGTGCCCGGCCCCCTCCACGATGTCCAGGGTCCCATCGTCGATCAACTCGAGGGCCGCCCGGGCGACGGCGACCGGGGCAGCCGTGTCGGATTCGCCCCACACCATGCGAACCGGGCACCGGAGACGTTCGAGATCGGCTTCGTAACTCTCGTTCACGACTTTCACCAGGATGTCCCGCATCACTCCCGATGCCGCCCGGTAGTCTGCCGATCCATACCGTTGCTTCGCCGCTTCGAGACGGCGAGGGGAGACCAGTCCCCAGCGCGCCCCGGCGCGGAGAAGGCGGTAGCGCCAGGGAGGGCTGTTTCTGCCGGCTGCCGGACGCAGAAGCGGGACACCGACCAGGACCAACCCGGCAACCTTCTCGGGGTGCCGGGCGGCCAGGGCAACCGCGACGCGCCCACCGAACGAGTGTCCAACGACGATGGGCGGCGATGAGAACTCCGACAGCAGCGGTTCGATCAATGCCGCATATCCTGCGGCTCCGATCGGCTCATCGGGTACCGGCGACGCCCCAAAGCCGGGGAGATCAGCGGCGAGTGCCGGATATCCGTCGAGGACGGCGTCGAAGTCGGACCGCGTCCGACCCCAGCCGTGCAGCGCCAGGACGCGCAGAGGGCCGTCTCCAAACCGCGCCGCAAAGAGACGGCCGTAGGCACGCAACGTCACCGGGGGCTCCACGATGCAGGATCGAACATGGCGCGGAGATTACTCTGGCCGCGGTGAGCACCCCTGCAATCAGCGCACAACGCTCCGCCAGGGCGGCGATGGCGGCGGCGCGGGCCCGGGTCGTCTCGCTGGCGCTGCGGGCCGGTTGGCTGATGCTGATCGGCTTCCTCTTCGCCACCTGGCGCGTCGAAGTACTGACGAATATCCGCGTCTGGGCGCCGCTCGCGGCGATCGCCACCGTCCTGGCCGCCTTGAGGCTCCCGAACTGGGAGATGACGTTGAGACGAGGATCCGGCGATCTTCTCCTCCTGCTGGGCGTGATCACCATCGGGTCGGCGATGAGCATCATGGCCACCGTCCCGGCGCTGGCGTCGCTCGTCCTGATCGGGTACTTCGGGGTCGTCGCCCTCATGGCGACACTCGCGCACTGGGTCATTCCTTTGATCACTGCGGCTGTGCTCATGGCCACCAACGTGATCGCCCAAAGCGCCTTTGGATCCACCCCAAACCCCGAAGAAATCGTCGTTCCGGGCATAACGCTGATCGTCGTTGCTGTTGCCACCGCCGCGATCACGAACGAACTGCGACGGGAGATCCGCAACGGCATCCACAAGCAGCGCCGGCTCGAAGCCAGGGAGCGTGACCTCGAGCGCCTGTACGAGGTATCCCGAACCCTCGCCGCCGGCGATTCTCTGACCCGCGTGCTTCCAGAACTGGTCGGCAAGATCGCCACCTACCTCGAAGCGGACGTCGGCGTCGTGCTGCTCCACGATCGGGATCGGGCCGCGCTGGAGGTGGTCAGCCCGATCTGGGCGTCCGGGCACACCCTCGATGTGGCCGGCTACATCTTGCCGCTGCGTCGACGCGGCGACATCGAACAGACCTTCGTCTCCGGTCAGGCCCGCCGATTCGGTCAGAACGACCATCGCAGCTCCAACTACCTGCTCAATGAGCTCGGTGTTCAGTACGCGGTGGCCGTCCCGCTGAAGGTCGAGCACCGCACCATCGGCGTGATGATGGTTGCCGACCGGGCTGATCGATCCCCATTCACCGATGAAGACGTCGAGGTGCTCACGTCGCTGGCGGCACCGGCAGCGCTCGTTCTCGCCCATCTGGGCAGGTATGAAGAGGCAGCAGAGACGGGCCGGCGCATGGAGGAGCTCGCCCAGCTGAAGTCGGACTTCGTGTCGGTCGTCTCCCATGAGCTTCGGACACCGTTGACGAGCATCATCGGTTCTCTGGACACGATCGCACGGCCCGAACTCGCCCCTGCCAACGAGAGCGCGCTCAGTCTGCTGGATTCTGCGCGCAGCCAGGCCGGCCGGCTCCGTCAACTCATCGAGAACTTGCTCATGACCTCCCGGATAGACAACCAGGCACTGCCTCAGCACCCGGTCGAGATCGACGTCGAGCCCTTCCTACGCTCCGTCGTCGAGGAGATCCCCGGCGCGACCGAAAACGTGGCGATCCGCATCGATGCTCCCACGACGGTCCGGGTCGACGCCGACCATCTGGGTCGGGTGATGATCAATCTCATTCAAAATGCTCTCAAGTACGCTCCGAAGACCAGGATCGAGATCGCAGTTGTGAACCTCGCCGACGAGGTCGAGATCGCCGTCGTCGACCACGGCCCGGGCATCAGCGCCGACCAGCGCCAGAAGGTGTTCGACCCGTTCACGCAACTCGAACCGGCAGCGACGCGCTCTCGAAGCGGAACCGGCCTCGGGTTGACCATCGTGAAGGGCCTGGCCGAATCCATGGGGGGTTCGGTCGCTCTGCGAGAGACGCCCGGTGGCGGCGCCACGTTCGTGGTGCGCCTGCCGAGCCGGCCGCGAGCGGTGACTCGGCCGTACGACGAGTCGGCTCGCTACTCGCCGGGGCCGGCCGCCACCGCGTGGAAACCTCCATCGACGTGAATCACCTCTCCGGTGGTCTTGGTCGCCCA
>JABAHS010000067.1_pt1 | contig 13625 bp, 11 predicted proteins | sample 7062111 | NCBI WGS metagenome assembly JABAHS01 (sample SAMN14534600, study PRJNA622989) | marine sediment metagenome | biome: marine biome [ENVO:00000428]; feature: marine pelagic biome [ENVO:01000023]; material: deep marine sediment [ENVO:00002113]; isolation source: pool of 4 deep marine... | reverse complement strand
GGATTTATCGTTCGACATCCAGCGGAGTGACCAACACTCCGGATAATCTGATTGTGATAGAGAATAGCCAGAACACGACTACATTCACGGATGAGGGAATTGTATTCGGAAATACTTACTACTATAAGATCTATGTTTACGATCGATTTGGAGCATTCGCCGGTTCAAACGAAGTTTTCGCTCCCAAGTAGATGAAGGGCAACTGGCATGTCTGCCATATTAAAGATCAATAACTTCATAGCTGCTTTTATTGACGCTTTGAAGTCAATTTTCTATATTCGGCTGTGGATTCCTTTCTTCATATTCTTTCTGATTTCAATCGCTTTTGCATACATGATTCTGAATCCGTTCGCCGGGCCGTGGTCAGGTTTCGTTATCTGGATCGGCACAAGTTCTCTGGCTGGGGGAAGCGAAGCATTCACGCATTATCCCCAGCATCTCTTGCTCTCTCCCACGGTGCACTCGCATTTAAACCTGGTTCTTTCAATTTTAGTAGACTCACTTTTAACCGGTACCGCTTTTGTGATATTTGCCGGTTTCTATCGCGCTAAGCTGGTTAGTTTTGCAGAAGCTATAAGAAGGGCTTTTGCCAGGTATCACTGGCTGGTTCTGGCCAGCGCGGTGATCTACGGCATTCTGTATACTGTGCAACTGCTGATTCCCGAAATTTTCATACAAATGCTGATCGGCAATCCCAGATGGATGTTCGCATTTATTATGGCGCTGAAAATGTTTCTGTTTCTGATATTTTCACCGTTGGTTTACATCATCCCCTATATAGTGCTTCAGAATAAGAACTTTTTTTCCGCCCTGTTGAGTTCAATCAAGTTTTTCCTGAAGAATTTATTCACGACTTTTTTTGCAATTTTTATAACTCAGTTGATCGTATTGCCTTTTTCGCTGAGCCTGGATTATTCAGGCTGGATTGCAGACAAATTCAGTCCGGAGACTATCGCTGTAATCCTTTATATCGAAATTTTTGCGGCCATGATCGCGTCATTTTTGTTGACTGCTATGCTCACTCGCTTTTTTATAGAATATAACGAGTAGGCAGATATGTATCTATGGGAAAGTGCAGTCCTTCTCTCTTCATCCATCGTTCTATTAATATCGTCACTGGTAGCATTATTGGGAAGAACCACTATTTTATCCCGTGGGATATTCTTCATTGGAGGGGTGTTATTTGCCTGGCTGTTTTTCCGATTTTATATAATTTATCCCGAACCTGACTTTGAAAATCTGCCCTTTCCGATCGATTTGAATATCATCATGGCACTGTTGCCATTCGTATGGCTCCTGTTTTCAATGGTATTCGCACGTGAGGACTATAGGGCATCTTTAAGGCGGGGGAAATTGTGGCTCTCATTCGCGGGACTTCTGGCTTTGGCCCTTACGATTGCCGGCGCTGTTAGGCCGTTACTGATCCTGGCAGGCGATTATCCCGCACCGCATGAAATCATGGTGACACGCATTGGCCAGTGGTACTTCCTTTACCTCATTGTTATCGCGGCCATGGTGATGATAAATTTCGAGAATACCTATCGCTCCAGCTGGGGCATCTATCGCAGGAAGCTCCGGCCGCCAATTCTGATTCTGGGTTTGATGTTAATCTTACTGCTTTTTTCGTCCAGCCTGGTACTTTTAAGCGGAACAATAAACCGCCTGACCTTTCCGCTTCTGGGGGTCCTCTCGGCTCTCGCTGCTGTGATGATTGCCCTATACTTCCTGCGCTATGAGCCGCAGCAGTCGGGCGTCTATGTGCGCAGGCATGCGATTTATTCTTCCATCGCCATTATAATTATCGGATTTTACCTGATACTTGCCGGCGCTATCGGAAAGATCATACAGGTTATCGGCGGAGATATAAAACTTTTTGCCAGTGTTCTGGGAGCCCTGGTCGCTTTCGTAATCCTGCTTGTTCTTGTATTATCCCGTTCAATTAAAGAACGTATCAAGGGTACCGTTGAAAAGACTCTCCATCCCGGGCAAATCGATTTCGAGGAAGAGCTGGCATCCTTTTCCGAAGATGTTGCTATTATGCTCGACCCTGAGGAATTGACGTCCAAGATTCTTGAGCTGTTTAAAGAACGATTGGGTATTGGCAAGCTGTACCTGTTCTATACCGATCCCAATCAGGAGCATCTGACAATGACATATCCGCGAGATCATGAGCTGTCCGAGGAAATCCGTATTCATAGTGATGGTACCGTTGCGAGCTGGCTATTTCGTCACGGCGAGGCGATGGTGATGGATGACTTTGTGGAGCGTTTGAGCGGAGGCGGTGAGGAGCCCGAGGAACTTGAGCAGCTACAAGAACTGGGAGTCGCGATTACCCTCCCTCTGATTGCCAAGCAAAGGCTGGTAGGGATCCTTTTTCTGGGGCCAAAGGCCGACAATGAAACATTCACACACCGTGAAATACAATTTATTTCATCCATTGGGCACCAGTTCTCTTTGGCGCTTTTCTCGAGCCGGTTGTCTGAGGAACTTCTGCATGCCCGCCAGATTGAATCATTTCATAAATTTACCACATTTATAATGCATGACCTGAAAAATTCGATTTCCATGCTTTCAATGCTTTTGCAAAATTATGAGGCCAACATAGATAATACGGAATTTCAAAAGTCAGCCATGACAACGATAAACGGCGCTGTCAACCGAATGCAGCGGATAATGGACAAGCTCAAAAGCGGAGAGAAAGCAGAAACATTCGCCATAATGGATTGCAATCCGAACGAAATTGTATTAAGTTTGGAATCTAAATTGGGCTTAAATGACATCGGTAACGTAGAATATAAAAAGGACCTCAAGGATGTCGGATCTATAAAAGCAGACCCCGACAAATTGAGCGAGGTCATACGGAATCTGATTATTAATGCCCTGGAAGCTATGCCGGAAGGCGGAAAATTGGAGATAGCCACCTTAAGAACGGATGATCGAGTGATAATTCAGGTCTCAGACACCGGTCTGGGTATGTCTTCCGACTTCATATCCAGTAAACTATTCAAGCCCTTTGCAACAACGAAGAAAAAAGGCCTTGGAATCGGCCTGTTTCAATCTAAGGATTGGGTTGAGAAGATGCATGGTAAGATGATCGTAAAATCCACTCAGGGAGAGGGAACGTCATTAAGCGTTGAATTTCCAGCGCAGGAATAAATAATTATGTCAGAGGAAAGACCAAAAATACTCGTAGTAGATGATGAAGAGGGAATTCGTACCCAGATTTACTGGGCCCTGGCAAACGATTATGATGTCAGTCAGGCGGCTGACTATGATTCCGCTTTGCATCTGGCCAAGGAAAAGAAGCCTGATCTGGTGAGCTTAGACATCGCATTGACCTCGCTTGCCGACGACCTTTCCGGCCTCAAGCTTTTGCAGGAAATGCTGCTTATAGATCCGTACTTAAAGGTCATCATGGTCACCGGCAATGAGGAGAAAGAAACCGCACTTAAATCTGTAAATGAGGGAGCCTACGACTATTACCAGAAACCGATTGACCTGGAGGAGCTGAAACTAATAGTCAAAAGGGCCATCAATCTCAGAAGACTGGAATTAGAAAATCTCAAGCTTTCGAAGAAGCTGGAAAAAAGGCAGAAATTCAATGACATTATCGGATCCTCCAAAAAGATGCTGGAGGTCTTCAAGTTAATAGAAGCAGTTTCAAAATCGGATTATTCGGTACTGCTTACAGGAGAATCCGGGACCGGCAAAGAGCTGGCGGCCCGGGCGATCCATGATTTGTCCAATCGCAAGGGTAAGCAGTTTATAGCCATAAACTGCGGGGCTATTCCCGAGAATCTTCTGGAGTCCGAACTATTCGGGCACGAAAAGGGCGCATTCACGGATGCGGTTTCGCAGAAAAAAGGCAAGTTTGAATATGCTCATAAGGGGACTCTATTTCTGGATGAAATAGGAGATCTCTCATTTCCCCTGCAGGTTAAGCTTTTACGGTTCCTTCAGGATCAGAAGATCGAGCGGGTGGGCGGTAAGGATTTGATCGATCTGGATGTTCGTGTGATAGCCGCCACCAATGCCGATCTCGCCAGGAAAGTGCAGGAGAAGGCCTTCAGGGAGGATTTATTTTATCGCTTGAGTGTCATTACAATCGATATGCCCCCCTTACGGGAGAGGGGAGATGATGTAGTTTTGCTGGCCAAAGTTTTCCTGGAAAGATTTGCAGAGGAAAATAAAAAATCGGGGTTAACATTTACTCCCGGTGCAATTGCCCAAATAAGCGAATATAAATGGCCGGGGAATGTTCGAGAATTAGAGAATAAGATCAAAAGGGCGGTAATTCTGGCGGTTGATAAGAAGATCAAGCCCTCTGATCTGGGATTCGAAGCCTCTGAAAAACAGGAAATTCAGCCGTTGCAGAAAATCCGTGAGGAAACCGAAAGCAGGCACATTCTCAATGCCTTGCATAAAAATAACTGGAATATCTCAAAAACAGCCTCCGCTTTAGGGACATCCCGAACTACTCTTTACGACCTCATGGAAAAATATAATATCAAAAAACGCTAAATAGCTCTATTTTAAAACTAAGTTTCGATCCGGAACCATCTTACGAAAAACGCTTAAATTCCCTCAAAAATATAAATTTCCATTCTTCTGGAAACTCAGTTTTTCTTAATGCTTGGCGGATTTTTGCCGAATATAGGGTATAGGAGCGTTTGAGAAGATGAAGAACATACTACTTGTTGACGATGATCCCCAGGTATCCGAAACTCTGGTGGGGCTTTTTGATCAGGATGAATTCCGGTTTCATCAGTTGGAAGACGGTACCAGGGCACTTGAATTTATAGACAACAACTCGCTTGACCTTGTACTTCTTGATGTCAATCTGCCATCGGTTTCCGGGCTGGATATCCTGAAGGAGATCAAGAAAGCTGATGCACAGCTGCCCGTAATAGTTATCTCCGGTTTTGTCTCCACCGAGAATGCGATCGAGGCTATGAAGGAGGGGGCTTATGAATATATCACCAAGCCATTTCAGATCGAGCGCCTGATGATGACGATCAACAAGGCTGTGGGTGACAGGCATGACCATGAGGATAATCCGATATCGGAGCCGCTTCCGCAGACCCGCGATTATGAAATCGTCGGCAAATCGCCGGAGATCGTAGAGATTGCCAAGATGATCGGGCAGGTAGCCCGTTCTGATGCCGCTGTTCTGGTTTTTGGCGAATCCGGAACCGGAAAGGAATTGGTCGCGCGTGCGATTCACAGAAATTCCAATCGCAGCGAGCATCCATTCCTCTCGGTCAATTGTGCCGCCCTGACAGAATCGCTTCTGGAATCGGAATTATTCGGTCACGAAAAGGGAGCATTTACAGGAGCATATGCACGCAAGCTGGGAAAATTCGAGCTTGCCAATCATGGTACATTATTTCTGGACGAACTCGGGGATATGTCTCTCCCCACCCAGAGTAAACTATTGCGAGCCCTGCAGGAGAAAACCTTCGAGCGTGTGGGAGGTGAATCCAGCATTAAGGTTGACGTGCGGGTAATCGCAGCAACCAACAAGTCCCTGGTAACGGCCATGAAAGACGGTANNTGTTCTATCGCCTGAAAGTTGTGTCCATCTATATTCCCTCCCTCCGCGAGCGCCGGACTGATGTGCCCATTCTGGCCGAGCATTTCATCAGTCAATACAGCTACATGGCCAAAAAGAATATTAAAGGAATCTCCGACGATGCCATGGACATGCTCATGAAATATCACTGGCCCGGCAATGTGCGCGAGCTGGAAAACAATATTCATACCGCTGTGGTTATGAGCAAAAGCGATCTTCTCCAGCCCGAAGATTTCCCTGTTTTCGCAGAGACCGGAGAAAATATCAAGGTTGATTTCGATGAGATAAAAGACAATTACAGCCGTATGTTCGATGAATTTCTTGACCCGCAAATGCCCAGAATTCTCAATGTGTCTTCGGGGCAGGTCTTCTATCATTTGCAGTCGGCATTGGAAAAAGTTATCATTTCCAAGACGCTTCAGGCCATGAAATCCAACCAGGTCAAGACAGCCGAAATCCTGGGCATTTCACGTAACACACTGCGTGACCGCATGCAAAAATACGATCTCTTCTAATTTATTATTGCCCTCTCTTCAAACAATTTTTATCCTTAATTCATGCTGTATGATTACTCGCATGTTTATGCAGGGATGGACTCCACTGTCGATTATATCGCGAGACTTCTGACAGTCGATCCTTCCCTGAGGCTCCTTGAGCCTTCGGAAGAAGAATCCGATCCGGTTGAGCTTGAAACGGAGCTGGATCAGGTTGAATATACTGTCATAGAAGATTTAAGGCATAAGTTTTCCGCTGGAGCCGTGGACGGTGGGCAGGGGACCATCATAAGAAATAATGTCTTTCAGGCAGGAGTTTATCGAGCCGGATATGTGAAGTTCCGAAAGCGCGGGCGCGTAGAAGAGTATTCCGAGCCGCTTTTGATGGTCAATCTTACACGTGAAAATTATGCTGAGATTTATGAGCAGCAGTTTTTTGATTCCCATGGTAAATATCCGTCTCAGGTACCCGCCTTCCCCGATATTCTTGGAGCTCTGCGGAGGCTGGCCGAAGAAAAAGCGATATTCAAGTGTATAGAAAATCTGGAGGCCGGGGACATGCTCTTGCTTGACGGCTCATTGTACAGCGATAATCATGGTTTTCTGAATGAACTGATAGAAAAAGCTGCCTCCAGGGAAATAGATATAGTATCTGTCGCCAAAGCCAGCGGTTTGCTCTGGAGGGGAGGAGCTAATCTGGCGGCGGTAATCAAGAGTCGTGGGGATGAACTGCATCAGAAAAAAAGCTGGTATGCGCCGGTTGGCAGGGTCGGGCAGGATCGCAATAAAAATTGGATCGGTAATATCTTTATAGCCAAACTGAATCCGCATTCCGATTTGGCTTTCAGAATAGATTTAAGCAAAGTTAGCAAGAGAAAACCATTTGAGATTTTTGCTCAATTATCAGAGCTTGCGACTGACCCTTTTTTCCTGGGCTATCCTTATCCGCTGGCAGCGGTACATCAGATGGTCAGGCTGTCCGAGGATGAGCTCTACGGGTTCATGTTGCGTCTGCAGAGCATAGCTCTTCAAAAAGGAATCGAACAATCGAGATGGGATCTGCTTTTTGCAGATTACCATCGCATCCTGAATTTTGATCTGAGGGAAACCCAATTCAGGCGTTTATGAGAAAGATATATAAACATGATGAATGATTTTCTGGGACGAATAACGGGCAGAAAGATAGGAGAAATTTATTTCCGCCTGCCGTACAGCACAAGAATCGATTTAGGAGATCTGGCTCTTGCAGATGATACCGAGACCGGTATAAAGTTCTACCTTCGCGTTGTGGATATATCCTATGGAGCCGAGGGCGCCGATCTGGGCTGGTTTGAGCGAACGGCGGGAAATCTGATGTTACTGGATGAATCTGAAAATGAGTATGGACTTTTTGAAAGGGAGCGCCGGCTGTATAAGATCGCGCGCTGCAACCTCCTGGGATACAGCCGGGATAATAAGTTCTTTAAACCCAAGACAATTCCATCACATTTCACCCGGGTCCGCAGACCATACGGCAAGGACTTCGCCTTTCTGAAAAATCTCGGAGCGAATCTCATGTTCAGTCGCCTGCGTTCGGGCGAATCCGTGCTGGATTTCGAGATTGGTCTTTCTTCTAAATCAGTAGCGTCTCACATAGGAATATTCGCAACCACCGGCATGGGCAAAAGCAATCTGATGAAGCGCTTTGCCGGATCGATACTCGAGAATGGTAATGTTGGACTTCTCATCTTCGATCCGCATGGCGAATATTTCGACGGTGGGGGAGAGGCGTATTTGAAGGGACTCATTAATCACGCGATGGCAGATAAGAATCTGCGAATCTATTCCTCCCGTCCGTTGGAGAAGCGCCATGAAAAGCTGCAGATTTCCTCGTCAGAAATAGTGCCCGAGGATCTGAATCATATCTACGAGTTTTCCGAGGCCCAGCATGAGGCCCTCTCAGCTCTTTTTTACCGCTTCGGAAAAAGCTGGCTCTCCGAATTGAGAGCATCCGACATATCAGAACTTTCACAGAGAATTACGACTCAGGGCGGATTTGCAGAATCGACGCTGGGTGTGTTGAAAAGGCGGGCAGAAAATCTCCTCAAGCAGAATTATATTCATACTGACAGTGAGGTTTCCACTTCCCGTAATATTATTGAGAAACTGAAGGACGGAAAAGTCGTGTTGATCGACAGCTCCAACTTGACCACGCGTGATGAGCTTTTAATTGGCTCGGTATTGTGTCGCGCGGTTTTTCATCATTACCGCAGTCTTTACTCCCGGCCTGATGATTTTAGGTATGCGACACCGATCCTGGTAGCGATCGAGGAGGCTCAACGCGTCCTGAGAAAATCGAGCGGCGGATATGCAAATATATTTTCGCGGATTGCCCGTGAAGGCCGTAAATTCAAAATCGGGCTGTGTGCCATAACTCAGCAGCCCAAGCTTATCGATGAGGAACTCCTGTCACAATTCAACACATTTCTAATTCTCGGACTTGCTGATGAGAGCGACAGGCAGATAATACGGTCATCCTCCAAGCAGGATATATCTGACCTCGGAAACGAAATTCAGATGCTTTCGGCCGGAGAGGCGTTGATAACATCTCCCGAGGTCCCCTTTGCACTGCCTGTGAAGATAGACTTATATGAAGAGTATCTAAAAAAAGCTGAGACGCTTGATATAAAGGATAAAAGTAGAAAAACCTCAGTGGATGAGGAATTCTTTTAGAAGTTGGGATTATGTCAATCAGATTCATACATATGGCCGATACTCATCTGGGCGCCGGCGGCTTCGGAAACAAACTCTCAAAAAATGGAATAAATCAGCGTGAGGAAGATATCTGCGAAGCCTTCCGCAGAGCTGTCGATAAGACCATAGAACTTCGCCCGGATTTTCTTATCCATGCAGGCGACCTATTTCACATGGTTCGTCCCACCAATAGAATCATAAATCTCGCTATCAAGGAGATACTCCGGCTTACCTATGCGGGGATTCCAGTGGTAATAATTTCCGGTAATCATGATGCTCCCAAGCAGCGCGCAGTCGGACATGTACTTTCCATCTTCGAAAATCTGGATAACGTGTTTCCTGTATACAGGAGCAAATACGAGGTGGTCAAGCTGCGTGATATCTACATCGGCTGTCTGCCCCACTGTCTGACACCGGAGATACTTCAAGAGCAATTCGAGCATGTGCATCCTGAGCTTCCGGGATTAAATATCCTGGTTGCTCATGGTGTGGCTGCAGGAATCGAGAAATTTTCAATGGCCGAGATCTCAGAGGAGGAGATACCCTCATCTGTTCTGGGCAGCGGATTTGATTATGTGGCGCTCGGGCATTACCATAAATATACCAGGGTCCAGGAAGACATTTTTTATTCCGGTTCAACCGAACGGCTTTCGTTTGGTGAACTGGGGGAGCAGAAGGGTATCCTGGAGGTGGAAATTCCCGGGCCAACCACAACGTTCCACCAGATAGAAGTTCGCGATATGATTGAATTGGAGACGATTGATGCTCGCGGAATGGACTATGAACAACTCGAACAAATTATTCTAAACGCGCTCGACTCAGAAGATCTGACCGAAAAGATAGTCCGCCTGAAAATCACGAATTTGACAGAGGCGTTGTATAATAATTTGCCCGTCAGGGATATAAAGTCCAAAACATCGGGGGCATTTTTCTTCAAGCTGATTGCCGAAAGGGAAGAGGCGCAGGCGGTTCATCTGGAGGAGAGCATGAAATTCGGGAGGCTTCTGGATGAATTCAAAGCATACCTGGGAAACAGGCCGATTCCAAATCTTGACCGTGAGCGGCTACTTGTTATTGCTGAGAAATATTTCAGCGATCTCGATGAATAAGAGAAGCGCCCCATGACAAATGGGGCGCAGTTGAGAGAAAACAAGACCTGAAACTACACTAGTAGATCCAGACCACAGGGGCAAATTCTATAATCAAAAGAGCTACTCACTCGTGTAAGTGTGATAATTCACAACTTCTCTCCACCCGGTCCTTTGCACCACTGAAATAAGCGGAGTTCCGGGAGGCAGGTTAGCCGGATCCAAAAGGTCTGTGTCAAAGGACCAATTACGATTGGGAGCTTTATAGTATAAGCCATACGAATACTGCCCGATTGCAATTTCGCTTTCCCAGAGATCAACCGCAGAACCGGTCCAGTTGAAATCAATACCGCTCCAGTCTTCAAGGAATCTTGGGAGGTTATCAAAACCGCCGCTGTACTGTCCGGCACCGGAGGGAACATTCCCGGTCATGTAAGAGACATTGACAGTTGTCTGGACAGCCTTACGATTGGGATCGGTGATCGGTAATGTTCCATCACCGTCGACCCAGCCATTTGAAAGAATAGTCATCGCATCAGACATAATGGCTGCCGGTTTCTTGGAAACGGTATTGAAGTCACCATGCACATATACTGGATCTCGGGAGCAAACCGTCAATCCGGAACTCAACGTGGTTCCGTTGACCAGACGGGTTGCGTTATTTCCGCTGGGATTCTGTTTGTCGGTGGTATATATGATACCATTGCTGGGCCAGTAGCCGGATGAATTCAATGCTCCGATATCGATGTCGGTACACTTTACAGTCTTATTTTCGCGGGCATCATAGAATGAGTTGGAACTGATAACGCCCAATGCTGACAGGTTGGTAGTTATGTTCGTCAGAGAACCATCCGCCTCGAGCTTATATGCTTTACCATCGATTAGCCTCAAGGATGCCTTGTTTTCATAGCTGTCCGGGGACTCTGAGGCGGTCTTGATCATGTCGATGGGATCGCCGCTTCGCACCACGGGCAGATTCAACTCTGTAATTCCATGTGAACCATCCTCGACACGTCCATCCCAGAGATTAAGTGAACTCTCTACCCATGTTCCGGAGTTCGCATCCACCCAGGCGCCGCTCTGGTACATGCTTACCAGATTACCGTCTTGATCAGTAATCAGCACATCCCCGTTGTTAGTCGATTGACCGGCGTCTGGATACGGTCCATGGAAAATATTGCCGGCAGCTGTGAGATGTGAGTATAGCTGCAACGAATTACCGGACTGCACATAAATATCGCTATTGGAATGCACTCGTCCGCCCAAATTCATCTGAGGGCCGGGGGACAACTCTAGAACCGATTCATAAAAAACCGCGAACTGATAAATCGGTATCAAATCACTCTCTATCAGCATGCGCAGGTCTGATTTAATATGGTTGTTCGCGGTGCCGGCTTCGGAACTGACCTCGAATTCGGTCGCGTAGGCATACAGACCTTCATATGCACCGCTATGCAAAGTCTTTAGAGCAGAGCTGCTAAGTTGCTCGACCGAATAGTTTATGACCATTGGCGCTTCCCCGCCTCCGCTCATGGTGACGCGCCCGCTGGGAAGGGGATTGGGAGGTGAACCCTTTGTCTTGTAAGCCAACTCGACTTTTGCTGTAACTAACTCCAGACCGGCCTCGGCGGCATAAAGCGCGTTATTCTGATTCATCTCATTACCGGCAATGTTAACATCTGTAGTGGATGTCATGACTGCATTAATGCCCGCCAGAGTCAACATTAGAAGCAGGGCCATAAATAGGATTATTGTAAATCCTGCATTTGATTTAAGTTTTTTCATAAATGCCACCTATGCTAAAAATCCATATTTCTTAAATAGACAGTTGTTTCCAGAGTATCTCGTAAATACCCCTGTCTACGGGCGGGATCTATTCTATCCGTCCTGGCAACTACCTGTATATTGACTTCTCTAACATTATCCGCAGATATGAAGTCGTCGACTACCGCGCCATGTGCAAGCGTATATGTGAATTGGAGATCCTCAATATTGTCAGCGTAGATATTAGGTACATCGAACCGTTGATACATCAGCTTGGGATGCAGGCTGTCGGTTGTATTATCAATATGGAAAGTCACCACCTCGATCATATATACCACACTGCCAGCGGGATATTTTTTGGAAAGCGGCATTGTATTATGCTGGAGGTGTCCGGCAGCAACCTGAACCTCTGTTATAATGAAAAATTCTCCCTCCTCTGCAAAGGGATCGTATATGTAAGCCCATCCGTCTTCCTGGAAGCATGAGATCGTATCAGGAGATAGCTTGAGCTCGGATGAAGGCTGAGGCATGGGAGAGGTCAGACCGCAATCACATTGAGGCTCTTTTAAATACACAAAAGTGATCGAATCCGGATTCGAATTAGCTGCATATATGGCATCCAGGGCAGGGGGAAGGTGATAGCCAGCCTGACGAGCATTATAAACGATTTCATCTATCGCCGCCCGTCCATTCTGCTGCATGTCAGTAATATTCTCCTGGGCCAGCCAGTTCTTCTGCTGGTTGACATAGAGTTCAAGTGCCGCTCCGGCACAGATAAGCGCTATGACGGCACCAATTAGGAGCTCTATCAGGGTAACACCATAATTTGATCTAATTTTCTTCATCATGCTGAACCTCACTGTTTGGGATGGAAAATGGTTGTAGTTGAGGTATACTGAGGACGGTTGAACTCATCATTCCAGTAAACCCAGACGGTCAGCATTTTGACACTGGTTTGACCCTCATAGAAATCCTGGATATACCAATGCCGGAATATTCCATCCTCATCTTCATAGCCATAATTTTCCAACTGATTTTCTGGCGTATTTTTTATGGTCTCTATCGTCTGCCGGACCATCTGCACGGTCCGTGTGGTCTTCTCGGACCAGGCATTACCGCTGATCGACACCACGAGCATGGATAAGAGGGTCAAAAGACCAATCGAAAATATGACCAGTCCTATCATGACCTCGAGAAGGGTAAATCCTCGACAATCAAGCTTTTTTCTTATTCTTTGCATATCTACATCCAATCCTTTTTGATTTTCCATGGTCAGCTTAAAGCAAACAGAAGGCCAAATGTAAATTATGGAGACTAAGATAATCCCTATCTTGTTGTCGCACATAGCATAATGAAGATATATATAATGAGATGCATGATATTTACTGCGAATTTCAGCGCTTATATGAATGGGATTTATCCCATACCCTCAGGAAGTCTATCAATATTGCGGTTTAACTGCTCAATTTCATCAGGATAGGCAAGAGAATACAGTCCCGCCGATTTGATTGATCACTTTTGTATTCTGTTATCGCCCGGGACAAAAGAAGGCTGACTTTTTTCCAGGAGAAATAAAGTCTCTGGATGAGCTCTTCAAGCAAACTCAGCATGATTCTGCTATCGGGCAATTTATAGATTAATATGCGTCCAATAATATATATTATGTAAGATAATGCAAAAAGGAATAACACCTTCTGTGCAGCCTACTCTCCCCCAAATAGCAGAAGGCCCGCAATTTCTTACGGGCCCTAATATGATTCAATGCTTTAGGTTATTTGACCACAATGTTAATTAGCTTACCAGGGACATGAATTATCTTAACTATTGTCTTGTCTTGAATAAATTTCTGAACTTTTTCCGACTCCATGGCCATCTTCTCAATCAAATCCTGTGATGTATCCGAATCGGCCAGCATCTGCTCCCGGACCTTGCCGTTAACCTGAACCACAATATTAATCTGCTCGGAAATTATAG
>JABAHS010002149.1_pt8 | contig 13628 bp, 11 predicted proteins | sample 7062111 | NCBI WGS metagenome assembly JABAHS01 (sample SAMN14534600, study PRJNA622989) | marine sediment metagenome | biome: marine biome [ENVO:00000428]; feature: marine pelagic biome [ENVO:01000023]; material: deep marine sediment [ENVO:00002113]; isolation source: pool of 4 deep marine... | reverse complement strand
GCCGCGCGCCCCGCCAGCGCTCGCGGCCGGGCAAGGTCGGATCGAGCTCGGCGGCCTCCGGAACCGCCGCGGCGCTCACCTCGGCCGCCCGGGCGTCGAGCAGCTCGAGCAGCCGCTGTTTGACCCGGTTGGCCTCGGCGCCGGCCCGTGGCCGCTCTTCCTGGGGCAGATCGCGGACCGAGCGCAGCAGCTGGTTGAGGGGCGCCTTGCGACCGACGTACTCGATGCGGACCCGCTCGATCTCCTCTTCGGTCGTGGCGTCGGCGATGGCCGCCACGCCGCTTTCCTCGAGGCGACGCAGGCTCGAAAGGAATTCTTCCATGACGAGCGCCGCTAGCTGGCCAGTGCGTCCTTCGCCACCGCTACCAGATCGCCGAAAGCGTTCGGGTCACGCACCGCCAGATCGGCCAGCGACTTCCGGTTCAATTCGATGCCCGCCGTGCGCAGGCCGTTGATGAAGGCGGAATAGCTCAGATCGTGCTGACGCGCCGCCGCGTTGATACGCGTGATCCAGAGACGCCGGAAATCGCGCTTGCGGTTGCGCCGGTCGCGGTAGGCGTAGCGCCAGCCGCGCTCCACCGAGTTCTTGGCGCTGCGGTACAGCTTGGACCGGCTGCCCGTGTAGCCCTTGGCAGCCTCACGGACCTTCTTCCGCTTCTTGTGTCGCGCCACCTGATTCGTTACCCGAGACATCTATCTGCTCCTGTCTTCTTGGGGCCGTGATCGGGGTCGGCCTCCGATGGGCCGACCCCGATCACAGGCCGAGCATGCGCTTCATGCGCTTCTCGTCGCTTCGGGCGACGAGGGCCGGCTTGCGGAGCTTGCGCTTCCGCTTGCGTGATTTCTTCGCCAGGATGTGGCTCTTGTACGCCTTGCGGCGCTTGAGCCTGCCTGTCGCCGTCTTCCGGAACCGCTTCGCCGCGGCCCGGTGAGTCTTCATCTTGGGCATGTGACCTGCCTGTCCTTCCTGTCCCCCTCCGTCGCGTGCCCGGGACCTCAGCTGCGCTTGGGAGCCAGGACCATTGTCATGTTGCGGCCTTCGAGCTTGGGCTTCTCCTCGATCTGCCCGACGTCGGACAGCGATTCCGCGAATTTGTCGAGGACAGCCTGACCGAGCTCGGTATGCGTCATCTCGCGGCCGCGAAACCGCATCGTCAGCTTCACCTTGTTCCCATCGCCGAGGAAGCGGCGAGCGTGCCCCGCTTTGAAGTTCAGATCGTGCTCCTCGATCTTGGGCCGAAGCTTGATCTCCTTCACCTTGACCTGGTGCTGCTTCTTCTTCGACTCGCGCGCCTTGCGGGCCTGCTCGTACTTGAACTTCCCGTAGTCCATGATCCGGACGACGGGCGGCCGGGCGTTGGGCGCGACTTCCACCAGATCGAGACCCCGGTCCGCCGCCGCGGCGCGGGCCTCCTCGATCGAAACGATTCCTACCTGCTCGCCTTCCGAGTCGACCAGCCTCACCGGGCTGATACGGATCTGGTTGTTTACACGGGGCTCAGTTTTGTCGATTATCGGGCTCCTTTTCCCTCGGCGCTGTCTGCGCGAACCAGAAACACAAAACGATGGACCAAGCGAAGCTCGTCCACCCCCGCGCGGGCCAGAACCGGCGGAAGTCGGGAAGCTCAGCTTGACCCGGCGGCACCGCACCGACGGTGCGGGCCGAAAGGTGGGCGGGGTCCATCAGACCGCCACTTTCCTCGTTGTGGCCGGAAAAGTTGCCCGAAAAGCGGGAATTGTCAATGGGAGTTGGGAGGTTGGAGTTGGGAGTTGAGAGTCGGGATATCGGGATTCTGATTTCGGGAACCTCGAGTTCTCTCCGAATTGCCGAAGAAGGTTCGGGGATTCGGGGAGTCGGGGAAACAGGGAGGTGGCGGCGTGTGACCTACCCAGCATTTCCCTATTTCCCCGAAACCCCGAACCCCCGAATCCCCCAATCCGCTTCAACGATTCGGAGAGAACTCGAACTTCCCCAAGTCAGAATCCCGACCTCAGAACCCCAACTCGAAATTCCCAATGCCGAATTCGGGATCACGGATTCCCTACCCTAAGGCGCGGGTTCGGTTTTCCGCGGTCACCTGCTCGATGAACTCGGCCAGCGGCAGGACCACCTGCTTCTTCTCGGCCCCGCGCTTCCGCACGGCCACGGTGCCGGCATCGGCTTCGCGCTGCCCGATGACCCCCAGGTACGGGATCTTCTGCAGCTCGCCGTCGCGGATCCGGTAGGAGACCGTTTCGCTCCGATCGTCGAGCTCGACACGGACGCCGGCCTCGCGCAGGGCCACTGCCACCTCGCGCGCCGCATCGATGAAGTCGTCGGTGACCGGGATCAGGCGGACCTGGACCGGCGCCAGCCAGAGGGGGAAGGCGCCGGCGAAATGCTCGATCAGGACGCCGATGAAGCGCTCGAAGGAGCCGTAGATCGCGCGGTGGATCATCACCGGCCGGTGCTTCTGGTTGTCGGACCCGACGAAGTTGAGATCGAATCGCTCGGGGAGCACGAAGTCGAGCTGGATCGTCGCCCCCTGCCACTCGCGGCCGATGGCGTCGACGAACTTGACGTCGATCTTGGGCCCGTAGAACGCGCCGCCGCCGGGGTCGACGGCGTAGGTCAGGCCGCGGCGCTCGATGGCGGCGCGCAGCGCGTCTTCCGCCTCGTCCCAGACCTGGTCCGAGCCGATCCGCTTGGCGGGGCGCGTGGCGAAGTCGAGGCGATACTCGAGCCCGAAAGTCCCGTAGATGTTGGCCACGAGGTCGAGCATGCCGTAGATCTCGTCCTCCACCTGGTCGGGCCGACAGAAGATGTGGGCGTCGTCCATCGTCAGCCCGCGGACCCGCAGCATCCCGTGGAGCGTTCCCGACTTCTCGTTCCGGTAGTCGCTGGCGATCTCGGCGTAGCGGACCGGCAGGTCGCGATAGCTGCGCTGCCCGGAGGCGTAGATCGACATGTGGAAGGGACAGTTCATCGGCTTGAGCCGATAATTGTCCTTCTCACCCTCCGACTCCATCGCCGGGAACATGACCTCGGAGTACGCCTGCAGGTGACCGGAGCGCCGGAACAGCGCCTCCCGCGCGATGTGCGGCGAATAGACGAAATCGTAGCCGCGCTTCAGCAGCTCGTCCTCCAGGAAGCGACGCAGCAGGAACTGGATCATCGCGCCCTTCGGATGCCACTGGATCAGCCCCGGTCCCACATCGTCCTGTATGCTGAACAGGTCCAGCTGCTTGCCGATGATGCGGTGATCGCGCTTACGCGCCTCCTCGAGACGACGAAGGTGCTCTTCCAGGTCCTTCTTCTCGAAGAACGCGGTCCCGTAAATGCGCTGGAGCATCGCGCGCCGCTCGTCGCCGCGCCAGTAGGCGCCCGCGGAGTGCAGGATCTTGAAGTGCTTCACGGCGCCGGTGGACGGCAGGTGAGGGCCGCGGCACAGGTCGACGAACGCGCCGTCCCGATAGATCGAGATCGTCTCGCCCTCCGGGATCTCCTCCAGCCGTTCCAGCTTGTACGGATCGTCGGAGAACAGCTCGCGGGCCTCCTGCCGCTCCACCTCGCGTCGCTCGAAAGGCTCGTCGGCGGCGACGACCTCCTTCATCCGCTCCTCGATCTTCTCCAGATCTTCGGGCGTGAAGGGCGAATCGACATCGAAGTCGTAATAGAAGCCATCGGCGATGGGCGGGCCGAAGCCGATCCCGGCGTCCGGCCAGATACTGCGGACCGCAGTGGCGAGCACATGGGCGGTGGAGTGACGAAGCACGTAGAGCGAGTCTTGGTCCTCATCGTCCTCGAACAGGAACTCGATCCGGCCGGACCGCTCGAGCGGCCGATCGAGATCGACGATCTCGCCGTCCAGCTTCGCGGCGATGGCCCGGTCGGCGAGCTCGCCGTTGACCCTCTGTGCCAGATCGTGGGGCGAGATACCGTGCTCGACCTCGACCTGTTTCCCGTCCGACAATTCCAGCTTCAGCTTGGCGGCACTCATCTCGTGTCCCTTCCGCTACCTTGAAAGGTCCTCAAAAAAGCGGGGGCGCCACGGATACGGCCCGGGGCGCCCGCTCGCGGTCGAATGTTGAATTCTTATCCGGCATTCGAGGAGTGTCAAGCTGGCGTGGCTGGCTCCCTTGCTTGGGATAGCTGAATGCGCGATTCATTCCCTTCCAATCAACGCTACGCCAACGTGGGAGACACGGCATGAAAGTCGCCTGTGCGCAATTCGCACATTCCGGGGATCGGGAGGGGAGTCGCGACCGGGCGATCGAATGGATGGCTCGGGCGGCGGACGAGGGGGCCGATGTGATCGTCTTCCCCGAGCTGGCTTTCGATTTCTTCTTTCCTCAGGTGCGGGCGGACGCGCGCTACTTCGATTGGGCCGAGCCGATCCCGGGACCCACGACCAAGCGCTTCCAGGAAGCCGCCGCCCGCCACGGCCTGGTTACCGTGATCAACGTATTCGAGCGGGCGGGGCCGGGCCGCTACTACGACGCGTCGCCGGTGATCGACGCGGATGGGCGCCTGGTCGGCGTCAGCCGCATGCTTCACATCGCGGAGGAGCCCGGCTACAACGAGAAGTTCTATTACTGGCCCGGCGACACGGGCTGGCCGGTCCACCTGACGTCCGCCGGACCCATCGGCGTGGCGATCTGCTACGACCGCCATTACCCGGAGCACTTTCGGGCGCTGGCTCTGGGCGGCGCCGAGCTGGTGGTGGTCCCCACCGCCACCTCCACCTCGGAGCAGGCGTTCCGCGACATCTGGGAGCTGGAGATCCGGGCCGCGGCAGTGGCGAACCAGATCTTCGTCGCCGTGGCCAACCGGGCCGGCCAGGACGGAGAGCTACAGTTCTTCGGCGCGAGCTTTGTCGCCGGACCCGGCGGCGAGGTCGTCGCCCGGGCCGACGGCGACGGTGAACAGCTGCTGGTCGCCCCCGTCGACCGGGACCGTATCGAGGAGGTCCGACGGCACGTGCCTTTTCTCCGCGACCTGCGCTACGATCTTTACGGATCGGCCCCCCGATGAAACGCGAGTTCAATCCGCCGATCGACCAGCTTCCGGGCCCGGCCACCGGGCCCCGATCGAACGGGTGTTGCGCGGAGTTGGCTCACCTACTAAACTTCCCTTCCCCTGCTGAAAACCATCCGAGTACGATCCTCCGAACCGCTGCCCAAGGTATTCGGGCGGAACGACTTACGCACGCATCTCGAGCTGGAGGCCGTTCGATGACTCGGCGGATCGCCCTGGTCGTCGTCCTGTTCGCCTTGAGCGCCACCCCCTTGCCGGGGCAGGTCGGCCTGTCGGGCTTCAGCGGCGGCTACCTGCCATTGCGCAACCTGTTCGACGCCGTCCGGGTGGGCGGCGAGACCGGGCCGGTCATCGTGAATCTGGGGCAGGAGCCCGGGGTGCTCCTGGGTGGGCGCCTGTCGGTGCGCATCCTGTCGCGGCTGGGCGTGGAGGTGGAGGCGAGCTACGCGCTCTCGGCTCTGGACCTCCCGCCCACGAGCGAATTGACCGTCGATGACTCGAACGTCCTGCTGGCGAGCCTGAACGCCACGTGGATCTTCTTCAAGGCACCGTTCAGCCCGATGAGCCTGTACCTGTCGGGCGGCTTCGGAGTCGCGGCGCGCAGCGGAGATTTCTGGGTGACCTTCCGCGACACGAGCAGCTTCGCCGGCGCCTTCGGGCTGGGGCTGCGCTACGGTTTGACGCCGCTGCTCTTCTTGCGGTTCGACCTCAGGAACTACGTCTATTCGTTCGAGCCCACGGCAGGGGCCTTCACCTTCGAATCGAAGACCCAGAGCGACCTGATGGCCACGCTCGCCCTGGAGTTCGCCCTGACCCCCGCGCGCTGAAGGATCTCACAGCTCGAAGCGCTCGAGGCGCCAGACGGAATCGACGCGCCGGAAGAAGAAGCGGAGGTCGAGGGCATGCTCGCGTCGCTCGTGGGTCGACGCGAGCCTGTATCTCATCATCTGCCGCACCCGAACTTCGGCCCGATCGCCGACGATGACCGGCTCGCCTTCGATCCGGGTCGTAACAGCCATCGAATCGGCGTTGCTCATCCAGCGACGCAGGATATCGGCGTCGTCCTCGGGAACGGGGCCGCGGTAGACCTCGGCGGCCAGCCGCTCCATGTCCTCGGCCTCGAGGGCCAGCCGATAGGCGTCGAGTAGCGAGGCGAGCGAAGCCGCCGGTGTCCGCGGCTCGCCCTCGCGAGCAGCGCTGTCCTCGGCCGCGATCTGGACCGCTGCGGCCGCCGCCCGCCGTCTCGCTTCCTCCGCCTGCTCGACGAGATCGTCGAATTCGCGGCTGACGAAGGAAAGGGCCAACACCGCGCTCACCAGTTCGCCGGTGCCGAGGGTGTTGGTGGCCGCCTCGAACTGACGGTCGATCACCGCGAAGCGATCGGGAAAGACGGTGTCGGCCCGAGCTTCGAGCGCCGCGCGTCGCGAGAAAAGGGCGGCTTGGTGAGCCTGCTGAGCGCGCTGCCGCTCCGTATCCAGATTCTCGGTGCGCGGCTCGGGATTGGCGTCCGGAGGCTCGTTCCCTTGCTCGGCGACGGGCGGCGTGACGGCGGTGGTCCCGGGACTCGAAGAGCGTGTGGCGGAATCCTCGCCGGTGCCGGCGGCGATCGCGTCTTCGAGCCGGCCCGTGTCGGCGGAAACCAGCGCGCCGCCCACCGAGTCGCCGACGGTCACGGGTGGCAGCTCGACTTCCGAGGAGGACGCGGGGTCGTCGGTGCTGCCGCCGTCCGACATGCCCTGCGAGAGGACGAGCCCGAAAATGGCGACGGCAACCACGAATGCGAAAACCGGCAGCGCCCAACCCAGGCGCCGCAGTCGAACCCGACGACGCTGGCGTCGTGAGGCTGGAAGGCCGGCACCGGCGACGACCGGGCGCACCACGGGCGCACCAAGCGCCTCGAGAAATTCGTGCATCGAGGGGAACCGTTCGTCCCGGTCCTTGCGGATGGCCCGCTCGATCACGGCCTTCAGGTCCGGGGGCACGTCGGGTCGCAGTTTCGGCAGCGGCTCGGGGTACTCGTTGATGTGCTTGTGGACCAGCGCGGCCAGGCTGTCAGCCCGAAGCGGAAAGCGTCCGGCGAGCATCTCGTAGGCCACCAGCCCCAGCGAATACTGGTCGCTGCGTCCGTCGATGTCCTCCCGCTCGGAGCACTGCTCCGGCGACATGTAGTACGGCGTGCCCATCATGTCGCCTGGCCGGGTGAGCGTCGTGGCGGCTCCCAGCGCCTTGGCGATCCCGAAGTCGGTGAGCAGCAGGCGACCGTCCTGGCTCCCCTCGAGCAACATGTTCTCGGGCTTGATGTCGCGGTGGATGACGTCCCGGTCGTGCGCGTAGGCGAGCGCTTCGGCGGCTTCACCCACGTAGCGGCGGCAGAGACCGAACTCGAGGCGGGGCGTCCGGCGTAGCACCTGTCGCACGCTCGGCCCCGCGATGTACGGCATCGTGAAGAAGTAGATGCCGGCACGCTCGGTCACCTGGTAGACAGAGAGGATGTTGGGATGGCTGAGCTTGCCGGCGGTACGCGCTTCACGCTGGAACCGCTCGACCACCTCGCGATTCTCGGCGAGGGGCGGCGGCAGTACCTTCATGGCGACGCGGCGCTCCAGCGCGATCTCGTGCGCCAGGTAGACCCGGCCCATGCCGCCGCGACCCAATTCCCGAACGATCGTAAACTCGCTCTTCGTCGCCTCGCGCAACCGGTCGAGCAGGCCCGTGGGGTCAGAGGCGGACGAGGCGAGGAGCTCGTCGTCGTCTCCGGTGGGCGCGCCACAACGTGGACAGAACAGGCTGTCCTCGGGGAGCTGGATGTGGCAACGTGAGCAGATGTCCATCAGTTCATCGTACGGCGTGCACCGATCGCGTCGAGACCCGTCCGGGTGTGCCCAAACCACACCCGTCGTGCTCTACCTATGCTAGGTTTGCGGAAGAGGAGAGACAAGAAGTGGGGTGCCGCTATCGCCGTTCCAGCGCGACGATCCGCCAGCCAGCCGCCCCCAGCTCCAACTCGACGCGCAGCTTCAGCGTGAACTTCTGGCCGCGACCGGTCCGCTCCAGAACGTAGCTCATCGGGTAATCGACCTCGACCAGGGCCCGGTCGCCCTGCCGCTCGAGCTCGCGAGTCTGCATGTCGACTTCGAGGGCGCCGGCGTTGTCGAAGATCTGGCGCAGCATCTTGCGGTCCGAGTCCGGGATCTGGCCGCCGTAGATCTGTTGCAGAGCCTCGAGGTCTTCGCCCTCCAGGGCGTCGCGGAACAGCTCCAGAGCCGCCTCGGGCGCCGCGACCTCCTCGGCTGGTCCGGTCGTGGCTTCCCGATCCGGCCCGTCGACGCTCGCCGTGTCGTCCGAAACCGTCCCGGCGGTCGAGTCCGGCGCCGTCTCCCCGGAAGCGTCGTCGGTCGAGGCGGCCGGTAAACCAGCATTCCGGGTGGGGGCTTGCCCACGCGCGCCGTCGTCAGCGCCGTCCTCCTCACGCGCTGACCGGGGGCTGCCTCGCTCGTCGCGCGCCGCTGCGGGCGCCGTGTCCACCGGGTCTGGCCGAGACTCGGGTCGGCCGGCGCGCTGACTCCCGGAAGCTTGGGGCCGCGGCGACGGTCCCGCCGCCAGCGACGACGCTTCCGGCTCGGTCGTCGTCTCGTCAACCGATGGCTCCCGAGCCAGCGGCGGCCCAAACGGTACGAAGTCCGCGCCGTCAGACATCTCGACCTCGGCGAACGGGACCGGGTCGGCCTCGCGGCCGTTGTCCGGACTGGCGTTCGCCGAGGGTCCGAAGCGCGACACGGCGGCGACGCCGAGATAGAGGAGCACCGCCGCGGCCGCGCTGAGTCCCGCCGGCCACGCCCACCGCTTCAGAAGCCTGCGGCGCTTCCTCCGATGGAGCCTCAGCAGCCGCTCGCGCATCCAGAGCGTTTTCGCCTCGTAGCTTCCGAACGCCCTGGAGCGCTTGCCCGTGAGAATCGCAGGCTTCTCCGTCGGCGGTCGGCCGGCGAGGTTCCAGGCGAACTCCTCGATCGACGGGAACCGGTCGGCGGGTTTCTTCGACAGCGCCTTGTGGAGGGCGACGGCGATGTGCGGCGGTACGTCGGGTCGGCGCTCCTCGAGGGGCGGCGGCTCCTCGGTCAGCTGCTTCATCAGCAGTTCGCGGAACCCATTGACGTCGAACGGATACGCACCGGCCAGCATCTCGTAGCCGACCAGAGCCAGTGCGTACTGGTCGTTGCGCCCGTCGACCTCGCCGTCACCCTCGCACTGTTCCGGCGCCATGTAATGCGGCGTGCCGATCATGTCTCCCGGCACCGTCAGCGATTCGGCGCCGAGCGCCTTGGCGAGTCCGAAGTCGGTGAGCATGAGCCGACCGGTCACCTCGTCGAGCATCATGTTCTCGGGCTTCACATCCCGGTGAATCACGCCGTGTTGATGGGCGTAGGCGAGGCCCGAAGCCGCCTCGCGCAGGAAGCGGACCACGTCCGCGACCTCCATCGGCCCGGCGCCGTGCATGATCTCCCGAAAGCTCGAACCCTTCACGAACGGCATGGTGAAGAACGACAGACCATCGCCCTGGTAGACCGCGAAGACCGGAACGATATGAGGATGGCTGAGCTGGCCGGCGGTTCGCGCTTCATGCTGGAAGCGGCGGACGATCTCGGGATATTCGGCGAACAGCGGCGATAGAACCTTGAGCGCGACCTGGCGGTCCAGCGCCAGCTCGTGGGCGAGATAGACCCGCGCCATGCCGCCGTGCCCGATCTCCCGCAGGATCTCGAACTCGCCCCGGGTCACATTGCGCAGCCGCTCCATCAGCTCTTCCTGGGCCGTCATGCGTTCCGACGAGGAGCCGAGGATGAACTCCACCACGGGACCCGGCGTGCCGCAGTCAGGACACGTCGCGCCCTCGAATGGCAACTGCGATGAACAGCTCTGGCACAGTAAGGCCATAAGGGTGCCCAAGGAGGGAGATCACACGTAAGGGAGGTCGCGTCCGGCGGAACATCGGGGAACTTAAAGGTAGCTCGAACCGGCCTGCCGGGCAACGAATGGCGCCGCGGGGCCCGGGGGCGCCCCAAGTTGCTTGCGCGCCAGCGGTTTTGCGCCTAGCTTCTGCCGCGACCCCCTGCCACGCGGCCGGAGGCTCCGGAGCAAAGAGCCACCTCCCAACGGAATTTACATCACAACAGGGAAAAAGATCCGTGAGGCAAACAGGTCAGTACATCCTCGTCGCTCTTCTCCTGGCCGTCGGCGGCCGCCCGGTCCTGGCTCAGGGAACCCCGTTCAGCCTGACGCCGTATGCGGGCGTCTATTTTCCCGCGGCCGATCTGGTCGGCAACCAGCCGGTGCCGAACCCGGGACCGCTGGATCCCGAGACGTTCACGATACGGCAGAACAGCGGTTTCATCTTCGGACTTCGGGCGAGCCGGGGGCTGACGGAGAAGCTGTGGATCGAGGCGGAGGCCCAGTACGCGTTCAGCGACGCGGATGCCGCCGCGACGCGGCGCGAGCCTTTCCCGCAGGGACCCGAGCAGACGCTGGACGCCTACGTGATCGCGGTGGGAGCGAACGTCCTCTGGGAAGCGTTTCGGGCGCCGTTCACGCCGTTCGCGATCCACCTGCTCGGAGGGGTGGGGCTAGTGACGCGCGGCGGCGAATTTTACGACGAGGGTGGCACCTATTTCTCCGAGTCGCTGGACGGCGGCACCGACCTCGGGCTGATTCTGGGCCTGGGCCTGCGCTACGAGTTAAGCCCCCGTCTGGGGATTCGGGCCGATGTGCGCGACTACCTGTACTCGCACACAGGATCGGTTTCGAACGGCGAGTTCGAGGCCGAAACGCAGAACGACATCTGGATCACCGGCGGCCTCGAGTTCCGGCTCTGACGGCGCTCAGCTCTGATCGGCGACCACGAACACGCCAGAATAACTCTCCACCTCCAGGCGGAAATACGAGCCACTCAGGCCTCCCGTCACCTCCACCTCGTTCTGGCGTTCGATCTCGATCCGCTGGTTGCTGCGAATGACGTCGTTTCGGTTCGCCGGGATCGAGTACGAGCCCACGTCCTGGACCTCGAAGAACTCGTCCAGCGTCAAGAGCTCGGCGTACGGAGCCTGGAAATCCGACACCCACGTGACCGAGAGCGGCTCGTTCGCCGCCACGGTGTCGCCCGCGGCCGGGGTGAGTACGGCATGGATGCCGATGTTCCCCAGCACGACGTCACGCACGTACATGCTGTCCTTCTCGACCGATAGCCTCGCCGGGCCGGCCCCCGCTCCGCTGACCTGCGCCAGATAGAAACCGCTGGTGCTCGTTTCCGGCACCAGGACGGGCGTGTTGTTCCAGACGACCGTGACTTCGGCATCGGAGACCGGCTGGTTGGAGCTGTCGAAGACGTCGATCTCGAACCGGGTGATGAAACCGCCCGTTTCGGAATCGACCTCGACTTCGGCCATGACCAGCAGCGTCTCGTTGCCGACGCCCCCGTCGTTCAGCGAATCCGGTGGCCCCAACGGCTCGTGCCCATTACAACCCGCCGCGATAACGGCGCAGACCACAGCGACGACAGCCAGAGAGCCCTTCATGCCTGGAAACCTCCACTACGGGGTCAGGTGGGAAAAAGGGGGGGCAGCGTCCGTGAGGACGCGAGGCAACTGCAAGATATACTGACTGTTGATGGCGGTCAATTCAGTGGGCGAGGGTGGGCGGAGCGGGCACCCCGTTCGCTTTGCCGCGGGCGGAGACTGGTGCTATCTTGGGTCGCCATGCCCCAAGGCCCACTGACCACAGCGCGGAGGTACGCTATGCCTCGTTTCGGTGCGGCGGTAATCGCGGTCCTTCTGGCCCTGTCACCCTCGGCAGTTGCCGCCCAGCAGTTCACGATCAGCGGTTTCGGCGGTGCGTTCCTGCCGGCCGCCGATCTCACAGGAGGTAGCATCTTCTTCGAGCCCGGCGAGATTCCGGACTTCGCCGGCGAGGTGGCGACAGCGTTCAGGCACCAGGTCGCCTTCAACTTCGGCGGACGGATCGGTGTCTGGCCCACTCAGCGCCTGGGCTTCGAGGCCGAGGCGGCGTACGCGCTGAGCGACGCTGACCTCGAGCTCTCGATCCCCTTCGTCCGCGATCCCGGTCCGCCGATCGTGCTGGGGCTGCAGCAGGAAACGGCGACGCTCGAGTCAAACGTCTTCATGGGAAGCGTCAACGTCCTTTACGCGCTGATCCGGCCGCCACTCGAGCCGCTGGTCGTCTTCGTATCCGCCGGCGCCGGCTTCGTGAACCGGGGCGGTGACCTGTCTGACATATTCGACAGCACCACCGACGTGGCTTTCACCTGGGGGTTCGGGATCAAGTACGGCATTGCCCGCGGTGTGTGGCTACGCGGTGACGTGCGGGATTATATCTCGAAATTCAGCGATCCAGAGCTCGACGACGAGTGGCAGAACGACCTGCTGGTCAACGCGGGTCTGGAGGTGAGCTTCGGAGGCTAACAGGAGCGGGCCGGGATCGGCGCTCAGCGGTTACGCAGGCGGGTCAGGCGCCAGCCGCCGGGGGTGGACTGGAAGTCGAGACGGAGCTTGAGTTCCATCTCGCCGCTCTGACCGGTACGCTGGTTGCGGAAATCGAGGTCGAGGCGAACATCGGCACGTGCCGTGTTCGGGTCGGCCTCGATTCTTTCGATGGTCGTCATCGCTTTGATGTTCTCTGCCGAGTCGAACACGTATCTCATCAGGTTGGCATCCTCTTTCGGGACGTCGCCGCCATACAGCTCGCTTCCGATACGCGCCAGGTCCTCGGACTCGAACAGGGTTCGGAACTGTTCCACCTGGTTCGCGATCTGTTCCTCGGTCGTCGTGGCGCCGGCCAGGTCGGCGCTGATCTGCGCGTAAGCTTCGCCCGCCTGGTTGTAAAAATCGACCGCGTCGGCGTAGCGCTGGCGATCCTGGCTGGCCAGGGCTCGATTTCGCAGGTCGTCCGCGGCGGCCAGCTGCTGGGACGCCTGCTCGTCCGCGCCGGCCTGGCGGGCGGCCATGCGCTTCTCGTGCATGGCCTGCTGCGCCGCATCCGCGGCCGCCTCGCCACGCTCCACCAGGCGCGGGATGAGCTCCTCGTACGCTGCGGTGAGCCGGCCGAATTCCCGTTCCGCCTCTTCGTACCGGCCCGCATCGTAGGCGGCCCGAGCCTCGGTCAGCGCACTGTTCAGCGGCCTGACCGCTTCCGGCAGGAAACTCATGGCGCCCAGGCTCATCACGCTGTCCCGTCGCGTCCGCGCCACGGTACGCGCCCGACCGGCGGCGTCCCGCGCCGCGTTGTCCGCGGCGGCCAAACTGCGAGCCGAATCGGTCAGGGTCGCGTAGCCTCGAATGAGGCCGGAAAACAACCGGGTCGCGGCCACGTAGTCCGCGTTCGCCAGCCGGCGGTCGGCGGTAGCCCGGACCGATTCCAGGGAATCGTACATCGCGGTGAGCAGCTCCGGCGCGCCGCCGGCCCGGGCGGTGGCTCGCCAGTCCTCGGCGCGTCCCCGAGCGCTGGCGGCCTGGATGCTGTCTCGAGTCGTCGCCGCCGCCGCCGGTCCACCGGCGGCGGGATCGGCCGGATCGGGAGTCTCGGCTTCGCCGCCGCCCGGCGTTTC
>JABAHS010013831.1_pt1 | contig 13635 bp, 9 predicted proteins | sample 7062111 | NCBI WGS metagenome assembly JABAHS01 (sample SAMN14534600, study PRJNA622989) | marine sediment metagenome | biome: marine biome [ENVO:00000428]; feature: marine pelagic biome [ENVO:01000023]; material: deep marine sediment [ENVO:00002113]; isolation source: pool of 4 deep marine... | reverse complement strand
TCTATGAATGGCTTGGCGGCAAAAGCGGCAATTAAATGGCATGAACGCCATGCGAAATGGGGACCTGATGTGAGAGTAAAACTGAGCATACTCAGAAAGCCCACAGGACTCAGTTGGTTACTTTCGGGTGATCTAACTCGTTGAAACCGGTGGTCACAGGACCACGGAAATCAAGCGGTTAATGATGTGGCCAACTCAGCGACTCCGATTGGGAAGCTGATGTTCTACCATTGAACTACACCCGCAAATCAGGGAGTTACGTCTCACTAGGGCTTGGCTGAGCATAAAAGTGAGAGTACTGGGATTCTAAGCGATTCTGAGGCGACTGGAGAAGGACATTCGCCGCCTCGCCGACATCAGTTCGCATCGGGGTCCTTCGCCGTTTCCGCTCCCAGGTAGTCGAGTGCAGGTGGAATTCGGCCGCGACCGAGGCGCCTGCCAAACGCCGCTACGTTGCCTTTCATGATTTCGGCATAGCGATCGAGGAACGTCTGACGTAGGTGCAGATCCTAGGGTGTAAGGTCTTGTGACTTACGTGGAAATCACGATTGTTTGTGCATGATATTGTGCATATAGTTAATCTCTGATCGAGAATGAGACTCAAACTTGAAAGGGCTATCTGCAATTCGTAAGCAAGGAATTACCCGGGGACGTCATGTCTTGGGCATATTTCTGGCTGCGTGGATGGCTGTCATTCTTCAACCGTGCGCTGTTGCCGGCGAAGTAGAACACGATTGCCCGCATTGCCCTCCGGAAATGGTGCACGAGGGCCATCATGAAGAGGCAGTCAGCGATGCGGAATGCGCCATCGGTGGTCAGGTCGGGTATGAAGCCCGCAATCCACAGCCCAAGTTGGATGACTTGTCTTCCCAAGTGGTGGCATTTCTTGGGCAAGTGTTCGATGAGATCGACCTGACACTGGGCTCGCACCACCAGTTCTCAAACACGAGAGCGCGCGCCTTCCCGAGCGGACCTCCGCTCAACGTCCTGAACTGTGTCTATCTGAAATAGCGATATCTCCCGCATCAACTGATTGTTTCGTTCAATCGATGTGCGCGGAGGTCGCCAATGTTTATCAACCCGGGGCGTTGGGCCCCAGTCTCATATCTAGTTACGTGCATTAGTGCACTCATGTTCGCAACCATTGTTGCGACGCCAGCTTCGGCTCAGACTGACGGAAATGTTCCGCCTGGTTACGGGTCTCTGTCTGTTGACGAAGCCGTCGACCTTGCACTAATGCACAATCCGCGGCTGGCTGCAGTCGCAGCTCAAGCAGACGCCCTTGGATTTGTGCCTTCCCAAGCTGGGGCGCTTCCGGATCCCGTCGTTTCGCTCAATGCGCTCAATCTGCCTGTCGATTCGTTCGAATTCGATCAGGAGCCGATGACGCAGATGCAGCTCGCTGTCAGCCAGAGCTTTCCGTTTCCAGGGAAGCGCAAGCTGCGTCAGGCCGCGGCCGAGTCCGAGGCAGATGCCGGACAAGCACGAGTCGCAGAGCAGCGCGACATGCTGACCGGGTCTGTGCGATCGGCCTGGTGGAGGCTGCTGTACCTCGATCAGGCTCTGATCATTGTCGACCAAAACAAGAATCTCATGCGTGATTTCATTGAGATTGCCGAGACAAAGTATTCAGTCGGTACGGGACTGCAACAGGACGTGCTCCTTGCGCAGCTGGAGCTCTCCCGACTCCTGGATCGAGAGGCACGGCTCAAGGGTCGCCGCGAGAACGCACAAGCCGCTTTGAATGCACTGCTGGACCGTCGACCGGATCGATCCGTAGCTCTGGATTCATCGACGATCAACGCCGAGCTTCCCGATCTACCGCCTCAACCGACTCTCCTGAACTATGCCGCCGAATCGCGGAACCTGCTAGACGTCCATAGGCATCTCATCACTGCAGCGGATGATCGCCTGGAACTGGCAGAGCGGGACAAGTACCCCGATTTCCGCCTTGGCGCTGGCTACGGGTTCCGACAAGGTGACGACCCACTGCGCGGCACGGATAGGAGTGATTTCTTCAGCGTGATGCTGAGTGTCAATGTTCCGCTGTATTTTGGCAGCAAACAAAGCAAAGCGATTGATCAACGTGGAAGCGAGAGAACACAGCGGAAATTCGCCTTCAATGATGCTTTGCGCTCCGTCGAAGCTGACGTGTCGCGGAGTCTGGCCACCTATGAATCGGCACGCGAGCAGGTCCAATTGCTCGAAATGGCCATTATTCCGCAAGCCCAGCAGACGGTTGCAGCGATGCTCGCGGCCTATCAGGTCAATGAGGTCGACTTTCTAAACGTCATTAACGGGCAACTGGCCCTTTACAACGCCCAAATCAATTATTGGGAAGCACTGAGCGAAGCGAAGCGATCCCTTGCTGCCTTAGCCGCTGCTGTAGGCATGGAGAACTTGTATGAATAGGCAAATTGCGCTTGTCGCCATTCTTGTTATCGCGACCTTGGTTGTCGGTGGGGCTGTTGGGTATTGGTATGGATCGTCAAAGGGCGAGCCGCCTGTAGTGGCCGAGGCCGAAGAGCCGGAGCAGCCACTCTTCTATCGAAACCCGATGAATCCGGAGATTACGTCTCCGGTTCCGGCCAAGGACGAAATGGGCATGGACTACATCCCTGTTTATGCAGACGACCAGGAGGAAGACAGCCCTGCCGGTACCGTTCGAATTGATCCAGTAACGACTCAGTCAATTGGTGTTCGCACCGCGACAGCGGAATTGCGGACTCTCACCAGGGATGTGCAGACCGTCGGCCGAGTGGAGTACGACGAGCAGAATATCGCCCGCTTGCACCCGAAAACCGAAGGTTGGATCGAAGAGCTGTATATCGATACCACCGGCCAGGAGATCGACGAAGACGAAATCTTACTGAGCATCTACTCGCCAAAACTCGTTTCTACTCAACAAGAGTATCTGTTGGCTCTCAGTAATCTGGACACTTTGAGCGAAAGCCCCTTCGACGACGTTCGCCAAGGCGCAGAAAGCCTCGTCAATACGGCGCTTGAACGCCTCCGGCTGTTTGACGTTCCGGAACACCAGATTCGCGAGCTACAGGAGACGAGAGAAGTACGTAAGGAGCTTCACATTCACTCGCCGGCCAAGGGTGTAGTGATCAACGTCGGAGCACGCGAAGGGCAATACGTTACTCCGCAAACCGAGCTGTACTTCATTGCTGACCTGACTCGGGTATGGGTCTTCGTCGACATTTTTGAGGAGGAGTTGCCCTGGATCGAGGTAGGGGACGTCGCGGAGATGCAGGTGGTGGCGGTCCCCGGCCGATCATTCGTGGGCGAGCTTACGTACATCTATCCGTATGCGGAACGTCAGACGAGAACAATCAAAGCACGGCTGGAGTTTCCGAACGATGATCTGCAGCTAAAACCTGACATGTTCGCGAACATCGCAATTCGCGCGAACCCGGCTGTCGATGTCGTCGCCGTGCCGTCGGAGGCAGTAATTCGGTCCGGAGTCAGAGAAAAGGTCTTCGTATCCAGGGAATCTGGAAAATTCGAGCCACGCGAGGTCGTTGTCGGCGTGTCCAGTGAAGGCTGGACTGAGATTCGTGAGGGCGTTGAGCCCGGCGAGGCCGTAGTGACGTCTGCACAATTCCTGATCGATTCCGAGTCCAAGCTTAGAGAAGCCACATCCAAGATGCTGGAGGTCGAAAATGATTGAACGCATCATCCACGCGTCTCTCGCGAACCGATTCCTGGTAATCGTCGGGGCGCTATTCATAGTTGCGGCCGGAATATGGGCCCTCCGAACGACACCGCTCGACGCAATACCCGACCTGTCCGATGTACAGGTTATTGTATTTACCGAGTATCCCGGCCAGGCACCTCAGGTCGTGGAGGATCAGGTCACGTATCCGCTGACAACGGCGATGCTCGCGGTACCGTATGCGACGGACGTACGTGGCTTCTCGTTCTTCGGTTTTTCCTTCGTCTACATCATCTTCGAAGACGGTACCGACCTGTATTGGGCCCGATCTCGCGTCCTTGAGTACCTCAACTACGTAAGTGGACGCCTGCCCGATGGCGTCACTCCCACATTGGGACCGGATGCCACCGGCGTCGGTTGGGTCTATGAATATGCGCTGGTTGATCGGACCGGGCAGCACGACCTCGCCGAGCTTCGGTCCATCCAGGACTGGTATCTAAGGTATCCGCTGCAAACAGTACCAGGCGTCGCAGAGGTCGCCTCTGTCGGTGGCTACGTCCGGCAATATCAGATCGAAGTTGATCCGAATGCGTTATCGGCCTACTCGATACCGCTGTCAGCCGTTAGGCACGCCGTAATGCGCTCCAATAACGATGTGGGTGGAAGACTGATTGAAATGTCCGAGACCGAGTACATGGTTCGTGGCCTTGGCTATATCCAGTCAATAAATGATATCGAACAGATTGCTGTCGCAGTTGATGATCGCGGAACGCCCATCCGAATCAGGGATGTGGCCAGAGTACATAGCGGCCCCGAGCTTCGCCGTGGTGTAGCCGAGCTTAACGGTGAGGGCGAGGTTGCCGGAGGCGTTGTAATAATGCGCTACGGCGAAAACGCACTCACGACAATCGAAGGAGTAAGGACAAAACTCGATGAACTCTCATCCGGACTACCGGACGGAGTCGAAATTGTTCCCGTATACGACCGCGGTGCGTTGATCGAGCGAGCCGTCGACAACCTCTCCACAACTCTCGTGCTCGAGTTCCTACTTGTGACCTTAGTTTGCGCAGTGTTTCTGCTGCACATGCGCTCAGCGATGGTCGCCATCATCGCGTTGCCCATTGGCATCTTGCTCGCTTTCGTAGCGATGCGGTTGCAAGGAATCAATGCCAACATCATGTCACTCGGCGGTATTGCAATTGCGATCGGTGCGATGGTCGATGGACCCATCGTGCTTATCGAGAATGCTCACAAACATCTTGCACTGGCAAGGTCCCGTTTCGGTGACTCGCTAACGTCCGCACAGCGTTGGTCTGCAATAGGGGATGCTGCAAGAGAGGTTGGTCCCGCGCTGTTCTTCTCGCTTTTAGTAATTGTTGTCTCTTACTTCGCGATCTTTACGCTCGAGGCACAGGAAGGCCGGCTGTTCAAACCACTCGCCTTCACCAGCAGTTATTCGATGGGTGCCGCAGCGATTCTAGCGATTGTTCTGGTTCCGTTACTGACCGGCTATTTCATACGTGGTCGAGTCCTGCCAGAACAAAAGAATCCACTAACTCGCGCCCTGCATGCAGTCCACGCACCCGCGCTTTCGTTCTTGCTGCGGTGGCGGAAGACGACCCTCGTGGCAGTTTTGGGGCTCCTCCTACTTACTGCCTATCCGGTCTCCCAGCTCGGATCTGAGTTCATGCCGCCATTGGATGAAGGCGACATCCTCTACATGCCTACGACGTTCCCAGGATTATCGATCACCAAAGCGAAAGAGCTACTCCAGCAGACTGACAAGATTTTGGCGACTTTCCCGGAGGTAGAGTCAGTGTTTGGTAAAGTCGGTCGGGCCGATACGGCGACCGACCCGGCGCCACTATCAATGATTGAGACTATAGCGCGCCTCAAACCGCGCGAAGACTGGCCTGACCCCTCGAAGACCACTCGCGACCTCATGCAAGAAATGGACGCAGCGATTCGGTTTCCTGGTCTTGCAAACGCCTGGACGATGCCGATCAAGACCAGAATTGACATGCTGTCCACCGGCATAAAGACACCTGTGGGTATCAAGATCAGCGGACCGGACCTGGTCGTGCTGCAACGTATTGCAGAAGACGTAGAGCAGGCTATGAAAGGAATTCCTGAGACCCTTTCGGCATTTGGAGATCGTGCGGCCGGGGGCTATTTCCTGGATTTCGACATCAAGCGAGACGCTGTTGCCCGTTATGGACTGACAGTCGGTGATGTGCAGGACGTCATCATGTCTGCAATCGGCGGAATGCAAGTGACTGAGACGGTCGAAGGTCTCGAGCGTTATCCCGTCAATGTCCGTTACCCACGCGAGCTGAGAGATGACCCGGACCGCCTGGCAAGAGTGCTAATTCCGACGCCATCAGGCGCACAAATACCCCTTGGTCAGGTTGCGAACATCGAACTGCGCCGCGGCGCGCCCGCGATAAAAAGCGAGGATGCACGCCCAAATGCGTGGGTCTATGTTGATCTCAAGACATCGGACGTCGGTGGCTTCGTCAATAAAGCAAAAACCGTGCTTGAGAACGAGGTCGATGTCCCCGCCGGATACGCGATCAGCTGGTCCGGTCAGTACGAATATATGGAACGTGCGGCAGCGCGACTACAGGTCGTCATTCCGCTCACTCTGCTAATGATTTTCGTCCTGCTCTACTTCAACTTCGGAAACGCTGCATCACCGACCATCGTGATGCTGTCTGTGCCCTTTGCCCTTGTCGGCGGCTTCTGGCTCGTTTTCTGGTATGGATTCAATCTCTCGGTGGCCGTAGCGGTTGGGTTTATAGCACTGGCGGGCGTAGCGGTGGAAACAGGCGTGCTGGTACTGACGTTTATTCAGGAGGAAGTCACCGAGCGACGTGAGAGTAAGAGATCGGACACCGCGGTTGATTCGGAAGCGACCACACTGACCAGTGCCGATATCGTGGCAGCGGTGCACGAGGGAACCTCGAGGCGCGTCAGGCCAGTGGTGATGACCGCAACATCAACGATCGTTGGACTCCTACCAATAATGCTCCTCGGTGGGACCGGGTCCGACGTGATGCAGCGTATTGCGGCGCCGATGGTCGGTGGCATGTTGACGGCGACTTTTCTATCGCTGCTGGTATTGCCGGTCATCTACAGCTACGTCGCACAGTTCGCAGAAGAGCGAAATCGACGTCGCTCTGCCGCTACTGGGTTCGAGCGTGCGCCTGCGCAGTAGAAGGATCATATGTATGTCACAGGGCTGGCCAAAAGATTTGTCGTTTCGGCGTACAGGTCGCACTCACACCGTTCGCGCGTCCGTCGGTCGACTCCGTCGCCTTCAGATCGAACCTGTAACCCCTGCCTTCGGAGGTCATAACTACACTAGGATCTCAAAGGGACCCAATGTGAGAGTAAATCTGAGCATACTCAGAAAGCTCGGTGGAATCAGTTGGTTAACCTTGGGTGAGCTAACTCGCTGAAAGCGGTGGTCGGAGGACCACGGAAATCAAGCGGTTATTGATGTGGCCATCTCAGCGACTCCGATTGGGAAGCTGATGTTCTACCATTGAACTACACCCGCTTTTCAGGGAGTTAGCTCTCATTTACAGCTCCGTGAGCATAAAAGTGAGAGTACTCGGATTCTAAGCGATTCTGAGGCCCGGAGAGAAGAGATTGTCCTTAGTGTTGATTTGCACCGAAATTTGACCCAATAACGGCTATTTCCTGCATCGAAAGTTGACCCGTCTGCAGCTTTCTGGACCCTTGAAAAGCTTGCTATTAAATTTACCTGAGACGGTTCAACTCCAAGATGCAAAAGGTGGGTCAATTCAGCATGCAAATCAACAAACTAACTAACGATCGATCGCCAGGTCCCCCAACGAGTCAATCAGGGGTTGCAGCAGCTCCCCAAAATTTTTCCAGTACGCCACAGCAGAGCGGTAAATAGGTTGTCGAACCTGTTCCGAGCTTGACGTCAGCACCGCTCTGCGGTTCAAGTGAAAATCGACGCAGCCGCTCTCAAAAGGCAACTCACAAAAATCCAACAGGCGCCGCACCTTGGCAGGCAAATCAGAGACCACCTGTTCATAGTTCACATCGAGTATCTTGCCAGGAAAGAGATCATGCCAATGGAACATCAGACGATCATAATCACGGTAATAGCGCCCCAGGTCATCAAGATCATAAGTGAAGTTCTGTCCGACGGCCCAAAGTTGCTTGTAACAGCCAAGACAGCTGTCAATGGGATGTCGTCGCGCGTTGATGATCTTTGCATGGGGAAACAATAAGAAAATCAAGCCAATGTAATTAAAATTGTTCGGCAACTTGTCTATGAAACAGGGGACATCCCGCTGACGATGCAAACTCGCCTGTAGAAGGTAGCGCTCTGAAAATTCCTGTAGATCTTTCTGCGACAGGCTGCTGATGGCCGCAGACATATCCAGATCTTCCCGATCAAGGCCAATTCTCTTGGCAATACGCGGGATATAAGGCAACTCCTGGGTACCCTCCACCCTGGAATGACTGGCCAAAATCTGTTCCTGCAAAGTCGAACCCGAGCGGGGCAAACCGACGATAAAAATCGGGGTAATGTCAGTGCTTGCTGCCACCTCCATCTCATCGAGCAAGGCTGGGGTAAAACATGCAATCAAGCCATCGACAAACGCGGTGTTGCGCTCGGCGCTGTACTCCACAAGCGTTTTCTGTAATTCATTGGCCTGCTGGTAGAAGTGGAACGCTTCACGATAGTGCTCCCGGTGTTCATGGGCCTTGCCGAGAGCGTAGCCAAAATAGACCCTGTCGCGATCCGTGGGGCTTTTTTCGTAAAGATTTTTCTCCATCCCGGAGATATGTTCATCGCTGAAGCGAACGGTCTTCATGTCTGATAAAGCCCAGTATGCTTCGCCAAAACTCTCATCAGCGGCTATACATTCCTCGAATGCGTCGATGGCGTCATTTTGCCGCCCGACGGTCTTGAGTGTGTGGCCCAACTTCACCCGTGCCAGATTCAATGTCGGCTGTTCCGCCAGCAGATCTGTGAGGATGTCAATGGCACGCCCGTGCTCGTAGGCCTTAATATAACTCTCGGCCTCTATGATGCGGGCTTCCCCGCCACCGGGGTTGATTTCCAGGCTGCGCTCCAGACACTCACGCGCGTCGTACAGCCTGTCCTGCATTAACAGAGACCGGCTCAGACCATTCCAGGCTCGCCAGCTCTCCGGCACAGAATCCAATACTTGACGGAAGTAGTTTTCAGCGCGGCGGGCTTGCATTTCGGACACGCAATAATCCGCAAGCAAGGTAAGAATCGCGACATTGCCCGGATCAACCTCCAGTACCTGCGTACAGATTTTTTCCAGTTCCGAAAAATTTCGCTGCGCGAACTGATCCCGGGCATCGGACACCAGTTGAGCCAATCGATCACGTTCAGATAATTGGACGTCTATCTCGGCCGCTTCGTCGAGCTGTTCTCGGGCAACCAACACCTCGCGTAATGTCCGCTTGGCGCGATGCAGGTTCTTATTGAGACTGATCGCCTTGCGAAGATTCGACTCGGCAGAATCGAGTTCCCCCCGCTGTAATTGGAGCGCCCCCAGGTCCATATAGGCGTGGGCATAATCGGGCGCTATAGCGAGGGTAGTGGTAAAGGCCCGCTCTGCCTCCTCCAGCCGGCCTTTACCCTGCTGTGTTTGCCCAAAAAGCCGCAGCGTATTCACTTCTTTCGGGTTAAGCTGTAAAAGCGCTTTACACAGCGCCTCCGCCGCATCCAGCTGTCCCGCCTTGTAGTGATTCAATGCTTTGAAAAAAGACTCTCTCGGGTTATTCGTCATACCACGATGCCTTTTCTCAAGCGGCGAACACCAGCGGTTGCTGTCCTGCCTCGTTGTACACCCTGCGCACTCCGCGCCTTACGAAAAAAATGAAACCGCGAAGCGATGCGGAGTGTGCCCGTTAAAACACAGCTGCGTTTTCAGAAAGCGTAGTTGAAATCTACGCCATAACGCCTGGGAAGCTGGCCTACCCTGACAAACTTGTTCGTGAGATTAAACTCCCGTGGTGACTCGTCACCTTCCATCCATTCATCTGTGAGGTTGGTTACCCAAACGGAAAACGCCCAATTACCATCGCTTTTATAGCCGATTCGGAGATTGGTTTCCTCGTAACTCCCTCTGATGAGCGTGTCGCTCCAGTCTCCATAAGCGGTGGTCTCTGACTGGTAATAGTTTTCGAGGGTGATGTAAGCCTCACCCTCTTCCAGCGGTATGGAGTAGGTGCCAATGAACGCCGAGCTGAACTCCAGATCGCCGGGTAACCTACCGCCTCTTTGGCAGCCGGAAGCGTCACAAAATTCGTCATCCGGATCGCTCAATTCTGCGTCGGAAGAAGACACACCCCAGTAAAGTTCCAGGTTATCGGTTGGCAGGGCTCGCAGCTCCAGCTCAACTCCTAGCCCATCGACCTGGCCGACGTTTCTGGTGGTAAACGACGCACCCTGAAGGTAAGCCGCCTGCATATCGTCAAATTCATAGTAGTAAAGGCTGCCATTAACGCGCAGACGGTTGTCCCACCACCCGGACTTTATGCCTACTTCGTAATTGATTACCTCTTCCTCGTCGAAGCTGGCAAGTTGGCCGCCGACGGCTGACGCATCCACCAGTGATACCTGATCGTAGTCACTGGGCATGTTGTAACCAAAGGTTTCAAAGCCTCCTGCCTTGTAACCCGTTGACACCGTGGCGTAGAGCAGGACGTCTTCATTGAACTGATAGCTCAGGGCAGTCCGGTAAGAGGTATTTGTCCACTCGTCGGAGTCCTCTATCGGTCGGGAGCTGTAATAGGGCCAGCTATAGCCGAAATAGTTCCGCTCTTCGCCGCCCAGCCTGAGACCAAAGTCCCGGTTGTCTTCGGTGTAGCGCGCACCCACCGTCAATTCGAGCTTCTCTGTAAGGGACCACGTCGCGTCACCGTAGATTCCCCAGCCGTCGTACTCGCCATCTGCGTCGGCAAAATCATTACGCTGCCCGATACCCGGACCATAGTCGGCGTAACCGAAGTATACGTACAGGCTACCGCAATCAACGATAGAGGAATCACCGTAGTAGAGCGCCGTGCCGGCACACATTTCATCTTCATCGTAGGTCTGATCGATACGAGCGGATACGTTTTCTTTGTACGCCGAGGCGCCTACAAACCAACTCACCGGCCCGGCTCCATTGTAGTTCAAACGCAGTTCCTGGCTGAAATACTCCTGTTCCTGATCGATGATGTAGGTATAACCATCCAGCCCGGATGCCTCGTAATCCTCACCGTAAAAGTAGTTGTGTCCACGAACACCGGTAATTGAGGTGAGGCTGTAGTCGTCGAATAAAGCGAATTCGACATTCAGACTTACGCCCCACACCTCGCCTTGGTCTCGCAGGATATCGTTGCCTTTTTCAGAGCGAATTTGCTCATCGGCTATACTGTCATCAATCTGCCGATCCACAACAGGTGGGTTCAATCGGTCCTCGTATTCCAGTACGAGATCCGCAGAGACGCGCTCTGTCGCAAAAGCAAACGAGACGCGCGCCGCTGTGACGTCTTCGTCGCCAATGCGTTGGTTGGTTTCCAGGTTTTCGAAATAACCATCGACCTCACGGTGATACAAAGCCACGCGAGTCGCCAGGTTTTCGGTAAGCGGAACGTTCAACACGCCGGTCGTCATCAGGTACCCGTCATTGCCAAGCGCGGTGTCGAGACGACCATTGATGCCATCGAAGTTCGCTTTGTTGGTGTGCACGATGATGGCCCCCGCAGAGGCATTGCGTCCCAACAGCGTGCCCTGTGGCCCCTTGAGAATCTCCACACGTTCAATATCGAAGTAGCTGGTAACCGCACCACCGGCGCGTCCAAGGTATATGCCATTGGAATAGAGACCGACAGCGGATTCCGCAGCCACACCAAAGGCGTTCGAGCTGATACCACGGATGTTTATGGCATCGAGATAACTGTCAGGACTATTGCCCGACACCCCTGGCGTTAACAGCGCCAACTCCTTGGCGTTTTCCAGCTGCGCTGTCCTCAAATAATTCCCGGAATACGCTGAAATGGACGCGGGCACCTCCTGGATCCTCTCTTCGCGCTTTTGAGCGCTCACGATGATTTCTTCCAGCCCCTTCCTTTCCGCAGCAACAGGGCCGCAGGACACGAAAGACGCAGCGGCGACTGCGAGGCTGATTTTTGTTTTTTGATGACGTTGATTTTTCATACTGCCGGCACCTTGTGAGTTCGTAGTTGAGATATGCTTCAGGTCGTCATGCTAAAAAAATTAAAAATTGGACCAGTGAATATGGGTTATTTCCCACTCTCCTTCTTTTCGCTGCAAAACCACTGTTTCCATTCCCTCGCTATCGACTGCCTCGCCATCGTAGCTGCCAGTCACCCGGGTACGAGACAGCGACACCGCCATATCGCCCAATTGTTCAACGTGATGTTCAATCAGGGTCGTTTCCACCTGGGAGAAAAACGCAATATCGGCTTCCATATGGCCCATTGAATACTGGGTCGCTGAGCGTTCAACACCGCCATCCTCGAAGATCGTCAAATCTTCATTGAGATACTTCAACGCCGCTTCCTTGTCACCGGCCTCCAGGGCGCTCCTGAACGCCGTCACCACCCTAGCTGCCTCCCGCTCGAGGCCAGAGAACGCCACAAAATCCGCGTCCGCCGCTACATCATGATGGTCGTGCAAATGCCCTGCCCCGGTTTGTAGTGAAACCCGGTGATACATACCGGCTTCGAAGTGTCCGGGAATATTGCAGGCAAAAATCACGTCAGGATCCCCGGCAAACCGCCAGGTGATCTCTCCCGTCTCCCCCGGTTGCAGACTCAGGGTATTCCCGTCCTCATGAACCATATTGGGATTTTCCCGCATCATCTCGGCATGCTTCTTTTGCTCTTCGGCATTTCCAATTGAGAATTCGTGCTGAAGTGTCCCTTTATTGGTAACAACGAAGCGAACCACTTCACCCACGCGTATCTCCACGTCGTCGAAAAAGACATACTTCATGGTGTCGTGCATGTCGACAAGTATGGTTTTGTCTGCTTGCTGAGCCGGTGCGGGACTTCCTGCCTCGCTTTCGTGCCCGCCGGCGTGGTGATCGTGCGAACCGCTGGCATTGGCATTAGCGCCTCCCAGGGCAAATGATGTGTACGCCAGCAGCATCATTGGTGCAAGTACGTTCAATTTCATCGGGAGCTGACTCACTTTCAAACAGTTGTTTTCAAGAACATAATACAGTAAATGATTATCAATCGCATTTTGAACGAGGAGGGAACCCACAGCGCTTTAACCGACAGGGTTCTCGGACTGTGCTGAAACGAATTGTTCGTCACCCCAGAACTGATTAAGTTTCAATCGAAGATCGTAACCATCAGACTCGACGGTCAGCCATCCGTTCGCTGTGCCAGGACGGCCTAAAAATCAGTAATGCACAGGCCATATTGGAAGCAAAGCCTGTTCTTGATCAGATCGTCGAGCGTGTCGCTCCAAACATTATTATCTGTGAAGGGATTTCGACGCAGGAGCATTTCGAGAAATACTAATGCGACGAGATTGAAAATGAGAATGTCAGCGTCGAGACTCCGAATGGACGGTACAAAGCACGAATCTACATGGCTGACAGCGCTCGACTTATACGTCCAAATAGAAAAGCAATCCTTCTCGGAATCGGTCATCCCTCCAAGTATTCTGGCCGCGCGGAGTGGCGCGAAGTCGTCTCAGCTTCAAGAAATTTGCTCTCGACTACCCGCAGAACAGGCCTGGACAAAAAGTGAGAGTAAAACTGAGGATACTCAGAAACTCTGGTGGAATCAGTTGGTTACTTTAGGGTGATCTAACTCGTTGAAACCGGTGGTCACAAGACCACGGAAATCAAGCGGTTACATTAATGACCAACTCAGCGACTCCGATTGGGAAGCTGATGTTCTACCATTGAACTACACCCGCTTTTCAG
>JABAHS010129334.1_pt1 | contig 13643 bp, 8 predicted proteins | sample 7062111 | NCBI WGS metagenome assembly JABAHS01 (sample SAMN14534600, study PRJNA622989) | marine sediment metagenome | biome: marine biome [ENVO:00000428]; feature: marine pelagic biome [ENVO:01000023]; material: deep marine sediment [ENVO:00002113]; isolation source: pool of 4 deep marine... | reverse complement strand
TGCAATGGATTTGTACCGACCCTAACTCAAAACTTATCGACTAAATATGTGACTTTTTAATGTGACTTAATAGAAATATTGGCATTAGACTGATGTCCCACATTTTAGTTGAGTTTTATTGAATATGCATTTGTCTTCCTTGCAACTTTGCCGAGAATTTCCTACTTTTAGTCACCAAGATCAAGCTGCACCCAATGAGATAGTTCATTCATGATACCCATCACCAAAAAATCAAATCCAAATTTGACATGGAAACCGCAGAAAAATCTGTTGAAGAGCGTGCTGAGACTATGGTTCCCGTTTCGGTACTGAGAGAAAGTTTATTCGCCACGCTGGCACAAAACGCGGTCCTTTTACTCGAGCCGTTGATGACCGGATTCGACCAGGTGCTCGCCGATTTTAATCATGCCAAAGATGATGGCAAAGCCAACGAGGTCTCCGTTTCCCTCCTACGACAATTGCAGAACGATTATCTCGCACACGTTGCCGAGGCGATCCCAAAGCTGAAAGTTAAAGAGTTGAAAAAAGAAATCTACCCAACCGTTAGCGCTAAACAAGCTTCGGACTATTTTAGCGATCGTTTGCATGAAGACATTCGGGCAGCGTTTCGTCGGGTGGAACTCAAATCCTCACTCACCGAACAGGAAAAGCTGGAGGCGTTACGCGGTATACTGCGCACGCGTTATATCGATGCCCGTCTTAAGAGATTTTTCGTTAGCGGTGAAATCAAAACCGGTGAACGCAGGCAATTCCAGGGTAAAGGGTTCCGTTCGACCGGACAGGAGGCAATTTACGCTGCTGGTTTGCGACTTAAACGCGGCAGTGACTACCAGCGCGACGGCAACTACTTCGGCGATTTCGTGGCGCCGATGATTCGCGATCTTGGGTTGGCGCTGGCGATGGGCCAAAAACCATACGACATCATGGCGGCCCAGATGGCGAAAGTGGGCAAGCCCACGAATGGCAAGGACTTGCATATCGGTGATTTCTCCTGTGGCGTGCTTCCGCCCTCCGCGCCCATCACCATCAGCAGCGGTTCCGCCTGCGGCATTGGGTTTGCGCTCAAGGGTACGGGACGGGTGATGATCAACTGTATCGGTGAAGGCGGCACCTCGGGCGGCGAATGGCACGAAGTCATCAATTTTGCAGCGGTGCGAAACATGCCCATCGTATTTGTGGTGCAGAACAATCAAACCGCGTTGGCCACACCGGTGCATGAACAGAGTGCGGCCTTCAACTTTGCTTTGAAGGCCAGCGGTTATGGCATCCGGGGCATCACGATTGACGGCACCGACCCGGAGGCAATTTTCGCTGCCATTACCGAGGCTGCCGACGCCTGCCGCAACGGGCACGGTCCCGTCCTGGTGGAGCTGGTCTGCATGCGCATGTGCGGGCACGCCCACCACGACGACATGCTCTATTTCGGCAAAGAGCCGGACCAAAATCGGGAATACGTGCCACCCGATAAAATTTCCGGCGGCTACGTCGATCTGCAAAAATATAGTTACTGGTACCAGAAGGATCCCATCAAACAGTACAAAAAGCAATTAAACGAAGAAGGCGTGCTCGATGACGACGCCTGGCAAGAAATGGTTGCGGAGGTAGACGAGGAGGTGGAGCAAGCGGCCCGAGAAGTGGTCGAAGCGCCATGGCCCAAAGCTGAACTGGCCGGCCATCCGGTGTTTGCCGACGGCGATGCGCAGACGCACCATGATCCCATGGCCGATCGTCGCTTTGAGTTTCCAGCGAAGCGAACCTGGCAGCCGGATGAGCCGCCCGGCGTACAATTCGACCCCAAGGGCCAAACCTTCTGGCAAGCCATTGTGGAAGCGCTTACCGAAGAGATGCGCCGCGATCCTGAAATTTTCATGCTCGGTGAAGATATCGGCGGCAATTACGGCAACGCCTTCGTGATTCTCAAATCGATGCTGCCGGAGTTTGGCGAGCGCATGATCAACACGCCGCTCTCCGAAGGCGCCATCATCGGCTGTGCCACCGGCGCGGCGCTGGCCGGCAAACGTCCGGTGGCCGAGATTCAATTCAATGATTTCATCGCCAGTGGATTCAATCAACTGGTGAACAACGCCGCGAAAATTTACTACCGTTGGGGCCATCCGGTGCCGATGACCGTGCGGCTGCCCTGGGGCGGCTTACGTCATGCCGGACCTTACCATTCGCAAAATACCGAGCCCTGGTTCTATCGCACCCCCGGCTTGAAGATCGTCTGTCCGTCCACCCCGCGGGAGGCCAACGGCTTGTTAAAATCCGCCATCCGCGATGACAACCCGGTGCTCTATTTGGAGCATATCGCCCTCTATCGCGATGCCAACATCAAGCAGTCCCTGCCGGATGCAGACCAAAATTTCGTCATCCCTATCGGCAGCGCGCATCTGAAGCGCGAGGGGGAGGAGTTGACCATCATCACCTACGGAGCTTACGTGCACCGCTGTTTGGCCGCCGCCCGCGCACTGGAGGAGGAAGGCATCTCGTGCCAGGTACTGGACCTGCGCTCGATTATGCCGCTGGACAAAGCCGCGATTCTCGATTGCGTGCGCACCACCGGCAAAGTGCTCATCGTCCAGGAAGATTCCAAAACCGGCGGCATCGGCCAGTCGGTTGCTTCCGTTATCACGGAGGAAGTCTTCGAGTACCTCGATGCCCCGGTAGTAGTGCTGGGCGCGCTGGATACGCCGGTGCCTTACAGCCCGCCGCTGGAAGAATTCTTTCTCATCAGTGAGCAGCAGATTGAGGAGACGGTAAGAAAGCTTGCTGAATACTAATCCCTTAGATTTTCCGTTGCAGGAAAAATATCTTACTGATGGCAGAGTGCCTGTTGACGATAATTCGCTTGCAAATCATAGCGGGAGTTTGTAGCTTTAAAAAAACCAAATCCTTGGCCAAACTGCAATGACATTTAGTACAAAATTCATTAAAGAGCTGGATAAGCTGGAGCCCAAGCTAAAAGCCGTCTTGCTGGAACTCCTTGCCGAAATCGAACGCAATCGTGAACAAAGTGTCCCGCGCAAGGAGTTCTGGGAATTTGCTCAAAGAAACGAAGAAAATTTCCAGAAAGTTTGGAAGAGCTTTGGAGAATTGACACAGGTCCAGACCAGAACCGAAAAGCGACTGGAATCCTTAGCCCAGGCACAGGAACGCACCGAAAAGCGAGTCGATGGTTTGACACACAGAATGGAAGAGTTGGCGCGTGCTCAAACAAAGACCGAATCAGCACTGCAAAAACTCACATTGCGAGTAGACAAGCTGACCGACGAAGTCGGGGGTTTAAGCCATACTGTCGGATATGGACTTGAAGACAAATCCTATCCCGCCTTAGAAAAGCGGCTCAAACGGGAGTTTGGCTTGGATGTTGGTCGCCTCTATCGTAAGAACCTTGTTTACTCTGTCGATAATTTTGATGAAATTAACATTTATGGTGAAGCGCACACAAATGGCAAAAAAGTGTATGTTATCCGGGAGAACAAGGCCCAGTTCGGCCCCAAGGATGTGTCCAGGTTCACCAAACTTCTTGAGCGCGTAAAAGCATATCTTGGCAAGAATATCTTTCCATTAGCGTTGGCGTATCATTTCCACCCCCAAGCAGAAGAAAAGTTAAAACAGAAAAACATTACCTATTTCTAGTCTCATGACTTGATTGAACGATGAGCTTGCGCCAGTTTATCGCTGCCATTATCACGGAGGAAGCTTTTGAGCACCTCGATGCACCGGTGGTAGTACTTGGAGCGCTGGATACGCCCGTGCCTTGCGGCCCGCCGCCAGAAGAAGTTTTCCTCATCAGTCAACAGCAGATTGCGGAGGCGGCCAGGAAGATAGTGGCGTATCGAGGATACCGTATGCTATAGAAGATCAAGGAAGGATGAAACTATGAAAGCTGAAGATTTTGATAAGAAATTTGACGAAGGTCAAGCTGTCTCTGAATTCCTGAATTTCTCAAAATCAGAAAGGCCGGGACAGAAACAGAGGCGAGTTAACGTGGATTTCCCGATTTGGATGATCAAGTCTCTCGATAAAGAGGCCAGGCGATTGGGCGTTACGAGACAGTCCATTATAAAAGTTCGGATTGCTGAGAGGCTAAAAGAATTATCCGCATGATTCACAATCCGGGCAAACCTCGAAATTTTCTCCGGCCAAGTGAATGCAAGAACTCAGTCTGAGTCCATTAAAGGAATACTTTCACCCATTTCTTCGTATAACTTCCTGGAGTTCCTCATCTAGACACGTTCATTTTCGTTATTTTGAAAGTCAAAATTCGTGAAGATTTTACATCTGTTCATATCCTTCTTCTTGTTCTTGTTTTGTCTCACCAACGTTTATGCTCAACCCGATAAGGCAAGAAGTAAATCCGACTGGCAGCAAAATGTTCGCTACCGGATTGAAGCGGAGTTGGACACCACGACGAAGCGGTTGAACGGCACCATGCGTATATTTTATCAGAATAATTCGCCGGATACGCTGACCAAGATTCACTTGCAGGTACCTTCAAACGCCTATCACGATGAGGAAAATACGGCAGTGAAAGAGATGCGGCGAATCAGCGGCAGCAATGTCCAATTCGACCAGCAGCGTCATCACAAGGTGACCATCCAGAGTTTGCAGTTTCTGTCAATTGCGGAAAAGACGTCCTTCCCGCTGCAGGCGTACGACTTTAGCGACACCATTCTGGACTTGACACTGCCCTATCCCGTGATGCCAGGAGATACGCTTACTCTGGGAATCAATTTCCGTCAGGATTTTAGCCGCAAGCACCGACGCAAAACCAGCACCCCATCCGACTTTGTGCTGTGGTTTCCGCGGCTAATGGTGTACAACGAAGACGGCTGGCACACCGAACCGTTTCATTTCTTGATGGAGTCGAGCGATGTTTACAGCGAGTTTGCGGATTTTGAGGTCAGCATCAGGGTTCCGGGAAATTACATCGTCGTTGGTTCGGGTGAAGTTGTCGAAGGCGACCCGGATTGGCAAACGGTTACCGCTGACACGTCTTTGGACGATGCAGCATTTGCAGCCTGGAGTGATTCAATTCGACAACACCTCAAACAGACGGGACTGGAGAAAGGCCCGCGACGTGTCCGGTTTCGAGCACAAAATTTGCACAATTTCATCTGGAGCGCCTCGCCCAAATTTCTCTACTACTGTCACAGTTCGGACGTTCCGATACACATCTTCTTCACAAAGAGAACGTGGCTGACCGGCTTTCTGAAACGATTCGACCAAAATTTTAGACATGTGCAGCAGCATTTTGGAGATTATCCGTTTGCACATTTGAACATTGTAAAAACCAAAAACGATGGCGTCGGATACCCCATGATGGTGCTTCTCCGTGGGGAAGACGAATTCGAGACTTCGTATATTCTGTCGAGTATGTTTGTGCCGGGAATCGTGGCGAGCAACGGCGTCAAGGAGTCCTGGCTGGCCAAAGGACTGCGCGTGTACATGGGCAAATCGTTTGCCGAAACTCTGTACGGCGAAAGAGGTTATGATATCAAAGAAGCCCAGGAAGATATGAACTGGTTTGAGAAACAGTACCCCTTGCCGACGTTGGACCAATTGCTGAGAAACATCTCTCGACTCTACATGGAATCGGGTCAGGATGAACCCATCGCCAATACGATTTACGGGTACAAAGGTCCCGTGGGTACGATTTTTAACGCCTATTTGAAAGCGGATTTATTTTATGAAATGCTGCGGTATGTTGTGGGCGATTCGGTTTTTAAAGCCAGCACGCGAGAATTCATTCGTCGTCATGCCTTCACACACATTCAGGAGGAGGATTTGCAGAACGTCTTTGAAGATACGTATGGCGAAGACCTGGACTGGTTTTTTAACCAGTGGCTGCGTGATACGCCTGTGGTGGACTACGCAAAAGGAAAGGTCGAAAAACGGAAGCGAGAAGACGATACCTGGATCACAAAAGTGGAAATCAAACGCAAAGGCGATGGCATCATGCCTGTGGAGGTCGAACTCGATTTGGGAGATGGTCAAAAAGTGGTCAAACGTTGGCATGGCAAAGTCGAATCCGGCACGGTCGTGTTTGAAACTGAGGAAAAGCCAAATAACGTCACCGTGGATCCGCAGGATCGCATTATGGACAGCAATCAGTTGAACAACCGGCCTTTGCGATTGGAATTTCGACCGGACTGGCCGTTGCTGAAATACATCCATATGCCAGGGGATGTGCTTCTGGTGCTGTGGCGCCCGGCCATCGACTATAATGACCACGATTCGTTCCGACTGGGATTTCGGACGCGCAGCAGTTACCGCGCGTTTTATCACAACCTCACTCTCAAATTCATGTTCGGGATAGAGTCCCGCGAACTCGATGCCAAGGTTGCGTACAATCATCCTTTGACTCGACAAAACCTGTTCAATCGCTATTATCTCATGGTTCGGAAAAACGAGGGCCGATTCGAAGCGGATGCCCATCTGTCTTTCCGAGGCTCGAGTGGCATCTTAGTCAGGAGCGGACGCAGTCTTGAGATTGGTCTCAATTACAGCAGTCTACTAAACGACGCTTACACCTTTCGGGAAGTCGCCAACGATACCGGCACATTCAAATTTGATGAATGGGAGGATAAAGATATTCTTCTGGCTTATGCAGAGGGTCGCATCCAACAGAGCCTCGGCGCGATGGAAGGCGAGGCAAGGGTGCGACTGGCGTCCTCGTTGCCAGGAGGGGATGCCCAATTCACCAAACTGAGCGGTCGACTGCTGCTTTCGGCGGAGGGGTTTGGCTTGCAAGGCAAGGTCAGGGGCAACTTAGCCACGTCATTTGGACCGGATCGATTGCCGTTTCAAGATCAATTTCGCGCGGAGGGCGCCGCTGCCAGAGAACGTTTTCAAAACGACATCGTCAAAACCGGTGAAGCCTGGTCATCATTTTCGCGTCGCTATGTCGAAGGAGGCGGTTATCTGAAAGGGTATGCCGGAATCCCGCTACCGGCCGAACGTTACGCCACTCTGAATCTTGAACTCGGCCTAGACAAGACATTTTGGCTATTCAAACTCTTCGGGTTTTACGACACCGGCAGAATTTGGCCCACCCGAAGCAGCGCCTCTGTCGCTCGCTCGGATGCCGGTCTCGGACTGAGTTTTCTTTTCGAGGAGTTGCAATTGTTTGGCGGCAACCTGGGGCTGTTCTCAGATTTCGGGGCCAAAGTCTACTTCCCACTTTGGCTCAGTGATCCCTTGCCCGGCGAAGAGCAAAGACAATTTCGGTGGTATTTTTCCTTGGGGAAAGGGCTGTGAGTCCGCAGCAGTTTACATTGATCTGTCCATCTTAGTCGCGTGCAAAACCTTCATTCAGCTCTCCCACCTTCGCTAACTTTCTTCATCCTGGAACATTTAATGTATATCTCCAACGGTTATGAAATTTCATTCAAAACCGAAAATTAGATTGAAGNNGATTGAAGATAGTCAGACAAAACCTTAAATTATTGAAATGGCACAAAAACGAATTACAAAAGCAAGCGAACGAGATGACCACTGAATTCAAACAGAATCTCAAAAACACTGCGTTTATTGGACTCATTATCGGGATGGCATACGGTATGTCGGCAGGGATGCTGACCGTCTACTCCTATCACAATCTGGTTCCGGATATGTTTATTTTTCCGATCTATTCGGCCATCTTTTACGGCCTAATCGGCCTGGCGGCGTGTACACTGTTCATAGTCGTTATTTTCCCGTTGCTTCAGACACGGAATCTAAGTCTGTCGCCTGTTTTCTTCATTTCGGCAAATGTGGGCTGGCTGGTGGCCGTTTTCTTGTTCCTGGTGAGCCTGGATGAAAGCGCCATCCCGGGTCAGTTTCCCTTTTTGCAAAACCTTGGCCTGCCCGGCATGGTGCTTCTATTTGCATTCTCTTTTTTGGTCATTACTTTATTTATGCTCATTGCCATTCGCTTTGTACTCAAAGGCGCGTATAAAAACAAAAAGATGTGGCTAGGCGGTTTAATTGGTCTGTACGTCTTTGAGATGGTCTTTTTCTACGGACTGAATCATTTCAAACATGACGAGCTTTATGCCTCCACCAATGACCTCGCTTCGAGATATGAATTGCAAAATATCGCCTTAGAAGCTGACAGCACAAAAATCATGATTCTCGGTGTGGACGGCGCCGATTGGCAGATTCTAAAACCGCTTGTGGAAGAAGGCCAAACCCCCAACTTTGCCAGGTTGATGGAGCAAGGAGTTTACGGTCCTCTCAAAACCTATGAGCCAACCAAATCGCCCGTCGTTTGGTCGAGCGTCGCCACCGGCAAGAACATGCACAAACACGGGATCATGGATTTTGTCAGCCGCAGAATTCCCACGGTTTCCACGCTGTTTTGGAATTACTATCCACTCATGTTTGGCGCTGGCGACTTTCTGGATTTAGCCGGCTTCGACACCGTTCCCGTGTCCAACAATCTCCGCAAAACCAAGGCCTTTTGGAATATTTTTAATGACTTAGACATATCCGTGGGCGTTATCGGGTGGTGGCCGAGTTGGCCAGCCGATGAGGTGCTCGGATTCATCGTGTCGGACAGATTTATGTGGGATACGGTCAACGAATCGCTTGAATTCAAGGCCGGGATGACGTATCCGGATACCCTGGTGGATGAAATTGAAGATCGGGTTTTGTCAACCAGTCAGTTTAAGCACCAAGAAGAGCTTTTGCAGTTTGTCAACCTCGATTCGGCAGAGCGTGCCGATTTGCGCGAAGAGATTCATGAATTGAAGATTGGCCCCAAGGATGAAAGCCTCTATCCTGATGATATCGTCAAAACGGCGCTTTCTTACTTAGGCTGGATTTATCTCCGCGATGAAAACAAAGTGAATTTGGGATTGTACTTGCATGAACAATATCCACCACAAGTTTTCGCGGTTTACTTGAAAGGCATCGATCCGGTGCAACATGCCTTTTGGCGTTGGGCCAAACCGGAAAAATTTGCCGATGTCGATTCGCAGAATTTGTCACGCTTCAAAGATACCATTCAAAACTACTACATTCACACGGACAAAATCATCGGCAAATTCCTGGAACGAATCGATGAAAATACCATTGTCATGGTTGTATCGGATCACGGCTTCGAGTCCACGCCTGACGATGGTTTTTGGAAATCCGGCGGGCATGGCAAGGCGCCCGAAGGCGTTGTGATTCTCTCCGGCCCAAAAATCAAACAGAATAGGAGACTTGAAACCGCGTCGGTTTTGGATATGACACCAACCATGCTTTATGCTCTGGGCTTGCCTGTGGCGGCGGATATGGATGGCAAAGTGCTGCAGGATGCGTTTGTCGAGGAATTTGTCTCCCAAAATCCCATTGAAACCATTCCCACTTATGAAACCACCCCGTTGGCGGATCGATCCAAGCCACTCACCACAACCTCCGATGAGAAAATCAAGGAGCAATTGCGGAGTTTAGGCTACATCAAGTAATATTACTGTTGGACACGTAAGTGAAATGAAGACAACTCAACCGTTCATATGAATGCCCGGTTGAGTAAGCATCTCGACTGAAAATATTTGCATCGACAGAGGTAATTACTTATTTTGGCTATGGAAAGATTTTTGACTCATCAATACAATACAAATCATTAACGATTTCAGTATGGTCAGCAAAAACCTACAATACTTCGTTGGTACATCGGGGTGGAGCTATCCGCATTGGAAGGGTCTGTTCTATCCTGAAGCATTGCCGCAAAGCAAATGGTTTGGCTACTACCTTAAGAAATTTTCAACCGTGGAAGTGAATGCCACGTTTTATCGGACCTTCAAAGACACGACCTACCACAACTGGCGTGAGCGAGCAGGCCCGGATTTTAAATATGTCTTGAAAGCCCCCAAATTGATCACCCATCGTAAGCATCTGAAAGACGTCGAAGAGCCCATCAAACAATTCTGGAACTCGGCTGCTTTGTTGAAAGAGCAGTTGGGACTGATTTTGCTGCAATTGCCGCCCAATACACCTTTTGAACCGGACAGGCTAAAAAAGGCGCTCCTGGCATTTCCCGAACCCAAAAAGGTGGCGGTTGAGTTTCGGCACAACCGATGGCTTAACGATAAAACCCAGGGCCTCTTGCAGGAGGTCGGGGCAGTCTTTTGCACTGCAGATTCACCTAAAACCGACTTGATGGACTGGGTCACGTCCGACTCGGCCTACATTCGTCTGCACGGGCGCAGCCGCTGGTATTCCCACGATTACTCGGCGCATGAGCTTCGTGAAGTCGTCGAACTGACCGATAAGATGGCGAGACTTGGCGCCAGAAACTTCTATATTTTCTTCAACAACGACTTCGACGGCTACGCGCCCAAAAATGCGTTGACCCTTCTGGACATGCTGAAAAGCTAAGTGAAACTCTCTTAACTAACACGCTCTGTCGCTTGCCCAATTTTTCATTTGGCTTTTGATCTAGAAAACGGTTATTATTTATATTTAGTAGATAGGGTTCTATTCAAAAGCAGGAGAGTTGTCGTGAAAAAAGAATTTAATGTTATTATAGAGCGAGATTCCGAAGGATTCTACGTCGCTACGGTTCCCGAACTAAAGGGGTGTCACACGCAGGCAAAAACCCTAGATGAATTGATGAAGCGAATTCGGGAAGCCATCGAATTGTGCCTGGAAGTAGAAGCTGAAGATGGCGACCCTCTTGAATTTGTGGGCGTACAAAGGATTTCGATTTCCTGATGCCCAAACTACCAAGAACTACTGCCAAAAAAGTTATTGCTGCACACGCTGAAATCGGTTTTGTGGTGATCCGAACTACGGGAGCCATCATTTTCTCAGACACCCCGACGGCCGCAGCACGGTTATCCCTGTCCATGCAGATGAAATTATCGGGCCGGCATTATTGAAGAAGATACTGCGTGACTGTGAATTAACGGTGGATGAATTCTCTTCTTTACTATGACCAATGTGCGCTAAACTGACAGGGTTCCAATTCCTATCAAAGTTGTGTCACAGCCGCCTTCAGAAATCACAACCAAACCCAATAAAGTTAAAATCCGACCCGATTGGCGAACCGGCAGGTGGCTCAACCAGCTTCGTCAGGTTCATCTTTTCAGGATGTTCTTGAAAGCGCTGAATTTGTTTGTTGGCATAATAGAGGTGTGCCTTTTGTCGCTCTTCGTTGGCACGACCAAGCTCCTGATTCAGCCACTGTCTCAACTCGTCCAGTTTAAATGAAGCAACGGCCCGCACCTGATTCGAGGCCCGCTCGTTTGCCGCAAGCGACATCAAATTGTGCAGCACCACATTGTCCACCACACGTCGGATTTCCGCGTGGTATCCGGTGCCGTGCTCTGCCTGCCAGGTTTCCGAAATCAGTCTATCCAAAACTTCACCAAATCCAGGATAGTCTTGTTTGCGGGCATGATATTCTATCAGCCTCGTGGCCCGCGCAGGATGCAGCAGAAACTCAACGGTCAGATTTGCGGCAGTTTCTGCCGACGCCAACGGGTCAAACGTCACCGCGGTGCGAATGTTGAAGGTCTCTCGGTCGCGTCCATAACCGTACGCACGCGGCGGGATGAGATTGAGAATCCGCTCCGGCAAAGCCAGCGCTTCCGGCTTCAAAGTGGCCAGGAGCGCATCGAGGGCCTGACGCTGCTGTGAGGCAGCCACGATGTCTGTAACTTGTTGTCCATCCCCTCGAAGCGCGTAAGTGTAGGTGAGGCCGCCAAGCAATTTCGAGGCTGCATCCACCTGGTAACGATGGAACAAATAGATCGGCACGAGCACTTCTTCCAGGGTGGCGAAGGGCGCCTGCCGGCGAATGTTGTTTTCCGAAAACCGACTCAACGCCAGGTTACGAATCTTCATGATTCTGTTCAGCTCTTCGGCGGCGTTGGTACCGTTGTCCCAGAGATGCGCCAGCGGGTGCGCGCCTCCGGCCGGTCGTGCATCTTGATCGGATATGAAAATCAGTCCCTTTGCGATGGATTGACTGAGAATTTCATCCAGCTTCTGCGATTCATTGGTATTTTCCGGGAAATCTTGATACCCGTAAGCGATGGTGACTTTATCCCACTCACCGATGCCGGTGTCATACGCATCTGACAAATCGAATGAGCCATGAGATGTGATTTTGACGAGAGGATGGGGATAGTCCATAACCGATGCGCGGTTTGAAACGCTGGCTGCAAAATTGTGAGCCAGCCCCAGCGTGTGTCCCACTTCGTGCGCTGACAGTTGCCGCAGCCTTGCGAGCGCCATCTCCTGCATGTGCGATGGCACAGATTCGCCTTCCTCATACGGGGCCAGCAAACCTTCAGCGATCAAGAAATCTTGTCGCACGCGCAGAGATCCGAGGCTGACATGCCCTTTGATGATTTCTCCGGTACGCGGATCGATGACACTACTCCCGTACGACCAGCCGCGTGTTGAACGGTGCACCCACTGAATGACGTTATACCGGACATCCAATGGGTCGGCGTCTTCGGGTAGTATTTTCACCTGCAGCGCGTTTTTGTAGCCGATGGCCTCAAACGCTTGATTCCACCATTGTGCGCCTTCCATCAGAGCGGAACGAATCGGTTCCGGAGCTCCGGGATCCACGTAATAGACAATGGGTTCAATCGGTTCGCTCACCTCGGCTTCCGGGGTCTTTTTTTTCAGACGATGGCGAGCAATAAAGCGCTTTACTAAGGATTCGCTGATGGGCGTGGCATAATCCTTATAGCGAATGCCGAAAAAGCCGGCACGTGGGTCAAAAATGCGTGGTTGATAACCAGCATCCGGCAGTTGCACAAAAGAATGATGCTGTCGCACGGTAATGGCTTCCGGAGTGGGGACAACCTGGCGCACATAGTTTCCCGGTGACTCGCCGACGAAAGTCAGTGTGACGTCAACTTCGGTGTTGCGGGGGAAATTCTTTGTCGCGTCGGGATAAAATGCCGACCGAGACGGCTCAAGCTGGTAGTTGCCTTGATTCCTGCGTTTCAGCACCCTCACGACATTATGGACATCGCGCAAGAAAAAGTCGCTGGCATCCACCAACACCCGGTTGTCTTCCTCGGCAGCGACTGTGAACCCCCAGAGTGTGGATTTTGCAAAGGCTTCTTCAACGGAGCGACGTTCTGCTTCGTTGTCGGTGATGGCTCGAAAGGAGTAGTTGGGCTGAATCATGAGCACTTTTGGTCCGAATCTCCGGAATGTGACAATGCGTCGTCTGCCCAATTGTCCCCGGTCCAAACCGATGTCATTGGAACCAACGCCAGCCGGAAGCGAGTTGATATACAGAATTTCTTGATCCCATTTATCGACCTCGAGCCAAATCTTTCCTTCCTGTTCATCCCAATAAAAATCTAAGAACCCCGGATATTTTTGCATGCCTTCGGTTTTCTCAGAAATGGAAACCGGTCTGTCTGGCTTTTGCTCTGATTGTGTCCGGCCAATAGAATACAAGATGAGGGTCAAAAGCCCTACCAAATAAACGCGTTTCATGAAATTCACCCTCCGACAAAAAATTAAAAAGGCCGGTAAGAATTCCGGCCTTTTGAGTTTACGAAACTATTTTTGGCTTTGAAGATTATTCCTCGTTCATCTTCTTCTTTCGGGTCATTTCATATGTCCCTTTCATAGGCTCGCCGTCCGCGGGGGTGTATGTCCAGGTGCCGGCTATCTTGTCATCGCCTACTTTTTCG
>JABAHS010047481.1_pt1 | contig 13643 bp, 9 predicted proteins | sample 7062111 | NCBI WGS metagenome assembly JABAHS01 (sample SAMN14534600, study PRJNA622989) | marine sediment metagenome | biome: marine biome [ENVO:00000428]; feature: marine pelagic biome [ENVO:01000023]; material: deep marine sediment [ENVO:00002113]; isolation source: pool of 4 deep marine... | reverse complement strand
CGTTCTTAATTTCACACCAGAAATCGGTTCGGTCTGGATGCCGGTGAGCGCATTTCTGGTTTATCTCGCCGTTAACTGGTGGGCCGCCTGGTATCCCGGCGCCGAACCCGGCGGTGGGGGATATATTGCCCAGAGAATGTTCTCTACAAAAGATGAGCGGCACTCATTTTTAGCGACATTGTGGTTCAATATTGCTCACTACGCGCTCAGACCCTGGCCCTGGATTTTGGTTGCACTTGCGAGCCTCATTCTATATCCCGATATCGAGGATAAACAAACCGGCTATATTTTAATCATGCTGAATTATCTGCCGCTTGGGTTTAAAGGACTTTTGCTGGCTTCCTTTGCTGCCGCCTTTATGTCAACCGTGAGTACACAACTAAATTGGGGCAGTTCATATTTAGTCAGCGATTTCTATAAGAGATTTATCAGAACCGATGCGTCACCTCAACACTATGTAAAAGTGGCTCGCTGGGCTACCGTGGGGCTCGTGCTGGCGGGCGCACTGGTCACTTCCCAAATGGATACGATTGCAGGCGCCTGGAAATTTCTGTTAGCTCTGGGTGCTGGTACGGGGTCTGTTTATATTTTGCGATGGTTCTGGTGGCGAATCAATGCCTGGTCTGAAATATCCGCGATGGTCGCTTCTTTTGTTGTCGCCGTTTTCTTGCAATCGGTTTTGGGAATGGACACGGCGGATGCCGGTGTGTTTGCTAAAGTCATGCTCATTACAGTTGGAATCAGTACTGTTGTATGGCTTTCTACGACATTCCTGACGAAATCTGAAAACGAAGAGACTCTTCTAAACTTCTACCGAAAAGTCAGGCCGGGGGGGAATCTCTGGAGGCCAATCGCGAAGAAGGCGCCTGAAATAAAGACCGACGGTGGAATTGGTTGGAATTTATTGGATTGGAGCGCGGGTATTGTTCTAATCTATTCGGCGCTCTTCGGCGTTGGTAAATTCATTCTTGGCTCAACCGGGACGGGCCTGGGCCTACTTGTCCTTGCCGCGACGTGCTTTCTGTTTATTAGATGGGACTTGAATCGTCGTGGATGGCAAACGTTTGTCGAATAGAGATTGGGTCATGACTACTGCCAATCAACATTTAGATATCGATTCAAGATACCCGCTAACTGAGGAGCAAATCAGGTTCTTCAGGGAAAAGGGCTATATCAAGCTCAAGAATGTTCTCTCCCCCGAAGTGCTTGAATATTACGGCAAAGAAATCACAACACAGGTTCTAACGCTGAATGAGCAGGACCGGCCGATGTCGCAAAGAACAACGTACGAGCAAGCCTTTATACAAATAACGAATCTGTGGCAAAAAAGCGAACTGATTAAAGAATTTGTTATGGGGGAACGTTTAGCCAGTATTGCTGCTGAGCTCATGGGTGTAAAAGGCGTCAGGTTATATCACGACCAGGCGCTCTACAAAGAACCGGGTGGAGGCTTAACCCCCTGGCATGCCGATCAATATTACTGGCCCTTGGCTTCTGAAAAAACCTGTACCGTGTGGATTCCTTTGCAAGAAACGTCATTGGAAATGGGGCCGCTGTCCTTCGCGGAAAAAAGTCAGAACTTTGCTTTCGGCCGTGATCTCAAAATAAGCGATGAAAGTCAAGCCAGGATTCAAAAAGCTCTCTCAGAGCAGGGTTTTAAACATGTTGTTGAGCCATTTGATCTGGGTGAAGTCAGTTATCATTATGGTTGGACGTTCCATACGGCCGGGCCGAACACGGGTACTGACCTTCGCAAAATCATGACCATGATTTATATCGATATGCACATGCGACTAAAAGAGCCAAGCAATGAAAACCAAAAAATTGACTGGCAAGTATTTTGTCCGGGCGTGAACGTTGGCGAGATTATTGGTTCGCCACTAAATCCAATTCTATACAGTGAGTGAAAAATCTAAATCTCAAATTACTAAACCCAACACTTATTTTTTTTGGGATGGATTCTTGGGGTGGTTTTCGGTTTTATTCTCCGATTCGACTACCTGAGGAGCTGACTGATGCAAACGCGTTCTAGAGTCGAAAAAATTGCTTTAAAGAATTCCGGTTTCAAATTTAAATACGAGCCGGAAAAGGTGGGAGTTATTGTCGTCGATAACTTCCCTGTTCTAGGTAAGATCACCGCTCTGAGATTCTTGGAGTGGGTGCAAGATAACCCAAATGGTGTGATCTCTTTGCCGACAGGTAAAACCCCGGAATTTTTTATTAAGGAAGTGCAAAGTTTCTTAAACAATTGGGACAGAGCAGATATCCAAAAGGAACTCAAGCAGAATGGACTGGATATTTCTCATCGACCTGACCTGTCAGGCTTACAATTTGTCCAGATCGACGAGTTTTATCCAATCAATCCTGGGCAGCACAACAGCTTTTATCACTATGTCAATAAATATTATGTCGATTCATTAGGCCTGGATCCGGATAAAGCTTTGCTTATTGACTGTACGAAAATTGGTCTGCCATTCAACATGAGCCTATCAGACGTTTGGCCGGATGATTGTGTCGATATCACCTTGAGATATCGACAGACTGGTGACGAACAGGAGAAATTACAAAAGCAGGTTCTCGAAAATGTTGACCAGTGGTGTGTAGAGTATGAACAAAAGATTCGGGAATTAGGTGGTATTGGTTTCTTTCTCGGTGGCATCGGTCCCGATGGACACATCGGATTTAACATTTCCGGCTCCGATCTTCATTCCACAACTCGTTTAACACCTACAAATTATGAAACGCAGGCCGCAGCCGCGATCGATCTGGGTGGGATTGAGGTTTCCAAGAAACGATTAGTCATTACCATCGGTCTTGCGACAATTACATATAACCCGGATTGTGTGGTGATCATCATAGCTGCTGGTGAAGCGAAAGCAGGAATCGTGGCTGATGCAATTCAAAAGCCACAACATATTCACTATCCGGCAACGGTTTTACACCAGCTTCCAAATGCCAGATTTTTTATCACAGGAGGTGCCGCTAAACTTCTTCAGGCTCGTAATTATGAAATAATACAAAAAAGTCCGGACATTACCGATGAGCAGGTTGAAAACATCGTCGTTGATCTTTCTCTGGAAAGAAATAGACCTATCGCGCGCCTGACAAAGGAAGACTTTGAAGCAAATCAACTTGCGTCTCTTTTGCTCAAAAAACGATCTGAAAATAAAGAGCAAGTGACAAAATTAGTAGAGGAAAGGCTGATAAAAAAAATTGAAGCAGGAATACAAATCCAGAAGAATAAAACATTCTTGCATACCGAACCGCACCACGATGACATCATGCTGGGTTATCTGCCGTATATTGTTCGGCATATTCGTGAACACAGCAACTATCACCAATTTGCAACCTTGACCAGTGGATTTACAGCAGTCACAAATCATTTTATGTTAAATTTATTGCAAAGTTTACGTGAATATCTTAGAAAGGGAGTTTTTGACAAAAGATTCAGGCAAGGCTATTTTTTGCCCGAGAACGTAGTAGCCAGAAACCGCGATGTTTGGCAGTATCTGGACGGCGTGGCCGCCAACTCGGAATACATGCGCATGATTGGTCAGTTGAGAAGATTTGTTAGGAACCTGGTCGAGCTCTATGATATCAAAAACATCGAAGATTTGAAAACAAAAGTAGCAAACCTGATACAATATTTTAAGCAACAATATCCGGGCAAAAAAGATAGCAAATTAATTCAGCAATTAAAAGGGAGATGCCGTGAGTGGGAGGCAGATTGTGTGTGGGGATATTTAGGTTGGCATTCGGAGTCTGTACATCATTTACGCTTAGGGTTTTATAAAGGTGATATTTTTACCGAAGAACCTACTGTAGAACGCGATGTTACACCCATCTTAAACCTGTTGAAAAAAATCCAGCCAGACATTGTCAGCGTTGCTCTTGACCCGGAAGCGAGCGGTCCGGATACGCATTACAAAGTCCTGCAGGCCATGTCTGAGGCGTTAAAAATTTATGAAAAAGTGACGAGGCGTTCGGATCTCGAAATCCTTGGATACCGCAACGTTTGGTACAGGTTCCATCCCAGTGAAGCGGATATTTTTGTGCCGGTATCTTTGAACATGTTTGCGTTGCAGGATAGTTCGTTTAAGAACGCCTTCATCTCGCAACGAGATGCTCCATTTCCGAGCTATGAGTACGATGGGCCGTTTTCAGACCTTGCGCAAAGAATTCAGGTCGAACAATATCAAATGCTCAAGACTTGTCTCGGTCGTCAATTCTTTTATGAACATTCCAGTGCGCTCATCCGTGCCACGAGAGGCATGGTTTTTTTAAAGAGTATGAACTTAAATGAATTTTATCAGCGGTCACGGGATTTAAAGAAAAGCACAGAGAATCTTTAGTTCAGTGGACGACAAACAAACTATTATCAAACCAATCCTGGAGAGAAATGCAAGACAGCATTTTCGAGCAACTAAAAAATCTGGTTACAGAGGCCCGAAATCCAATCTCTGAAAGCATTGATATCAAAAGCACAGAGGAAATCCTACGGATCATCAATACGGAAGACAAGACCATACCTGCAATTGTTGAATGTGAAATCCCATATATTGCTCAGGCGGTTGAAATTCTGGTTGATACTTTCAAAAAAGGAGGTCGACTATTTTACATTGGCGCTGGCACAAGTGGTCGACTGGGGATTTTAGATGCGGCAGAGTGTCCCCCTACCTTTGGAACAAATCCTGAAATGATACAAGGAATCATCGCTGGCGGTGAAAAAGCAGTTATCTATTCGCAGGAAGGCAGCGAAGATAATTTTGAACGCGGCGCATCAGATTTAATGAGCAGAGGATTTACTAAAAAAGACGTCGCTTGCGGCATTGCCGCAAGTTATCGGACGCCATACGTGCTTGCCTCGATTCAGAAGGCCAAAGAAATCGGCAGTAAAACGATTTACATCACCTGTAATCCTCGTTCAGAATTAAAATTAGATGTCGATGTCGCCATTTGCCCGGTAGTCGGTCCCGAAGTCGTGATGGGGTCAACACGCATGAAAGCAGGAACGGCTACCAAGCTAGTTTTAAATATGCTTACTACGACTGCAATGATAAGAATGGGAAAAGTCTACGGTAATATGATGGTCGATTTAATGATGACTTCCCGTAAGCTTGAGGAGCGTTCCAAGCGCACCGTCATGATGGTTACGGGCGTGAGTTATAAAGAAGCGGCTGCCTTCCTGAAAAGGGCCGAAGGACACGTTAAGACAGCTCTGGTCATGATATTAGCCAACGTTGAAGCGACCGAGGCCAGGAAAAGACTGGAATTAAGTGACGGCTTTGTCAGAGGAGCCATAGAGCTTCCATAACTCCCTGCTTACACCATAGCTTCGATGAAGTAAGATCGACAAAATTTTTAGGCGCCTACTCTGCGTGTTCTTTGCGTCTTAGCGCTCTTTGTGTGATCTGGTTCCGGCTTTGTCCGGGGTAGTACCTTAACATAAAATCGTTGCATAATGGGCAAAGATTCTAAAACAAAATGATTGATTAAAAACAATATTCAGGTAGCTCTAAAGAAAACAAAAAAGCAAAACGATTTTTGGGCAAAACTATTAAAAAAGTCAGTTAAGGATTGAAGATCATCAAAGAAAATAGCTTTGTTTGAATATTTGGCTTAATAGACCTTAATAGGTTATCTGAATCGACTCCCATGAATTGCTCTACAACATCAATTATTTTGTCTTTAATCATTTGTCTTTTTGGTTCCGGCTACGCCAGATTAGGGATAATCAAAGCGGAATTTACTTAAATCCGGTGCAAACTTCCTCTCCCGTTTTAATTCATATTCATAAATAGTCCGGCCTAACTGGGCCAAAAACGGAAAGCTAATTTCATCGTATTCATACGTGTCGTCATTTAGGATCTGGTTCGCATTTGCATAGATGACCGCCGTCAGCAGAAACTCAACTTCGTTTTCAAAATCCACGATATAGGCGTTGTCGACTAAATACCCGTACGCCTGGCCGACCTTGTTAAAGATGCGAATGTGTTCCGGGATCGGGTCTCTGGAATTGCCGAACATGAAATATTTCACGTAGCTGTCGTAATATTCCGTGCTGTCATAGTTCGGATAGTCGCTTTCTCGGGGCAGCATCGACATATATTTGCACAAGAAAGCGTAATCATCATTGCTTAAATTGAATCGCTGCTTTTCGGGAACGGCTTCGGGAAAGAGCAGCGATCTCAGGATTTCCTGCTGACTTTCGATCGAGAAATAGTTCGACCGGGTGAAGTCGAGCGGTTCCTCGATCAGCTCCCCGTCGCTGTAATGACCTCTTCCCTTTTGCAATCCTTGCAACTCGAGTGGATATTGTTCCGGATTGTAAACCAGCGGCTGCCGGTAAAGGATCTTGTCGCCGTCGTAAAACGTCAAGGGATTGGTGTAGCGGTCCTCTTCCGGCGTGTTGAAGGTCGACAACCTTTTGACAATGCAAACATCCTCAAACCCTTTTGCCCATAAAGATTCATTGATGGTTTTCTGCCCGAGAAATTCGTAGAGCCGGTTGTACGCATCGTTATCGCTCACCAAAAACACCTTCTTGATGTAGTGCGCAATCGTAGGCAGGTTGTTTTCCGAGGTCGAATCGTGCAGAACTTCGGTTTGATTCACGTAGGCACTGTCTATTCTCAGTGGTGTGTATTTGGCGAGTCCCTCGATATTCAAATTATTGATCTTTTCCAGCGCCAGAATCACCACCGGTAGCTTAACTGTGCTCGCCGGAAAAAAAAAGTGCTCCTTGTTCGTCCGATATGAATACGATGTAAAATGCGGGTAATTGGTTTCATCCCGGTTGATCTGGGTGTAGAGAATCTGAATTTCGTGGTAGTCGGCGTTGTCGAGCAGATGTTGAAAGCGCTCGGGTTGGCTTTGCAGGATTTCCGTAAGGACGTTTTTGTCAGAATGATTCATTTCGATTTGGGAAGTGAGGGGAATAAGAAGCAAAACTAGACCCATTGTGTAATGGTATTTTATATTGAGATACAAAACCAAAATTCGCTTTACCAGTTAGTGCAGGATCCCTTCTAATTGAATTAAGGGTTGCTTGAACTTCTCCGAGTTAATCCAATTTGCGCTTCCATGACCCCCTCTTGGCTTCGAGCCAGTGTTGTTCGTCGACTCCTGCGACGCTCAGGTATACACGCTTCAAGATGGTCTCTACCTCTGTGCCTATCTTCTCCCCTCCATTGACTCGGATTGCGGTGACACCAAAAGAGTCCAACACTGCATCATCGAAATCGTCTTTCTCTTGCGAAGAACGTGATAGAATTGCGAAATGCCTTTTGGCTTCTGATGAAGCAATTCTCTCCCTCTGGAGGTGGTAAAGGATTCTACGAACATTTCTGTCAGTCATAGAACAGCCCACAAAAATAGAGTGGAACCGCCGAAAGAAGCTCCCTGCTACCACGTTGCTAAACCCCAGAAGATTGTAAAAGGTCTGATAATAATCCTTTTCGGTCAATACAAGCCCAGATGCTTTGACTCCGTCTTGACTACCGGAATCGTCGACATAGCTGACATAACCATGCATGTGATACACAGGTATAATCCTCCTATCTTGAAAAATCTCACGCGCTCCCTCACGAGCCACGGGATGTAAAAGGTGTTTCCCATACTTGCTGTTAAAGGAACCTTCCACCAAATTGTCATAATTGGTCGTCAAGATACCCCCAACTTTACGGTTAGTCTCCCATCGGCCTCCTGATGCAGAAGCAATTGGAGATTCTTCAACCGCCGCACAGAAGGTAACGATAGCATCAAGTGTTTTGTTCTCACGGTATGTACGGGCAGCTACCATGTTATGAGATCTCTTTTCAATCTTCCCGAAAAGAACCTCCTTGATGAGCTTCTGAATCTTCTCCTTGCGATCAATGTGATCGCAAACGAGTTGCAGGATTTTTTCCGGGTCAAGTTCCGCGTTTGGCTCGTGACCACTTCGCCATCGGTATAACTCATCGTCCAGAAAGCCCACGGCCATTCTCGAGGTTCCTCTCAAGTACTTTCCTTCTCTTGCTTTCTCGAAGAACTTTAGCGCGAGGCCCCTCCAGTCAGGAACCCCGGACTCTTTTGTGACGCCAGACCCTAGTACCAAGCCGAACTCAGGCGTATCAGCATATGTTCTACAAAGGTCCTCTACGACATCATCCTGACTGTTAGCCATTTTCACCTCCCTTTCAGATTTTCGCACATCTTCTCAAGATATAACATCTAACGAATGTGCCTCAGCTTGCAGAGGGTGAGAGAATTTAAGCCGCTGTCAGAAACAAGCTTTAAAGGCACTAGTTTCAGGAACCGCACGAGCAGTCGGACAACCTGGGCGGGTGTGCAGAATTTACCCCGCCTTTCTTGCCAGCGCTGTCTGCGAAGTCTTTGGTCAAGTACGCATAAGCCGTTCCTAAGATCAGGAAACTCAAAGTCTCTCGTTATGTTTCCACCTTTTGTTGAAGCCCATCGGGACAAAAAGGTACCTGAAATAACTTGCGGCACCACAGGATACATCTCGATTTGTCGGTCATTTGAGAAGGTTTCCTCGGCAAGAAGTTGGTTAAGCCTGCCAGGGATAGCAATTATGACCTTTCCCTTAGATTCAATATCCTGTTTGTGTGAGCGTCTTTTTCTTTGTGAAATGGAGATCAAAAAAAGTCCAAAGAGTAAAGTGACAACTGAAACTATAATGCCAGTGATTTCACGGCAAATCTTTATGTCCAAAAAGCACCCTTTATTCAACATTTAGAATCGTAGCCAATTTGAGTTTAAATTGCAAGGAGAATTTACTACCGTTTTTTTCGACAGCGAATCAAAAAGGAGCCAGACTTCAAAGGCAGTAGAAGACTCTGGTCTAAGCGGATTTGTGATTATGTGTTTTGCATTTAAGTTCTCAAAGAAACAAGCTATTATCTTCAGACTATTCCAGAGCATGGACTCTTTAAGATGAGCACTTAGCTGATTTCAAGGAATGGGCTTGAGCACCATTAGTATCATCGCTAAGCTCTATCGCGTGTGATGCCAATCACTCTGCCCAACACTGTGCGCGACAATCTGCGGTCCCAGCATTCTCACCACGATTTCTTCAAGCCTTTCGCTGGTTGCAAGAAAAACAGAGTTCACGTGCCATTAGCGTGCCAAGGCCTTTGCGTTGAAGGTGCCACTATAAGCCTCAATTCACCAACGTGTTCTTTCCAGCCAAGACCTTACAACTCCACCGCTCCATCGGCCAGGATTTCATCTCCATGCACAGCATCCAGTCGCCTTACTTTATTCAACTCCATTTCACGAATGCGCTGGCGCGCCTTAGCAAGGAGTAATCATGAAGGACAGAGCTGTGTCGGTAACGGAACAAACAACGCCCATTCAGGATGCGGAGCCGGGTGCTGCCAGAAGACCCCGTGCTTCGCGAGCTGACCTAGAAAGTTCAGGGACCAAAACAGTGGGATGTCTGTGCCGAGTGACACCACCGATGTCGCGCCAGACGCGGGGAAGGCTCCTAAAAGCGGTCCCAAACCGGATAGCTTCTTAGCCAAGTTGCTGCGTTTCTTGGTTCGAGGACCATGCCTCGGACAGAACAATGGCAGAACGCGCGGCTGGGGTGACTGAGGAATCGTAGCGCTCCCAGGTCTGTGGGACAAAACCCCTTCACCGTAGAGAGTATCTTGGTATCAATGAATTTCCAAGCAAAGTAGGAAGTTTTGGTTAAGCATTTTTCGAAGTAGGGGGGAAGTCACCGCAAATGGTATTGTGCAATAACGTACAAAAAGAAAGGCGTTGACCGATTAGACAGACCTATTAAAAATGTCCATACCACGGATAGTCAAACAGAAGCTCCTTACCTCAAAAGAAGCCGCCGGTCATTTATCGACTTCGCTGAGACAGCTCGGGTATCTTACGGCGGAAGGCGAAATAAAGCAGACCAGGTTGCCAAACACCGAAAAACGGCTTTACGACATTCTTGATCTGGATGATTTCATTGAACAGTTAAAAATCAAAAAGACTTGATATTTGCCAAATAGTTTTTATATTAGGCAGATGCCAATTAAGCCAACAACACTTGAGAACAGCAAGTCCATTTTCTACGTTAGGATTCAATACGATAAGGTCAGGGTTTTCAAGACTGTTCCGTCAACGTTTACCGAAGCGAAACGGGTAGAGAGCAAAAATATTACAGGATCTAATACACGGCAAATTTGAAATTCTGAATAAAACCGAAAACCCTACAGTCTCACAGTATGCAACAGAGTACCTTACTTCTGTGCCGTGGCAAAAGAGCTATTATAGAACCGTTCAGCTTGTGGGGAATTTGGTAAAAGTTTTCGGAAGAAAAAGACTCACTCAAATTACCACTAAAGATTTCATCGATTACCGAACAATGAGGCTTCAAACAGTAAAGCATACCACAATTAATAGGGAGCACGCTTGTTTGAGGAGAATGCTCAATTCGACAGTCCAGAGCGACAATTATACAGTAAGCAAGAGCCCGCTCAGTGGATGTGCCAAAAATAAAGAAGATCGGTCGATGGAAAGATATGAGGACAATGTTGAGATATTGCCATAGTTATCGGTCGAACGAATACGACGCCGTCAATCAGTTGTCGTTACGGCTGAAGCGGAAGCCAGCCGAAATTTTAGAACTGAAGACAGGAAATAAGTAGTGGCAGTATAGTGGCAATAATGATTATAAATGGAAAAACAAGGCAAAAGGTTAGCTCAAGCTATTAAGTAATAAAAGGTTAGGCCAGGTAGCTCAGTCGGTAGAGCAACGGACTGAAAATCCGTGTGTCCGCAGTTCGATTCTGCGCCTGGCCACGGAGGGTGCACGATGGTAGAAAGCCACCGTAGCTCAATTGGCAGAGCAGCTGATTCGTAATCAGCAGGTTTCCGGTTCAAATCCGGTCGGTGGCTCAAAGAAGTCTGCACAAAAATGCAGACGACTCAAGGCAGCAGCAAGGAATAGGAGCCACGGATTTCACCGGTGGAAATCTGTGGCTAATAAACTTTTGACTTGGCTGCGCGAGCAATTTTGCTATACTCATTTACCTTCTCAGGATGTTCAAAATGACGTTTTTCCTTCGAACTTCGGTTGTTATTTCCCTCGTGATGCTCGTAAACGGCTTGTTCCCAGTCTCACTGCAGGCCCAAAATCCTGTTGGCTTTGATTTTCTTCGTACGTTTGTTGGTGCACGCCCATCGGCTATGTCCGGTGCCTTCGTTTCTGTTCCCGGAGATATTCATAATCTGGTTTACAATCCGGCGGGTTTGGCGGCGTTGTCCAAACGGCAGGCCACGTTGACGTACCTGAATCATCTGTTAGATTTTCAATCGGGTTTTCTGGCGTATGCTCAGCCTTTATCCAATGGGACGTTTGCCGCGGGCTTACACTTTTTCGACTTCGGCCAGTTTGAGGGAAAGGACGAGAACAATCTGGACACGGGTGAGTTTGGGGCTAATAGCGTGACGTTTGCTCTGGCCTATTCAAGAACGGTTATCAAGAATGTTTCTCTGGGGGGAAGCGCAAAGCTTATCCGATTTGAGATAGATAATTTCAGTGAAACAGCTATTGCCGCTGATTTGGGTGTGATTTTTTCCATTCCCTCGGAGAAATGGAATCTTGGTGTGGCGGTTTTTAACCTAGGTACGACCACCAGTGCCTTTATCGAATCGAAAGACAAGCTACCTCTAAATGTACAAGTTGGCGCGTCAAAGCGACTGGCTCACCTGCCGTTGCTGATCAGTGGCGCATTGGTGAAGTTTGAAGATGAGGGGTTTGATTTCAGGTTTGGGGGAGAATTTAGTCTAACGGAGCAATTGTTCTTACGCCTGGGGTACAACTCCGTTGGGCAAGATCAGAAAGTAGATACGGACAAAGATCGTTTGGCCGGAGTGTCACTGGGGCTTGGGCTCAAGGTAAACAAATTTGATGTGGATTATTCGTTTTCATCTTTTGGAGAGGTGGGTTCATTGAATAGAATAACGTTGATCGGGCGATTTTAATGTGACTTCCTGATTCCGGCCTGACGGCAGCACTACGAACGATGATTTGTAAAACAAAAACGGCGGAGCCAATTGGTTCCGCCGTTTTTTTGTTTGGGAGGAAAATGCGAAGAACAAAAATTGCTTTGAGCTACGCAGCCTTCTCTGCGTATTCATACTCTTGAGTCAAAATGGAACGAAATCTGAAAAAGTGCTTGGCCTGATTCTGAATCATCTGTTCCGATTCTTCGTTATCTTTTTCCAGAGTCTGCTTGATAAACGTGGCGACCCTACCAAAATACAGCGATTTCATGGCCTCAATTAAGTGCGAATTCAGATCCGTGGTATCATAAGCACGCAGGAGAGCATAAACGGTTCTCATCCAAAGATCTGCCCCGATATTTAACTTTTCATCTTTGTACATCTGCTTATATCGATCATACAGCTCATTCGGCAGCGCATTTGAAAGCACATCTCCATTGATTTGGAATTCGTACAAGGCCGTCTCTTTCATTCCTTTGTAATCCACACTTAAACTTTGGGGCTTGGAAAGCTGGGCTTCGCCAAAGAGAGGCAGCCCTTTCAGGTTCATCGGTCCGAGCCATTTATCTTTGCGATCGGTCAAAATTTGGAAGAGGGTACCAACAACCTGTGAAAACATCGGGCCTAATTTCGGAGCACTCGGTTTGTGGATTTTGGCACCCAATCGGACCTGACAACATTCGAAACCTGCCAATAAAGCATGCAGGGTCATGAAAATGTCGATTCCGTACTGTTTGGTACTTTTTGCCCACGTTTGATTCAAATAATACTTACCGAGGCTGGAAGAAAATGAAAAATCGCCTCCAATGGGTTGGCGAATATCCTTGCCCAACAGACCGTAAATCAATGGATAACAGATGTTGTTGGTAATGGTGCCGTCATATTCATTTCGCGAATAGAGGGGAGATGCGTAATCGTAACCGTTTAGAATAGGCGAGGCCAGTTCACGAATCCATTCGGCCGTGATGCTTGTGAGGTCAGCGTCGACGACAACGCAGGCGGTGGCATTTAGCCGAACCATCTCATTGAACAAGTTGTAGAAGTTGTTGCCCTTGCCCTTCACGCCGGGGGGCGTTGAGATGTAGATTTTAGAAACGCCGTCGGGGGCATCAAAAAACGCCGATCTGGTATCGTCCGGGGAATTGTTGTCCACGTTTATAATGACCGACCTGAAGTCCGGAAAATATTTTTTGACTCCCTCAATGGATTTTTCTACTACCAAGCCAATCGTATCTGCTTCATTGTAAGAGGGAATACCAATAATTAAATCCGTTTTTTCGACCCCCTCAGGATTTAACCTGTACATCGAGACCTCCATTGTTTTAAAAACACAAGACTGTAACCAGTTGTTTTTCAAATTTGACAATTTCTATGCCAGCCAAAATCGACGAGTTTAAGTACTAGCCGTAAATTCGGTTAAGTGCCTGTTTTATATTATCGTAAACCTTGGAAACCAATTATTACTCTCAGACATCGTGAAGAACATCTCCCATAATTTTACCGTTCCGATTTATCACAACGTCTCAGGCCGAATCACGCGTTCATTTTCAACAATAGGAAATTTGTGGAAGCTCATGTTTTCAGTCTGCTTAAGTTTTAGGAGGATAATGCCTTATTAACTAACTAACTAACTA
>JABAHS010101042.1_pt1 | contig 13656 bp, 11 predicted proteins | sample 7062111 | NCBI WGS metagenome assembly JABAHS01 (sample SAMN14534600, study PRJNA622989) | marine sediment metagenome | biome: marine biome [ENVO:00000428]; feature: marine pelagic biome [ENVO:01000023]; material: deep marine sediment [ENVO:00002113]; isolation source: pool of 4 deep marine... | reverse complement strand
CACCTTGCCGCGCCGGGTGATTACTTCGACTTTCTCGCCGTTTTGTATATCAAGTCCTGCCGCGTCGTCGGTATGTATCTCCACGTATCCCGTCGGTGAAACCTGATTGATTACGGGCGACTTTCTCGTCATCGTACCGGTATGGAATTGATATAGCTGCCTGCCGGTCGACAGCACAAACGGATAATCCTCAGAGGGAAGCTCATCAGCGGCCAGAAATTCGACCGGGTGGAATTTGCCCTTACCCCTCTTGAACGTTCCCTCGTGCAGGAACATGGTACCGGGATGCTCTTTGTCCGGGCAGGGCCACTGCAGCCCGACCGAATCTATCCTCTCGAATGACATGCCGCCATAGATGGGGGTGACCGTCGCGATTTCATCCAATATTTCCCCGGCGCCCCCGTATGCCATCGGATATCCCATCTTTGTCGCAACGTCACAGATGATTTCCCAGTCACTTCGTGCCTGCCCCGGCGGTGTAATTGCCTTTCGAACGCGCTGAACCCGGCGTTCGGTATTCGTAAACGTTCCGTCCTTCTCCGCAAAGCAGACCGAGGGCAATACAACGTCGGCGTACTCAGCCGTCTCAGAAAGGAAAATATCCTGCGAGACGAGAAAATCCACTTCCTCCAGAGACTTTCTTGTCCTGTTGAGGTTCGGGTCCGAAAGGGCGGGATTCTCTCCCATTATGTACAACGCCTTTACTTTCCCTTCCTCTATCGCGTGCATTATCTCGACGACTGTAAGTCCCTTTTGACTGGAAAGCTTTCGCCCCCACGCCGACTCGAATTTGGCCTGCAACTGCGGGTCTTCAACGGATTGATAGCCCGGGTACACGTTGGGCAGCGCCCCAAGGTCGCAGGCGCCCTGCACATTGTTCTGTCCACGCAAAGGATTCACACCCGCCGATGCTTTCCCGACATTGCCCGTAAGCATGGCCAGATTGGCCAGTGACAGCACGTTATCAGTACCCGTTGTATGCTGCGTGATGCCCATACTGTAAATGATACTGCCCGTCTCGGCCTTCGCATACATCCTCGCTGCAGCGCGAATTTTCTCAGCGGGAACCGTTGTAATAGCTTCTGCTTTTTCAGGAGTAAAGTCAGCCAATATAGGTTTGAGCTTTTCAAAATCCTCTGTCCGCTCTTCGATAAAGGCCTTGTCGTATAGTTCCTCACTTATAATGACGTTCATCATCGCATTAATAAGCGCCACGTCCGTGCCGGGCTTTTGTGCGATATACAGCTTTGCAAATCGTGCCACGTCTATCCTGCGAGGGTCGGCCACTACCAATTCGGCCCCGTTCTTCATCACCGCCTCTTTTACGCACAGGCCAATCACCGGATGGGCCTCCGTGGTGTTCGAGCCGATGACAAATATACAGCCCGCATCCTCGATTTCATCTATCGAATTGGTCATGGCACCGCTGCCGAATGCCCGCGCCAGACCGGCTACCGTCGACGCATGACACAATCTTGCGCAGTGGTCAACGTTATTGGTACCTATGCAGGCTCGTATGAATTTCTGGAAGATATAGTTGTCTTCGTTCGTACATTTGGCAGATGAAAGCCCGGCGATGCTGTCCGCGCCATGGGCCGCTTTAATCTCTGATAACCTGCTCACAACAAGATCAATTGCCTCTTCCCAAGTCGCTTCTTCAAACTCACCGTTCTTCTTTATAAGGGGAGTGGTCAGCCTTTTATCACTGGCTACAAAGTCCATCCCGAATCTTCCCTTGACGCACAAATTGCCGTCGTTGGGAATACAGCCGACCTCGCTCGTCACACGGACGATTTCCTCTGTCTTTGGATTTATGTTCAGGTCGATTTGACAACCCACACCGCAATATGGACAGGTCGTTCTTGTCCGAACAAGGTCTTTACACTGTCCCTTGCCTTTCGCGGCCCGTTCATACAAGGCCCCCGTGGGACAGCTTGAGATGCACTGGCCGCACAGCTCGCACGTAGAATCGTTCAAAGGGATATCGAAGCAGGTAGTAACCTCCACGCTCGCCGCCCTTGACTTGAATGTAAGTGCGCTGTCGGCCTGCACCTCCTCACATATCCTTATACACCTGCCACAGCGGATACATTTATCCACATCATATTCGAGCGCCTCATTGCCGGTAGTGTAATTTTCACGCCGTTCTCCGCCGGCCGGCTGCTGAAAAATATCATCACTAAGCTGGTATTCGTACGCATATCTCTGCAACTTGCAGTCGCCGTTTTCGTCACAGGTGGTACAGGCCCCGCGATGTTCGTAAAACAAAAGCTCCAGAACTGTCTTCCTTATTGCCCGTATCTCTTCGGTCTCCGTTTTCACAACCATCCCGGGCTCTATCTGGAAAGTGCACGCCGTAACCGGTCCTTTCTGTCCCTCGACGTCAACCACGCAAAGCCGACACGAGCCACTTGGATTCAACCTTGGGTCGTGGCATAGATTCGGTATCTCAATATCGTTTGCAAGGGCCAGTTCAAGAATGCTTTGCCCCGTTTGACCAGTTAGCTCACTGCCGTTGATATTTACTGATGGTTCGCCCATAATCTAAACCTTACTATTTCTCAAGGTCACACCTAAAACACCTTCGTGCCTCGCCGACCGCCTGTTCACGGTCAAGGCCGAGCACCACCTCCGCAAAGCCGCGTTTGCGTTTCTCGAGAGCAATATACTTTTCTTGAGCCCTTGGTGGGGCTTTCTCCAGCGTCTCATCGTCGGGCTTGACAAACGAAAATCCAACATCGCCGGGAAGTTCTCCTGTTCCACCGAGCATCTTATCGATATGAACTGCGGCTTTTTGTCCGCTTGCGATTGCCGCTATTACGCTTGAAGGACCGCTCACACAGTCCCCACCGGAGAAGATTTCCCCAACCGTAGTATTATGACTGACGGGATTAACTTTTATCGTGCCCCAATCCGTTAATTCAGGACCGTCGCTGTACTTCACCGCTTCCGTGGATGCGACCTGTCCAATAGCCGGTATCACCATGTCACATTCAATCACGCTTTCGCTTCCTTCCACGGGTACCGGCCGCCGCCTGCCGTCGGCCTCGGCCTTGCCGAGTTCGGCGCGAATATATTCAATCCCGCTGACAGAGCCGTTTTTACTCAGAATCCGTTTCGGAATGCCAAGCGTTATAATCTCAATTCCCTCCTGTATGGCCTCTTCGATTTCTTCTTCGTAGGCCGGCATTTCCTCCCGGGTTCTCCTATAGAGTACCGTCACCTTCTTCGCCCCAAGACGAACAACCGACCGGGCCGCGTCCACCGCCACATTACCGCCGCCCAGGACCACTACGGCTTTACCATCGCAGTTCCGCCCTTTACCCAAAGCCCTCTGGCGCAGAAGTTCAAGCGCATCAAACACACCATCAAGCTCAATCCCCTCAATATTAATCCCCTTGCCTAATTGGGCCCCCGTGGCCACGAATACCGCCTTGAATCCTTTGTTAATCAGTTCCCTGACGTTTTCAACCCTTGAATTTGTTCGCAGTTCGACACCATGTGAAAGAATGAAATCAATTTCCTTCTGGAGCGTTTCCTTCGGCAGTCTGAATTCCGGTATCCCCAGTGCGAGCATCCCGCCGGGAATCGGCTGGGCCTCGAATATAACCGAAGACCTCTGCAGAATGGCCAGAAAGTACGCACAGCTAAGACCGGCCGGCCCGCTGCCTACAATCGCCACTTCTGCGGGCTCCTCTACACGACGGGCCATAAGGGTCTCATAGTCATCCATGTTGTCGGCGATGTAACGCTTCAGGGCCCGTATCGCAAGTGGGCGGTCGATATCACTTCGACGGCACCTTTGCTCGCATGGATGGTCGCAAACACGGCCGCAGACGGAAATGAAAGGATTTCGCCGCCGGATTAAATTTGCCGCTTCATTGAGTTTGCCCTCGGCGGCAAGCGCAAGATATTCAGGAACATTCACACCCGCAGGACAAGCATGTTGGCAAGACGCCCTCACCAGCCCTTCACATACCGCCGCCCGGCAGGTCTTGAGCACAATATGCTCGACGTACTCCTCCCGGAAATGACGCAGTGTGGAAAGAACGGGATTCGGGGCCGTCTGCCCGAGGCCGCAAAGTGACGCATCTTTGACGTGTTCGGCCAGATGTTCGAGGTAATCCAGGTCCTCTACTCTGGCTTCTCCACGGCTGATGGCTTCAAGCATCCGAAGCATCTTCCCGGTGCCCACCCTGCACGGTGTACACTTGCCACAGGACTCGGACTGAACGAATTCCAGAAAATACCGGGCCACATCAACCATACAGGTATTTTCATCCATAATAATAAGACCGCCGGAACCCATTATTGCGCCTATCTGCTGAACGCTGTCGTAGTCTATTTCAGTGTCGAGATACTGTGCAGGTATACAACCGCCCGAAGGGCCGCCCATCTGGGCCGCCTTGAACTTGCGCCCCTGAGGAATCCCGCCCCCAATATCGAAAACGATTTCACGCAGAGTAGCTCCCATCGGCACTTCCACCAGCCCGGTGTTATTGACCCTGCCTGCAAGTGCAAATATCTTTGTCCCCTTGCTCTTCTCGGTCCCTCTCTGCTTATACCAATCCACACCATGCTTCATCACCAGAGGGACATTCGCAAACGTCTCAACATTGTTGATGTTCGTGGGTTTGTCCAAGTAGCCCTTTTGTGCGGGAAACGGTGGCCGAGTATTTGGCATCCCGCGCTTACCCTCAAGCGATGCGATAAGAGCGGTTTCCTCGCCGCAGACAAATGCCCCTGCGCCCATTCGGACTTCTATGTCAAATCCAAAGCCCGATCCCGCTATATCGTCGCCCAACAGGCCAAGAGACCGTGCCTGTTCAAGTGCGATATTAATATGCTCAACCGCGATGGGGTACTCAGCCCGAACATATATGAATCCCTGCCCGGCACCGATCGCATAGGCGGCCAAAATCATTCCCTCGATTACTCTGTGCGGATCACCTTCCAGCAGCGCCCTGTCCATAAACGCGCCGGGATCCCCTTCGTCGGCGTTGCAGATAAGATATTTTTCCTCACCCTCCGACTTCCGACAGAAATTCCACTTCACACCGGCCGGAAAGCCGGCCCCGCCGCGGCCTCTCAGGCCCGATTCCGTTACCTCATCTATAATCTGCTGTGGCTTTTTCTGTGTGACCGCCTGCACTGTAGAAAGATATGCTCCGCGTTCGATTGCGTCTTCAATTCTCCTCGGGTCAATACGGCCGCAGTTTTCCAGCACAAGTCTGTCTTGCTTTTTGTAAAAATCAATATCCTTTATCCCCGGCACAGGTTTGCCGTCCTGAACCACTGCCAGGCGCTCTACAGCCTTACCGTTTTGTATCGTTGTCGAGATAAGCTCATCAATATCTTCTTCACTGACACCGCCATATAAATATTCATAAGGCTCGATCAACACAACCGGGGCACGGGCGCACATCCCTATACATCCGGTCTCGATAACGTGAACCTGCTTATCAAGAGAAAGGCTCTGCAGCTTTTCTCTGAACTTTGTCGCAACACCCTGCGCCCCCAATGCTCTACACCCTGTCGCACAGATTAGAACTCTGGCTTTATAATCCTGCCGTCTGCTCAATAAGTCCTGCTGAAGCTGTTCAAGGTCATTTATTGATTTTATATGTTGCGCCGACATCAATTTTAACCGTACCTTTCGAGTATATACTTGACCTTATTCGGTGCCAGGTGGCCGTAATAATCGTTATTAACCATCATCACCGGACCAAGAAAACACGTACCAAGACAGGCAACCGTCTCAAACGTAAACAGCATATCTTTGGTCGTTTCACCTTCTTCCACGTCAAGGATTCGACGGATGGCCTTGATTATACCCCGACCACCCTTCACATGACAGGCCGTCCCGCGGCAGCACCTGACCGTATGTCGGCCGTGAGGTTCAAGATAAAACTGCTCGTAGAAAGTCGCCACTCCGTAAATCCGGCTGGCGGCGATGCCGGTGCGGTCGCTCATAGCCTTCAAAACACTTGGTGGAAGATAGCCGTAGGATTCCTGAATCTTTTGCAAAATGGGAATCAACTCGCAATCACCGGCGTCCGGCATCGATTCCAAAATCTCATCCAACGGTTCAAGGCTCAAGGTCTCGTCTTGAATCATGTCCATATTCACTTCCCTAAGGGCACTCTGAGTATAAGTTTACCGTTCAGATTTCAAAAAGTTACATTGTATCCACCTTCCTCCCTGAGTCAAGAGTCTTTTCAATCAGTATTAGTTGGCACAGTTTCTAAAGAAAAACCAATAACAGGACTAAAATCTGTACCGGTGACCGGATGGCCGGGCAATTTAATTTTTTTTCTTTACAACCGCCGAATATCCTGTTAGCATTCATTTTAGTTTATTCAGGAGTATTCTTTTTCATCCCTCGAAGTATACCCCTCAATAACAGATGAGGGATTTTATATTCGCAGGCCTGCGGGCCTAAGGAGAACATTATGAAAACAGGTACTGTAAAATGGTTCAATTCAAGTAAGGGATATGGATTTCTTGTCCCCGATGACGGAGGCGATGATTTGTTTGTCCATCACTCCGAAGTTAAGACAACCGGCTATGCAACTCTCGACGAAGGCCAGAAGGTCGAGTTCGAGGTCGGAGAAGGCCAAAAAGGCCCATGTGCAACCAACGTAACACCGGCCTAACCCAAAAACAAGGATTGCAAGAATCGAAAGGCCCTGCTAAACGGCAGGGCCTTTTTGCATCACATTGCATACTTTCCTTTTGAAAGCATATCCGCATCTCTATGGATTCAACGCAAGGATCTCCACCTTTCTAAATTCTACCGGATGGCTCTCGGCCTGAAGGGATATATAGCCTTCATGCAGCATCTTATCACCGTTGTTGATAAGTTTCCTTGCGTCCCCATCGTTTTCATCAAGCTGTGGCTTCTCATATTCAAGTACGGTCTGCCCGTTAATAATGTGCCTGATGACCGAGTTGCCATGGACCTCAATTTCCATCGTCACCCACTGGTCACCGTGATACGTTTTCGAGCTGGAGGAAATACAATGAGTCGTGACAAGTTTGCCGTCCAACACGACGTGCGTGCCCGGCGTGCACAAATTGCCGGTCGAACGTTCATCCCTGCCGTTACCTCCAAGAAGCTGAACCTCGATGGATACGGGAAAACTCTGTTCCTTTGTCATGCTTTCGGGCGACTGACAGTGCAGCATGACCCCGCTGTTTCGAAAGGCCCATCCGGGCCCTCCGGGAGTCTGCTCTCCTGTGAAACGATACTCCAGGCGCAGAATGTAGTGAGAGAACTTGTCCTTGTAAAAAATGTGTCCGAATTTTCCCTCGAATTTGTCATACCTGTCATAACAAACCTTCAGGATACCGTCCTCCACGCGGAAGGTGTCTCCATAATTATCATTCAGCTCATGGCCTGTAATCTTGACCTTCCATCCCTCAAGGTCTTTGCCGTTGAAGAGGCTGATAAGTCGGCTCTTGCCCGCGCCGCTCTGCTCGGCTGCACAGCCACAAATCATACCAATCACAGCAAGGCACAAGAGGCCCTGCAACCGCTTTGGGAAAATGGACAGGTCTTTATTATGAAGTTTTCTTCCGGTCATCTTTAGTCACTCCTTCTAAGTGTAAGTGGTTCGCTTGAACAAGTTAGGTTACAAATCAAGGCAAGTATATGCCGATCACGTTTTTTGTCAATTAAGAAGGTCTCTTTACTCACCTGGGAGGAAAAACTCGCATTATCTTAGAAAATATTTAAACAACCAATCCAAACGGCCTCGCTTTACAAAATATATACCCGAAAATTTCATTACCTCACGAATTCGCTGCCGGTAATCGTCCTTATAGCAATGCACTTTACAGTCTTTGCACTTGGGCTTGGGATCAAACGGGCATTTCTCCAATCTCAAAAGGGCATACTCCAATAATTCGGCGCACGATTCGCACATTTGCCCCTTCGGCGGACTGTGCTTTTTCTGACAATATACATGGATGAATTTTCGAAGGACGATCTTTTCCTGTTCTTTATCTTTCATCTTCTATTGATCAAATCACTATTCCAAGCTTACACACAATTCCGTAATCTTCAGATTTACAAAAAACTACCGATCCTCATAGTACACAAATTCTGTCTCTTTTACTAATCCTTTTGGCCGTCATTTTCGGTAATCTAATCGTATCACCAGCATCAATTAAGACTTGACACCCGGTAGTTTTTGCGGCTAAATTTATCTCCGACGGGCCCCGCTTGGCGGGATTCCGATTTGTTTCGTGTAAATCCCGTCACTGGCCGCAGAATTGGGTAATTAGTTCAGTTTTATGGAAGGAGTGAAAAAACATGAACCGATATTTTTGCATCGTCTTCGCCTGCGCAATAATTGGGACGTCCTTAGCTGCCAAAGTTACTGCAGAGCAGGCGGATATCTCACAAAAGGTCGAATTACTCTGGCCTAAAGGCGCTCCCGGCGCCAAAGGCAGCGAGGATGGCGACAAGCCGACACTGACGATTTACCTGCCATCTAAGGAAAAGGCCACCGGCACGGCCGTAGTGATTTGCCCCGGCGGCGGCTACGGACACCTGGCCATGGACCACGAGGGACACCAAATTGCACGCTGGCTCAATTCGTTCGGCGTGGCCGGCTTTATCCTAAAATACCGCCACCGCAACAGTGGAGCCGGCTATGGTCACCCAGCACCGTTAAACGACGCCCAACGGGCGGTCAGCATGGTCCGCAGCCGGGCCAAAGAGTTTAACATTAATCCCAACCGGATAGGCATCCTGGGATTCTCAGCCGGTGGTCATCTGGCCTCGACTGCCGGCACTCACTTTCACAAGGGAAGAAGTGACACAAAAGACCCCATCGACCGAGTCAGTTGCAGGCCGGATTTTATGGTCCTCATCTACCCGGTCATCTCACTGATAGAATGGTGCGCGCACTCCGGCTCCAGAAGGAACTTACTCGGCAATAAACCCGATGAAAAACTGGTTGAAAATCTGTCCAATGAAAGACAGGTCACACCCGAAACGCCTCCAACATTTTTGGTCCATACCTACGAGGACAAGGGCGTACCGGCCGAGAACAGCATCTACTTTTACCTGGCCCTTAGAAAGGCCAAAGTCCCGGCCGAGATGCACATTTACCAGAAAGGCCGGCACGGTTTCGGCCTCGGACAAAAACACGGCCCAGTCTCTACCTGGCCTCTACGCTGCCAAGACTGGATGCGCGGCCTCGGACTTTTAGATAAAAAAAGCAGCGAAGGTAAACAAAAATAGGTCGTTACGACGGCGGTAGTTTCAATAATCGCCCTTAGCCAGGCTGGTCTTGTTCCGTCTCCGGCGGTGTTGTTGGAGTTAATTCCGAGGGCTGAACTTGTGAATCAGGTTGCGGGATTTCCTTGATTTCGATAGGGGGCTGTTCATGGCTCTGTTCAACGCCGGCATCAGGTTCCTGGGTCGCACCTGCCTCAATAGCTATATCTGCATCCTGAACCGATTCAACAGCAGGTTCTTCCTGTATCTGTTCTGCAGTTTGTACATCCTGTTCTTCAGCCGCTTCGGCAATACCGTCGTGTGCATCAAGCTGGGGCACTAACTGAAATTGATTGTGTATTGATTCGGCGACCTTCGTGTAATCCTCGGCGCCGTGGCAATTCCGCTCGTATTCGAAGATTGTCTGGCCGTAGCTTGGCGCTTCGGCAAGCTTGATGTTTCTTCGGATAAAAGTCGGCAGAATCCGCGATTGCGCCCAGGCACAGTCGGTCCCGCGAGCACCTTCAAGGAAATGCTCGATATCGGCCTTAACTTCACCCGGAAGCGAGGCCCTGGTATCGAACATGCACAGTAAAATCCCCTGAACTTTCAGGTCAGGATTGATTCTTTTATTGACAAGGTCAACCGTCTGCAGCAGTTTCCCGAATCCCTGCAGTGCCAGAAAATGCGGTTGAAGCGGGATCAAAACCTCTTCGGTGGCCGCAAGGGCATTCAGGGTCAGCAAGCCAAGTGAAGGGGGGCAGTCTATAATAAGATAATCGAATTCGTCTTCAACCGGACCGATTGCCTCCCGGAGAATGGTTTCCCGGCCGACAACACTTACCAACTCGCTCTCGGCACCAACCAGGTTGATATTCGCCGGCAGCAGCCAGAGATTCGGCCGTACCAGCATAATTTCTTTTTCAAATCTGGCTTCCTTGGTCAGGACTTCATATGAACCGGCCATAATAGCTTGCGGCTCAAGGCCTAAGTGTATTGTCAGATGCGCCTGAGGGTCCAGGTCGACAACGACAACCTTCAAACCCATGCCGGCAAGGGCCGCTGCAGTATTAACCACCGTTGTGGTTTTTCCAACCCCTCCCTTCTGGTTTAATACTGCAATTTTCCTCATCTTCGTTGCGTCTTACCTTCCCTTAATTAATTAGCAAATCGCAGCCACTTACTACCAACCTCTCAGCGCTAATCATGGGCCACGTGTTTTTTCAAAACGGCATCAAGCACGCCGTTAACAAATCCAGATGACTTACTGGAACTGAACTTTTTGGCAAGCTCAATCGCCTCGTTTATCACAACTTTAGGCGGAATATCAGGACAGAATTTCAACTGATAAACCGCCAATCTCAAAATGCTTCTATCAACAGGTGCAAGTCTTGTAAATTGCCATTTTATCGTCGAATCTTCTATTATTTCATCGCACTGTGCCAAATTTTCCCACGTTTGTGTAGTCCATTCCGAGGCCAGTTGTCGGGCAAAATCATCGCTCTCCTCTTCTGTAAAGAACAGGCCCAAATCCCCGAGCAGCTCCGAGCCCTGTACATCGAGCTGATATAAAGCCTGTATTGCCAGTTCTCTGGCCCTTGTTCTCTTGTCGGCCTGCATTCCACCTCTCGTGGCTCTCGTTGGGCATTGCATTTGGTTCATCACACCTCAGACGCTAAGCACCGGCTCAAATCTGCTCCATCACGTTGGCTGCTTCCATGGCTGTCTGAGCTGCGTCGGCGCCGGCATTACCCATTTTCGTCCCGGCCCTTTCGACCGCATGTTCGAGTGTCTCACAGGTCAGAACACCGAATATCGCCGGCACGCCTGAATCATAGTTGATTTGTCCAATGCCCCGGACTACCTGCTGGCAGACATAATCGTAATGGCCGGTTTGGCCACGTATGACCGCGCCGAGACAAATCACCGCAACGTATTTGCCGCTCTCGGCCAGTTTCTTTGCCGCTTGTGTAATTTCACAGGCGCCCGGCACCCAGACTACGGATATCTGTTCATCTTTGGCGCCATGACGCTGGAGACAATCTATCGCACCGGCAAGCAGTTTAGAAGTTATGAATTCGTTGAACCTGCTGACTACAATAGCGTAACTGCCCTTGCCGGCTGTTACTTTCCCTTTTATCTCTTTAATCATACTCTTAAATCTCCAAACAATAGTCGCCGATACCATTCTTGTATCTTATTGCAGCAATCCTTCAAGCGCTTTTTTACGCTTGAAGACAACGCAAAACGGCGTCCCATTACTAAACCTTCACAAACCACATGGCAGCCTCCGATTATAAGACTATCTATGGCTCCTTTCCAGAAAAACAACTCTCCCGCCCCAATCAGGCATCGGTCTAAGCTCAATTCGAGCGGGCCTAACCTGTTAAATTATAAGAGCTTATAGTCCGTATTACCAGCAAAATTTTTGCTGCCGGCAAAAAGCTCTTATCAAGCCAAAAATCGACTAACACGGAGTTACTTTATTGACGAAACGACCTTGGAGATTCGGTCAATTTTTAAACTGAAATTGAGGGTATGTAAAATATGAGCTTCGAAGATTTGGCATTCGGCCCGTATGATAAAGCCGAACACAAGGCAAACAAGGCTTATGAGCTTTACGAAAACGGTAAAGAAAATGAAGCTCTGGGTGAACTGGATGAGGCCCTTGAGATAAATCCTTCCAACAGCTCATGGCATTTCAACAAGGCGCTTGTGCTGGATTCTAAATGTCAATTCGATGAAGCAATAACCGAATACGAAATCGCCTTGCAGCTAAATCCCAACGACCTTGAGATATCAAACTCGCTTGCCGTCGATTATACGCGCACAGGACAATATGACCTGGCCATTGAAACATTCGAACAAATTCAGGAACTTGATCCCGGCTTTGAACCCTCTTACTGCAATCGGATTATTACTTACACCGAGATGGGCCAGCACGATTTGGCTGAGCAGATGTTTTACCTTGCCCAGCAGATAAATCCCGACTGTGCGTTGTGCTTCTATAACATCGGCAATAGTCTTTTTGCCCGGGCCCAGTACAAAAAAGCAATTCGCTGCTGGCTAAAAACGGCTGAACTTGAGCCGACCCATCCACAAATCAACTATCGAATCGCCCAGGCATACTGGTCTGATGGTGACATGGAGTCCGCACGCCGCCACTTCCTGGCCGAGCTTCGAGTCAATCCCGGCGAAATTGATGTCATTCTCGATTACGGCTTGTTTTTGCTCGAAGAAGGCGACATTGAACCGGCAAAAGAAAAGTTCAACAGAATACTCGAAATTCAGCCTGATTTTCCACTGGCATTGTTTTATCTGGGAGAGATTGCCCTCGACAATTGCGATTACAACCAGGCCGCACAATTATTCAAGCAGGCCCTGCGGGAAGATAACACGCTCATAGGACCTCGCTACAGGCTGGCCCAGTATGCGTTGATGAGGGAATTGTGGCAGGAGGCGGCGAATTATCTGGTCTCGGAGCTAAAGCAGGCACCTGAGGATGTGGATACACTGGTTTCCATGGGTTCGATGTTCTTGACAATTGGTGACCTCGATTATGCCACACATTGCATGTCGCGAGCTATCGACATCGACTGTGCCCACGCACAAGCATTTTACTATCTCGGCCTCATCAATGCCATGAAAGGCCGGCTTGAGGAATCCGCCGAATTCTTCGCCCATACACTCGACATCAGCCCCGCCCACATCTGTGCATTAAGAGATTCCGCTGTTGTTTACCTGGCGATGGGAAGGTTGGATGATGCTGCCGCCAGAATCAAAAAGGCTTTGCCCCTCGCAGATGATAATACGCAGCTGAAAATGCTTGACCGAAGGATTCGGCTGCTTAAGGCAAAAGAACGAATCAGGAATTTCCTTTACCGATTAAAGCCCTGATTATCCTCTATCCCGTATCACGCTTTGCGATACGCTCCAGATCCGCAACATTCACTTCCAATGCCGACCAAATCCACGCAAACGATAGACCATATCCCCATCTCCCCTGAATCCGGGCCGAAAACAAACCACAGAAACAGTTTGCAAAATCTTACAAAATACAGTAACCTACCGCTCAGGCCGAGTGGCGGAATGGCAGACGCTGGGGACTTAAAATCCCCTGCCCGTAATGGGCGTGTGGGTTCGACTCCCACCTCGGCTAATGAAGTTACCATACCAGGAACAAGGTATTAGCAAAAAAGTTAGTAAAATTAATCATGTTCTTGGCTATCGAATTTCTGTGATATAGAACTGTCCCTCAAATAGACTGTAGTTATTTGCCTGCTCATTATTACCTCTCATAATTAAAAATCATTTATACTTCACTTTTTATACTTTTCTTATCTCAAAATCCTTATTTAACAAGCAACTTTGGGCTTTTATCTATTGATATTGATTTTTTATGATTCTGGTAATATAGGGAAAAGGGG
>JABAHS010050885.1_pt1 | contig 13657 bp, 11 predicted proteins | sample 7062111 | NCBI WGS metagenome assembly JABAHS01 (sample SAMN14534600, study PRJNA622989) | marine sediment metagenome | biome: marine biome [ENVO:00000428]; feature: marine pelagic biome [ENVO:01000023]; material: deep marine sediment [ENVO:00002113]; isolation source: pool of 4 deep marine... | reverse complement strand
GAGGTGCTGGTCAATGGCGAATTTAAACGAGGAGGCTGCCGGCATGCTCGAACTCAACCCCGAGAGCGTGGCCCAGATCGCCGAGAAGGCGCGGGAGTTCCAGTCCGAAGAGATCCTGCTGCCCCCTGAGCCGCCCCCCGTTCCCGTGGACGACACGGCCTTCGAGCATGCGGCCGAGTGGCACGGCGATCCCGGCTACAGCGAATTGAAGGACGCCATCGAGGACCTCGAACCCGACCAGCAGTCGGTGCTGGTCGCGCTGATGTGGCTGGGCAGGGGCGACTACAGCCTCGAGGAGTGGGAGGACGCCCTCGCCTACGCCGAGGACGTGCACACCGACGCCACCGCCGACTATCTGATCGCCACGCCGCTTCTCGCCGACTACCTCATGGACGGCCTCGACAAGCACGGCTACGACGCCGATTAGAAACCCGTTGCCTTGGGCGCGAATCCCCGGGAAACTTAGTTCAGGGAGAATCGGGGGGAGCACCATGAGCCAGGTGTCGGCTTCAGTCACCGTTACGACCGTCGTGTCGGGTCCTGTTCAGCGCGGCGATCGGATCGACTCGCTGGACGTCATGCGCGGCGTTGCCCTGTTGGGCATCCTGCTAATGAACATCATCGCCTTCGGGTTGCCGTTTGCGACCTACTACAACCCGAGCGTGGCCGGGGTCGACAACCCCGCCAACCTGTGGGCGTACATCGTCAACTGGCTTTTCTTCGAAGGGACCATGCGCGCGCTTTTCTCCATGCTGTTCGGTGCCGGGATGGTTCTGATGACCACCCGGGCCGAAGAGCGCGGGGCCGGCATCGAAGCGGCCGACATCTACTATCGACGTCTGCTGTGGCTGATCCTCTTCGGCGTCATTGACGCCTATCTGCTTCTGTGGGTCGGTGACATCCTCTTCCTGTACGGCATCGCCGGCCTGTTCCTGTTCGTCTTCCGTGGCCTTGCGCCCCGCACCCTGTTCCTCATCGGCATCGCGATGCTCGTAGTGCTCGGCATCAAGAACGTCAACGCGAGCAACGGGCTCGCTGCCTTGCGCGCGGCCATGACCGAGATCGAGCAGGTCCGCGAAACGGGCGGCGAGCTCAGCCGGGAGCAGGAAGCGGCGGCCGCCCACTTCGAAGAGATACGGGCGGAGTTCGAACCCGACCCCGAGCAGATCCGGGAAGAGGTGGAGGCGCGGCACTCGGGCTACATCGACCAGGTGAAGTACCTCGTTCCGCTGAACATCGCCCTGCAGTCGACGATGACCTACACGCTGGGTATCTGGGACGTGCTGATGATGATGTTCATCGGCATGGCGCTGATCAAATGGCGAATCTTCTCCGCCGAGCGCAGCTGGGGCTTCTACGGCGCCATGGTGCTGATCGGCTACGGCGTCGGCCTACCCATCAACTGGTACGAAGTGCGCATGTCCATCGAGTCGAACTTTGCGCTGGAGTGGGTGGGCATTCAGTTCATCTCGACCTACCAGCTCGGGCGGGCGGGCACCGCTGCCGGGCACATCGGCCTGATCATGATGATCTGCAAATCCGGGCTGTTCGGCTTCATCACGCGGCCCCTGGCGGCCGTCGGCCGAATGGCGCTGACCAACTACCTCGCCCACAGCGTGATCTGCATGTTCCTGTTCACGGGGGTGGGCCTCGCCTGGTTCGGCGAGCTCGAGCGATACGAGCTTTACTACGTGGTCGGCGGGATCTGGCTCTTCCAGCTGATCTTCAGCCCGATCTGGCTGCGCTACTTCCGCTTCGGCCCCATGGAGTGGATCTGGCGGTCGCTGACGTACGCGCAGAAACAACGCCTGCGCCGCTCGGCAACCGGATGAGGTGAATGATCGCCGGGGGCTGAATTCCAGCTCGGGCCCAAGTCCGCCAGGGCTACTCGTCTTCGCTACCCGAGTAAGCGCCGATCAGCTCCCTGGCCATCTGCGGCGTCACCTCGGCGTAGCGGCTGAAGGCCATGTCGAAGCTGCCTTCGCCCCCGGTGAGGGACTTCAGCCGGGAGTGATACGCCTGCAGGTCCTTAAGCGGCGCTTCTGCGGAGATCTCGACCCGCCCGTCCGCCAGCACGTTGGTGCCGCGAACCGAGCCGCGCATGCCGGCCAGATCACCCGATACGCCACCCACGCAATCTTCCGGCACCGTGAAGGTGGCGTGGACGACGGGCTCCATGACGATGGGGGATGCGCTGCGAACCGCGTCGACGAAAGCCTTCCTGCCTGCCTGCACGAAGGCGATCTCCTTGGAGTCCACGGAGTGATGCTTGCCGTCATAGACCGTGACCTTGACGTCGTGCAGGGGATAGCCCGCGATGGCGCCCCGGTCTAGAACCTGCCTCACGCCCGTCTCGACCGCAGGGATGAGCTGGGTCGGGATGGCCCCGCCGACGACCTCGCTGACAAACTTGAAACCGTCGCCCGGTGGGAGCGGCTCGATGCGCAGAAACACCTCGCCGAACTGACCCGCTCCCCCGGTCTGTTTCTTGTGCCGGCAGTGCCCGTCTGCCGGCTTCGTGATGGTTTCTCTGTAGGCGATGGAAGGCAGCGCCGTCTCCACGCTCAGGTCGTGACGGGCCTCGATCTCTTCGAGCACGGAGCGCAGGTGCAGCTCGCCAAGCCCGCGCAGCACGATCTCGTTCAACGCGGCAACGTGCTCGATCCGCAGCGACGGGTCCTCCGCTTCCATGGTGTGCAGCGCATCCGACGTCTTCTGCGCGTCGGCATCGTTGGCAGGCTGGATGGCAAGGCCGAACATTGGCGGAGGCAGCGGCTCCGACCTTAAGTGAAAGTGATCCTCGTCGTGAGAGTCGTGCAGGACGGCGTCGTAGTGCGCCTCGTCGACGCGCGGGATGGCGCAGATGTCGCCTGGCAGGCCCACCTGCACCTTGGTATGGGCATTGCCGTTGAGCTTGAGCAGCTGGTTGACCTTGATGGGCTTGCGGGCATCCCCGACGTAGAGCTGCATCCCCGGCCGGATGCTGCCCTGATGAATTCGGAAGACCGCAAGGCGACCCTTGAACGGATCGATGTCTACCTGGACCACGTGAGCCACCACGTGCTGCTCGGGATCCGGCACGACGTCGACGGGCTCGGCCTGAGGCCCCTCGCCCTTGAGAAATTCCGGCGGGTTGCCCTCCTCCGGGCTCGGCATCAGCCGCTCGAACACGTCCAGCAGATCCGCCACCCCCACCCCCGTGCGCGCGGAGACGAAGCACACCGGAATCAGGTGTCCTTCCCGCAACGCCTGCTCGAATGGCTCGTGCAGCTGCTCCGGCGCCAGGTCTTCGCCCTGCTCCAGGTACAGCTCCATGAGCTCGTCGTCCACCTCCACCACCTGGTCGATCAACCGCGTATGGGCTTCCGCGACGCTGTCGAAGACGGTGTCGCCGCCCGCGGGCTGGAAAAAGCAGTCGACCACGCCATCGCCATGAGAGGCGGGAAGGTTAATGGGCAGGCACTCGCCACCGAAGGCCTCCTGAATGTCGCTCACGAGGCCCGCAAGGTCGGCATCGGCGCCGTCTATCTTGTTGATGACGATCATGCGGCACAGATGCTGGGCCGCGGCAGCCTCCATCATGCGCCGCGTCATCTCCTCGATGCCTTTCTCAGCATTGATGACGATGACGGCGGTCTCCACGGCGGGCAGCACCGCCAGGGCGCGACCGTAGAAGTCCCGGTAACCGGGCGTGTCGACGACGTTCACGTGAATGCCGGCATGGTCCGTGTGGCACACCGCCGGATAGAGCGAGTGACCGATGGCGCGCTCACGTTCGCTGTAGTCGGAGACGGTGTTGCCGCTGGTGACCTGACCGCACTGAGAGATGGCGCCGCCGGCATAGAGCAGAGCTTCGGCAAGCTGTGTCTTGCCGGCCTCTGCCGGTCCGAGCAGGCAGACGTTGCGGATGTCCGCGGTGGTGTAAGCCATGTGGTGTTCCCCCCTACCTCACGCTCACTAAAGGGAGCTTACCTCACAGAAGGGCCGGGGTCACACCAGCCGTCTTCCACTTCCAGTGGGGCAGGCACTCGCGAGGAAAGCGGCGCCCGAGCCTACAACGATAAAGACCCGGACGCCTCGTGAAGTCCCACGAAAGGACATGACGCCGGGGAAAGAGAGGGGAGAGAGTCAACGCCAGCGTCGTTCACACCCATCGATTTGCAGAGACCGTGCCAACACCGAGAAAACGGAAAAAATATATATAAAACAATGGGTTAACCGATTCCCGCGTCGCGCCGTCCTGGTGTACAGGCCGCCAAGATGCACCGAATCAGTGCGCACCCGCCTCACGCTGGAGCCGCGCCCGAGAAAGCGGGGGGCACGAGCTCAAGAAACGAATCGTTCCCGGTCTTCCCAGTAGGGCTTGCGAAGCTCGACCTTGAGGATCTTGCCCGACGGGTTGCGGGGAATCTCGGCAATCCAGTCCACCGAGGTCGGGCATTTGTACCCCGCCAGATGGGCACGGCAGTAGTCGATGATCTGCTGCTCGGTGAGATCGGGATCGCTGCGCGTCACCAGTGCCTTCACCGTCTCTCCCCACCGCTCGCTGGGCACACCGATCACCGCCGCATCCGCGATGCCGTCGTGGGCCATCAGCACGTTTTCGATCTCCGCAGGGTAGATGTTCTCACCGCCGGAGATGATCATGTCCTTCACGCGATCGTGAATGAACACGTACCCGTCGAGCAGATAGCCGGCATCCCCCGTCCTCAACCAACCGTCCTCGACCAGACTCTCGGCGCTCGCCTCGGGGTTCTTCCAGTACCCCTTCATCACCTGAGGGCCGCGCACCCAGATCTCGCCCACCTCGCCATCCGGCATCTCCCCGCGGCTCTCGGGATCGACGATCCGAACCTCGTGATTGACGATGACCTTTCCGCAGGAACGGAGCAGGTTGGCCCTGGGCCCGCCCGGGTCGTGGTCTTCGGGTCCCAAGAGGCTCACGCCGCCGGTGGTTTCGGTCAGGCCGTAGCCCTGCAAGAAGTCGCAGCCGAACACGTCCATGGCCTCCACCAGCACGGCTTCCGTGATGGGCGAAGCGCCGTACAAGATGGTTTCGAAGGACGAGAGGTCGGCGTCGCGTATTCCGGGTTGGGCGAGCAGGAACTGCAGCACCGAGGGGACAAACATCGCGTGGGTAACACGCTGCTCGGGAATCACCCGGACGATGGCGGCCAGATCGACGTCCCGCAGGAGCACCATGTCGGCTCCCCAGTACATGCCCAGCACGCCAAAGCCGCTGCCGGCGATGTGAAACAAGGGCATGCAGACCAGGCTGACGGACTCGGATCGAATGCCCAGGGGCGCAAGGGCGCTGCCGACCTGGTGAATGAAGTTGGCATGGGTCAGCTCCACGCCCTTGGGGAGGCCCGTGGTTCCCGAGGTGTAGAGCTGGTAGCAGGTGTCCCCGGGAGCGGCGGGCAGCGCGGGGTCATCATCTGGCTGACCGGCGATCCACTGATCGAACGTGACGTGGCCCGTATCGCCGGGATCACCCAGCACGACTACCCGGGTCACCGCCGGCAGGTCCATCTCGGCGAGGTTGCCGAGAAACTCCTCCCCGATGACCAGCACGCTCGCTTCGCTGTTGTTCAGGATGTACTCCATCTCCCGGGAAGCCAGGCGCCAGTTGACGGCGACAGACACCGCGTTCAACTTGGCCCCGCCGAACAGGTAGAGAAAGTACTCGGGCGCGTTCTTGTCCAGGTAGGCGATGCGGTCCTCGGGCCCCACGCCCTCGGCGAGCAGGGCGTTTGCCACGCGGTTTGCGTCCGCATCGAGCTGCGCGTACGTCCACTCGCGACCATCCTCGTCGTAAAGCATCGCTCTGCAATCGGGCCTGTCTTTCGCGTGCTCCCGCGTGATGTCGGCCAACAGCTGAACTGCCATGCTCCCTCCTCTTGATCCGGTTGATCCGGCTGAACGCGACGGCTCAGCCCATGCGCATGCCGCCGGATATGGTGATGGTCTGCCCGGTCATGCCGTCCGACTCGCCGCTGCCGAGATAGACGGCGATATGAGCCACCTCCTCCGCGCCCAGGAAACGCCCCATGGGGATGCGTTGGGCAGCCACAGCGCGCTTGAACTCATCAAAACTGATGCCCTGGGCGTCGGCGTGGCTCTTGAACTCGTCGAGCATGTCCGTTTCCACCAGACCGGGGCAGATGGCGTTGATGTTGAGCCCTCGGGGGGCGTTCTCCAGCGCCGCGCATCGCGTCATCCCCACCACCGCGTGCTTGCTGGTGTTGTACGCCGCCTGGTTGGGGCTCTCCCACTTGCCTGCGGTGGAGGCGATGTTGACGATCTTGCCGCGCCCCCTGGCCGTCATATGCCGGATCGCCAGCTGCATGAGCTGGAATACCGAGTAGACGTTGATCTTCATGAGCCGGTCGAACTCTTCCAGGCTGTAAGCCTCGAAGGGCTTGCCGATGTAGATGCCCGCATTGTTGACAAGGATGTCCACGCCTTCTCGCCAGGCGGCAGCGATGGAAAAGAGCGCTTCGACCTCGTCCGGATTGCCGACGTCGGCGGCATGACAGGCGACCTCCACACCCATGTCTGCCAACTGATCGCGGGTGCCCACAAGATTGTCGAGATTGGTGGCCGTGAGAAACACGTCCGCCCCCTGCCGGCCATAGGCGAGCGCGATGGCGCGGCCGATTCCACGACTGGCGCCCGTTACCAGGGCCGTTTTGCCTGCAAGCCGGCCGTCTGTCATCAGCGATTCTCCCTCCCGGCGTTCAATCGTGCACCGGCTGAAGCCGCCGATCAAACAGCGGCGGCCGCTCGTTCATGGCTTCCCGGTGCGCGGCCACGGCGCGCTCGAGCATCCCCACTACGTCCGGATAACGACCGGCCACATCGAACCGCTCGCCCGGATCCTCCCCCAGGTGGTAAAGCAGGGGCTGCTCGTGGACCACGCGCTCGGGCGGGCGGCCGTACGCGCCCTGGGTGACCAGGTGCAGCTTGAACTCGCCCTGGCGGAAGGCCATGAGCTCGCCGCTGCGATAGTAAGCCAGGCTCGAGCGCGGGCTTGGCTCGCCGCGCAGCAATGTCCCCCTGAGATCAACGCCGTCCGTATCCTCGTCAGCGTCGGCACCGGCGAGGGCCAACGCGGTCGCGTGGAGATCCAGAACGGACCCGATACCCTCCGTGACCCCGGGGTTGATGCGTCCGGGCCAGGAGAAGATGGCGGGCACGCGCATGCCGCCCTCGAAGGTGGTGCCCTTGCCGTCCTTCAACGGCCCAGCGGTCCCGCCGTGATGATCCATGGCAAGCCAGGGCCCGTTGTCACTCGTGAACACCACCAGCGTGTCCCGGGCGAGCTCGAGCTCGTCCAGAGCATCGACGATCGCGCCGACGCTCCAGTCCAGCTCCTCCACCACGTCGCCGTAGCGACCGCCGCGGCTTGCGCCGGCAAAGTCGTCCCCGGGGAACAAGGGCGTGTGGGGCATGGTGTACGGCAGGTAGAGAAAGAAGGGCTGCTTCTGATAACGCCGTATGAAGGCGACGGCTTCTTCCGTGTATCGCCTTGTCAGAGACGCCTGCTGCGCCGGCCGCTCGACGATCTCATCTGATGCGCCGCTTGCCGAGCGCGCGCTGCGCAGCAGCGGCACGTTCCAGTACTCGTTGCGCGGATCCAGGTAAAGCGCCTGCCGGCGCGCGATCTCCTCCTGAACCTCCGCCATCCGTCCCGCTGCGGCCAGCGCGAGCACCTGCTCGAAGGACATGGCCGTCACCCAATCCATGTCGTTGGAGTAAGGCAGGCCGAAGAAGTAGTCGAAACCATGACGGGTGGGGTACGCCTCGGGCCGGTCCCCCAGATGCCACTTGCCGATCACGGCCGTTGCGTAGCCGCGCTCGCCGAGAGCCTCCGCGATGGTTCGCTCAGATGCCGGCAAGCCGCCGGGATCGTTGGGAAACAGCACGTTCAGTCGGCGTCCGTACAGCCCGGTCCGGTTGGGCAGCCGGCCAGTCAGCAGGGCGCCCCGGCTCGGGGAGCAGACGGGCGCGGCCGCGTAGAAGTCCGTCCAGCGCTGCCCCTCGGCCGCCAGGGCATCCAGCCTGGGCGTTCGTATGGTCGGGTGACCGTAGCTGCCAAGGTCGCCGTAGCCGAGGTCGTCGGCAAAGAGAATGATCACGTTGGGTGGCCGGCCGCTCCGGGCGGGCTCGGGATCACCGGTCGTGGGCCCCACCCCGCTCGCCGACTCCTGACAGGCAGCCAGACAGGCAAGCAGCACGACGGCCCAAAGACGGAAAACGAGCTGGCGCACGGCGTCAGCCGCTCAACCACAGGCGCAACGCGTGCAGCACCCGCCCGTTCAGCAGCGCCACCAGAACTTCCAGCTGCGCGAAGCTGATCGCGCCTCGCGAAAACAGCGGCAGGGCGCGAAGGGGCATGTTGTTGGCCATCTCCTCGAACATCTTCTGCACCGTCTCGTCGCTGCTGCGCGCGCCCATGCGCTGCTGGAATCCGGCCACCACCCGCGCCTTGACCCGACGGCCGAGCCAGCTCTCGGCGATCTCGTTCACCGAGGAGTTCAGATGGAAGGGGCGCACCGACTCCGGGTCGGGTACCGGTCGGCCCAGCATGGCGGCAAACGCCGCGTCCGTCACCGCCAGGCCTGCGCCGGCGCCGCTCTGATCCCCGGCGTTCGGGCCCTCGACGGCTTCGGTCGCCGGCGACAGGGTTTGATCGGAGACCACGGTGATTCGGCGGGTCTGGCGAACGTCGCGGCTCGACGCGCCCACGCGCAGCTCGAACTCACCCGCTTCCACGATCCAAGCTTTGGCCTCGGGATCGTAGACGGCAAAGGCGCCGTCATCGAGAACGAACGTCACCCGCCGGGTCTCGCCCGGCTCCAGCCGCAGCTTGGCAAACCCCTTGAGCTCGTGGAACGGCCGGTAGGCGCCCGAGGTCAGCGCGGCCACGTATATCTGCACCGTCTCTGCACCCGGCCGATCGCCTGCATTGGTCACGTCCACGCTCACCTCGAGCGTGCCGCCCTGCTCGTATCGCTGACCGCTCAGAGCAATGTCACCGTAGTCGAAGCGCGTGTAGCTCAGCCCGTGGCCGAAGGGAAAGAGGACGGCGCCGTCGAAGGTGTCGTAGTAGCGATAGCCGACGTAGAGGCCCTCACGATAATGCACCTGCCGATCAGAGCCTGGGAACCAGGCATCGGCGGGCACGTCCTCCTGTCCCAGCGGAAAAGTCTCCGCCAGCTTGCCGCAGGGGTTGGCCAGCCCGAACAGCAGATCGGCCACGGCCGCGCCTCCCGCCTGTCCCCCGAGATACGCTTCCAGGACGGCAGCCGGTCGGTCGATCCAGGGCATGGTCACGGGCGCGCCGTTGCTCAGCACCACCACCGTTCTCGGGTTCGCAGCGCACACGGCGTCGATGAGAAGGTTGTGCTGGTCGGGGAGATGCATGTGGGCACGATCGAAGCCTTCGGATTCGTATATTCCCGGCAGCCCCGCAAACACCACCACCACCTCGGCGGCGCAGGCAACGCCCACGGCCTCGTCGATGAGGGCCTGGTCGGGCTCGCTGCGGCGCGGGTCGTAGCCGGCCGCGAAGGTAAGCCGGCCCGCCTCGGCAATCTCCTCCATGGCATCCCACGCGCAGTCCAGGCGGGTCGGGCGCACCTGCGAGCTTCCAGCACCCTGGTAGCGCGGGCGTTTGGCAAACGCGCCGATGACGGCGATGGAATCGCCCGTGCCCAGCGGCAACAGCCCAGCGTCGTTCTTGAGCAGCACCGCGCTCTCGGCCGCGGCCCGATGCGCCAGGGCATGATGGGCATCGTGGTCGGCCTCCCGGGGCCGCCCGTCCAGCCCGGCCCCCAGCAGGGCAAGGCTCGCGTTGCGCGTCGCCGTCCGGTCCAGCACGGCCTCGGGTAGATCCCCCGAGCGAACGGCGGCAACCACCCGGGCATCGTTGATCCCGCCGCTGGCCGGCATCTCCAGGTCCAGCCCGGCAGCCAACCCTCGGACCCGCTCGTTCGCAGCGCCCCAATCGCTGACCACCAGGCCCTCGAACCCCCACTCGTCGCGCAGCACCTCATCAAGCAGCCAGGCGTGCTCGCTGCAGTAGGTGCCGTTGAGCCGGTTGTAGGCGCACATCACCGTCCAGGGCTGAGACTTCCTCACCGCGATCTCGAAGCCGCGCAGATAGATTTCCCGCAGCGTGCGCTCGTCGACGATGGCGTCCACGAACATGCGCCCGTGCTCCTGGTTGTTGACGGCAAAGTGCTTCACGCTGGTACCCACGCCCTGACACTGCACGCCGTCGATCAGGGCGGCGGCCAGCTCTCCGCAGAGCAGCGGGTCCTCGGAGAAGTACTCGAAGTTCCGCCCGCACAGCGGGTGACGCTTGATGTTCATGCCCGGGCCGAGCAGCACGGCCACCCGTTCGGCGACGCATTCCTCACCCAGGGCCATCCCGATCTCCCGCAGCAGCTCCCGGTCCCAGGAGCTCGCCAGGGCCGATGCGGTGGGAAAGCAGGTGGCCGGCACGCTGGCATTGAGGCCCGCGTGATCGGCCTCGGCATCCTGCTTGCGCAGACCGTGGGGGCCGTCGGTCACCATCACCGAGGGCAGCCCCAGCCTGGCCACCGGCTTGAGATGCCAGAAGTCTCGGCCCGAGCAGAGCCCGGCCTTCTCCTCCAGGGTCATCTCGGCGACCAGCGCGGCCGCCTCGTTGTGCTTGGACTTCAGCCCTTCCGACACGACGCTCCCCCGATCGAGCGCGCTAGAGGGTGAGCCAACCGCCGTCCACCGGCAGGTAGATGCCGGTGACGAAATCGCTCAGGGAGGAAGCGAGAAACACGGCCGCCTTGCCCTGCTCCATGGGATCCCCCCAATGCCCGGCAGGCAGGCGGGCGATGCGGTCGGCCACGGAATCCGCCAGGGGGTTACCCGTCGGCGGCGGCGGCTGGCCGCCCGTGGGCGGCGGGTCGCCTTCACGCGTCCAAGTGGGGCCCGGTGCCAACGCGTTGACGTTGATGCGGTGCGGCGCTAGCTCAAGGGCAAGGGCTTTGGTCATCTGCGTGACCGCGGCCTTGGAGCCATCGTAGGTCACGCCCACGCCGGGCGAGACCGCCTGGGTGGATGCGATGTTGATGATGCGGCCACCGTTGCCGGCCTCGATCATGATCCGCGCGGCCGCACGGCAGCAGTAAAAGACGCCGTCCACGTTGATGGACCACAGCGTGCGCCACATCTCGTCGGTAATGTCGCGCACCGGGCCCCCGTACCCAATGTAGACGCCGGCGTTGTTGACCAGGATGTCCAGCGCGCCGAGCTTGCTGGCCGTTTGCTCCAGCGCCGCGTCCACGGCGGCACGGTCGCTCACATCGAGCTGCATGCCCAGCCCGCCGAGCTCCGCCGCGATCCGAGCGGCAGAGTCGCCGTCCACGTCGCTCACCGCCACGGTAGCGCCCGCCATGGAAAGCGCTCTGGCGATGCCCGCACCGACGCCTTTACCGGCGCCGGTCACGTGAGCGACCTTCCCGCTCAGGTCGATCCATTCCGCAGCCTGCATGCCCACCCCGCTTCGTTGTTCTTGGCGTGACTGTAGCACATCGCCCGGCCCGCTCCGGGCGGGGCAGCGGGCACGCGGACCCGTTGGGTTAGTATTGACGCGGTCAAGGCCACAACGTGGCCGAACGGGTGCAGAGAGGGACGCGCAGCATGGAATTTTTCGCCAACTACCCGGCCAGCACCGGGGTGAAACCCGACCTGTGGGCCCGGGAGAAAGAAGCAGAGGGCTGGCACGGCATATGCGCGAGCGATCATCTCTGGGTGGGCGCGACCCGCTACCCCCACGTGTTCGTTGCCGCGACCCAAATGGCCTGCGCCACTACGCGCACGCTGATTACCACATCGTTCTGCAACAATCTGTTTCGCTCGCCGGTGGAGTTCGCCCAGGCGGCACTGACGCTCCAGGCAGTGTCCGAAGGCCGGTTTGAGGCGGGCCTCGGCGCCGGCTGGCTCCAGGACGAGATCGAAGCCATGGGCGACGTCTACCCGTCAGGGCCTGAGCGGATATCCAGGTACGTGGAGGCGCTGAAAATCGTTCGATCTCTGCTCACCACCGGCCAGAGCGACTTCCAGGGCGACCATTACCAGGTGCGGATTCAGGGGGAGCACGCCCTCGGGCTCGTCACGGACTCCCCGCCGCCTCTGATCGCCTCCGCCGGCGGCCCCCGCGCCCTGCGCGAGGTGGCACCCCTGGTGGATCGGGTCGAGGTAAAGGCGAGCGCCCGCGCAACCCGGGTGGGCTATCTGGATTTCGAAATCATGGCGACGGTGACCGAGGAAGAGGTTCGAGGCCAGGTGGAGCGCGTTCGCGCCGTCAACGCCGACGTGCCACTCAGCATCTTCATCCTCACCGGCGCTGGAGACAACCGCGGCGTCCAGGGGCTGAAGGCAGCGCTCGCGGGCGGCTACCTGTCCCGATTCGTTGGCGAGCCCAAGCAGGTGGCGGCGGCGCTCAACGAGCTGGGCGAGATCGGCATCGGCCGGGTACAGCTGACCGAGCTCGTGCCCGGCTCCCACGCGGCGCTCTCGCCCTACCTGCTCTCCAGCTGACCGACGGGCTCAGCCGGAAATGCGCCGATGCTCCGGCGGGTGCGGCGGGATGACGATGGGCTCGCCGACCCAGGCACCGATGTTCTCCCCGGAGCGGCCGTCGGCCAGCAGGTCGATCATCTGCTGGGCGATCTGTGCCGGCTGCATCACCGTCTCGGCGAGATCCGGCGGCAGCTGCCCGTCTTCGAATAGGCCCCGCAGCATGGGCGTGTCCGTGGCGCCCATACACATCCCGTTCACTCGGATTTTGTCCTTGGCCAGATACTTGGCCCAGGCATCCGTGAATCCGTTGATGGCCCACTTTGACGCGTTGTACAGGTCCGTCTCCGGCGAGTTCGTACCCTCCGACTTGGCCGGGAGCACGTAGTAGGTGCTGATGTTGACGATGTCGCCGCCACCACGGGCCTGAAGGTGCGGCACGCAGGCACGGGACAGCATCAGGAGCCCTTTGAGATTGGTGTCCATGATGAAGTCCCAATCCGCCAGCGCCTGATCCCAGGACGCGTCCACCGGCGTGCGCTTCCAGGTGCCCGCGTTGTTCACCAGTACGTCCAGGCCGCCGAACGTCTCGAGGGTGGCGCCCACCACCGCCTCCACGTCCTCGCGTTTGGAGACGTCGGCCACCATCCCGAGCACCCGGTTGCCCGTTGCCTTCTCGATGGCCGCCGCCACGTCGCCGATGGTCTCCTGAACGTCGAAGGCGGTGACGAGGGCTCCCTGCTCGCTCAGCGCGCGGGCAAAGGCTTCACCGAGCCCCTGAGCGGCGCCGCTGACGATGGCAACTTTTCCCTCAAGCGCTGACATCAAGACTCTCCTCGGTGATGTAGACGTTGGGCAACGGCGGTTCGAGCTTCGTCGGCCGGCCCACGCAAAGGTTGAGGTTCTGGGCCGTGCGGCCCTCAGGACCTTCCTTGAGCAGGTTCATTACCACCTGGGCGGTATCCTCCTTGGCCATCCAGGTGGCCACCTCCTCCATCTGCTCGGGGGTCTCCTCCCCCCGGGTCTGGGGAAAACCGAAGAAGTCGCGGATCATCCAGGAGTCGGTGGCACCCATGCACATGCCGTTGAC
>JABAHS010088661.1_pt1 | contig 13678 bp, 22 predicted proteins | sample 7062111 | NCBI WGS metagenome assembly JABAHS01 (sample SAMN14534600, study PRJNA622989) | marine sediment metagenome | biome: marine biome [ENVO:00000428]; feature: marine pelagic biome [ENVO:01000023]; material: deep marine sediment [ENVO:00002113]; isolation source: pool of 4 deep marine... | reverse complement strand
CAGTTCCGCCCGTAAGGTACTGAAGACTGGACCCAGATACCGGCACAGGGCAGGCATCTCTCGGTGGTCATCGTTCTTGGTATCCCCACAGAGCAAGATCAGTAGGTCATAGCCCTCACTCGTCGTCGTCATCGTCCCCGACCCCGTCCAGCGTGTCTAGGAAGTCCAACAAGCCATTATCCAGCATATGCTCCGCAGAGGGCGAGGCAGTAACTGGCAATGGCTTGTCGGGTCGTCTCGCTGGAGCAGTCTTGCGGGCAGCGATCTTCTCCAGCCTGGCCCTCTTGCGCTTGAGTATCTCCTCATCAGAGGCATCCCTGACGCGTAGATATTGGACCAGGGAGTCGTGGTGGATATGCGCCACACCATCGATCTCGACTGCCTGCTCTGTTATACCGAAGCGGTTGCGGCTGACTGCGTTGTACATAGTTGTGGAGGAGCGGCAGGCGATGAGGGCTGCTACCAGTACAGGGTAGTACGGCAGCTCATCTGGAGCGAATGGAACTGTGACGACGAATCGCTCGTTCTCCTCATCTATAGTCACTTCTATGCCCCACTCGGTGTGGGTTGGTCGGGTACTATGGGGTGCTGGCATGTCTACTCCTTTGCTATTGCATGCGACTGACTACGTACCCAGCATTGCTGGTCCGCGCCAGTACGCCTTCGTTGAGGCAATGAACACAAACATGGTACTCTTGCAGGGTAGCATTGGACGGACCGCATGCCACTGGCTGGAGCTTCTTGCTGTCCGTTCTAAAGAAGCAGCAGTCACAAGGCATATAGCCTGGACGGGCTAACCCCCACGCCGCCCTCATCTTGCGGACATGTGGCTTCTCCTCCAGCATCATAATGCGGTGCCATCGTCCAGAGTAGAAGGCCATCGCCACCCCAGGGGTCTTGGAGTAGTCTGGAATGTGGATGCGTCTGCCGTAATGCTCTCTGAGCTCGGATACTATGGATGCCACGCTACTGTGGCCCTTAACAGGTATCCAAGGCTCGATGTACAGATTGTACATAGCAGCGTACCCCTTGGTCCGGGTCTTGAGCAGCTGGCGCGACTCTCTACTACCTGGAAGCGCTGGACGACCATGGTAGGTCCGCCTGACACGCCTACCCTTGCCCTTACCCTTGCCCTTGGGCCTTGGGGCCTCTGCCTGCTCCCTGGTCAGGAGGGTGACGGTCAATCTTTGAGCCATGCTGCCACCTCCTGCTCTATACGCGGACGGTCGAGGTCGTAGTCTGGATCTCCTGCTCGCCCTTTGTGAAAGGCCAGGTGCCAGGCTCTTGGACTATCCTCTCGTTCTATATGCTCCATCCACTTAATGATTCGCGGCCAATAGCTAGCAGGCCAGGCAGCCCTCAAGTAACTCGACACCGCCTCGCGGGCCGCCTCATCCACTGGGTTGATTTCTGTGTGATGCTCCAATGGGATAACGAAGTCGATATGGTGAGGGGACATGGTGCTACCAGTAAGGTACACCCGACCCTCCTCCACTACCAATTGCAGGCTGGTGTAAGACACCCTGTACCGTCCAGGCTCGACGTCCTGTCCTCCATATGCTTTGAGATTGTTGCTCATTTCCAACTCCCAATCTCCCCGGCATCGTACGAGGGGCCGTGCTGGGTGCCTAGGCCGACAGCCGATGCTGTGGGGTAGGCCCAGGCGAATGCCTCGCGGAACCAGTCTGGTGCCTCCTGGAGGAACCCAGGGCGGCCGAACATGTCCCAGAACTGGCTGGCGATCTCCTCGAACACCTTGGTGGCAGAGTCGACGAACTCCGCATTGTCTGGCTCGAACAAGCCATACTCTGCTTGCATCTCTGTCAAGAAGTCGTCGAAGGCTTTGATGGTCGCGAGGACGAGTTTGGCCATGACCAATAGGCCGGGGTCGGGAGGGGGGCCGCCTTGGGTGGACTCGACCAGGGAGGCGACCTTGGCGCTGAGGTGGAAGCTGGGCACTGGAGGTGGCTCCTGCCCTTCCATGTAGCTCACCCACCTGCCCCACTTGTTCTCGAGATTGAAGGTGTGCGCGTCCAGTACATTCAGTACAGTGCGATAGGCTTCCAGAGTAGCAACCGCCCGCGCGTGTTGAAGAGCCACCTCTGCCAGTTGCCTGTCGTCACCATTCTCCAGAGAGTCGCGCATGCGGTCCCTCAGCTTCGATAGGGCCTGCACACGATTCTCAATGAGAACGTCCATACCCCCTCGGAACTCCTGTAAGTTCAGATACCTCATGGCACCACCTGTACCTTTCTCCTGTCTAAGACAGGGTGAGAGGTAGACCCCTCGATGGGACTTGTGATGGGGTCTACCTGGTTGAGTATTCCTTACTATATTATACTATAAGCAACGCTCAAAGTCAAGCCTGGCAAAGAAAATAGTTTGCTACGCCACTCCCTTAACAGTCTTGCCACTCTCTGAATCCGTGATCTCGAACTGGATAGCCTCAAGGTCCCACTCACTCCTGGGAAGCAGCTGATGGCTAAAGCACACGAGATGGGCCTGACCCGACGAGCGTGAACCGAGGTCGACGTCTAGCCTGCGTAGCTCCTCATAGAACTTGTTACGGCCAAGAGCGTTATAGCCACTGATCTTACACCAAGCCTTGTAGGCAGCATATACAGCAGCTGCTCTCACCGGCTCCCCAGGGGCGGGCCTGGCAGCAGCGGCGATGGCACCGGCGGACGCATCAGCAGGGGAGTTGACGACAGGGGCATTCGCTCGCTGGTCGGGTGGAATGACTTGGAGACAGTCCGAGGCAAAGTGCTGGGTCTTGTCCATGTCGTCTCGATAGGCAGTGGTGTGGGCCCGTACGGACTTGGGTATCAAGAAGTGCCCTCGCTGTCGTAGGCGTAGCAGACCTTGTATCGCCCATGCCAAGATGCCTGGACCCTCCTGCTCTACTTGGACTCTAATGTTGGGGTCTGCCTGGTCGGAGGGTAGCGGGGGCATGGTGATCAACTGTACACGACGGAATAGGCCATCGTCAGGGTCGCTCAGAGCAGGCTTCTTGGTCATGGCCCAGAGGACCTTAGCAGTGGGGAGTATCTCGAAGGCGTTGGCGTACTTGGCCTCTACGCGGATCGGGTCACCAGAGACCAACGCATTCAGTACATCGGTATTCGAGAGGAAGTCGGTACCCACGTCTGTGCCGTAGATCAAGGTCTTGCCCACGATGTTGTTCAAGGCGAAGCGGCTGCGGGCCAGCTCTCTGAGGGAGACCATCGTAGCGTGCCCACCTAGAGCAGTTAGTATGCCACGGATCAAGGTGGACTTGCCTGAGCCCGGACGGCCGACTATCCATACCATCACGTCATGTCGTGTGTCTCGTGTTAGACAATACCCTATATACTCCTGCAGGAATTGGACCTCGGGCTCAGGGAGTCGGCTGACCACCTTGAGGAAGGCAGGGCATTGCTGGGCAAAGTGCCCCTTGGGGAGGGCATACTCTACACGGTGAGTGGAGTAGTCATCACGCCTATGGGGTCTGAGCTTGAGCGGTCTGGTTGGGTCTAGGTCAATGGTCCCATTGGTACATACCACGATGTCCCTCTGGTCCCAATTCTCTAGCTCACGGCAAGTGGACCAGAACAAGAGATTGGCTACAGACTCGACTCGTGAGGACGTCAGGGAGGGGCGGTCGACTTCGTCCAGGGAGTTCATGATCCACCGTTTCACCGTATGATCGGGTGTCGGCTCCCAGGCTCCTTGATCGTAGTGCATCCACTCCAGCGCTGGGTGGTACACAAGGTTCGGGTGCTGCTCAAGGACGAGGTCCCGTACATCGGCATCGGTCGGCCGGCTGTCCTTGATAGCCTGCTGGAGTATGGTCTTACCACCTAGACCGGCCTCCTTGGCAGCCTCCGCCCAAGTATCCCTGGCAGTGGTGTCCGCGGTGGATAGTACCCTGGCGAACTCCCTGCGTAGAGCGATGAGTGCCTGTGGGGAGTCTACTTGGGCGGCGTCCTCGATGATGTCCTCTGGTGTCCTGAAGACGAGAGGGGGCATCTCCTCCATACCGGCGTCTAGTGCAGCTTGAATGGTCTGGGCTGCCTCACGACGAGGGAGCTTGACCGACAGGGCAGCATCAAGCAGACGGCTAGCAAGAGCCTCTGCATTCAGGCCAGCAGCATCTACATACCTCCCCAGGGCGAAGGCTGCCTGGTTCAAGGCATTGTTGCGGTCCCCCTCCGAAGCCGTGCGCACACGCCTGAGCTCCTGGCGGAGTATACGGGTCATATACTGCCTGACGTCTGCCACTGTAACGATCTGCAGGTCCGCGGTGGAAGCGCCAGTGGTGGGGTGGGTGGTGGCGGCCGGGTGGTTGAAGCTGATGGAGAAGATCTGCCCACTGCCACTGCCGCTACCACTGCCAGGCCTGTTGAGGGGTAGGGATGCCCGGAGCTCAGAGGTACTGTAGGTGAGGTCTGGGCGCCAGTGGACAATCTGGACCGGCCGGGGTGGGTCATACTTGTGGTTGAAGGTCCCGGGCAGCCGCAGCACACGAGCTAGGTCTTTGCTGGCTGGATCTGCGAGGTAAGGTCGGGAGGGGTTGGACGGCGCCGACGGAGGTGCCGCCAGCCAGCGGACCCAGTTTGCCTGCAACTCGATTGCTAGACGTGATGCTTTCACCGGTGCTGAGAGTAGCCAATAAGCGTGGAACCCACCACCACTATCGACTACGACGGACGGGGCCGGGTCCAATGCCAGAATGTAGTCTAGTAGGTCTGCCTTGCTGGTCTCTCCTGCTGTGGGGAGCCCTGGAGCAGGTGGGGCAGCATCGGCATGGACATCGAACTCGGCAAAGATGGCGGCAACGCTAGCAATGTCCTCTATCTTGCCACGTACTCGATAGGGGGGTGCTGGCTTGCCCCGCTGATTGTGGGTGGGGATACCCTTACATGGATGCACGCTGAAGTAGAGGTCGGCACTCTCCTGGAATGGAGGGAACTCTTCTCCGACTTCGTACCACAGTGTGCGGCCGGCCTGCTGCCCCCTAACCTTCTGCCATATATAGCAGTAGGCAGGACCTTGTGCCCCCTCCCCAGGAGGGCGATGCAGCAGGTCGAGCAGTTGCCTTGCGGTAGCTTGGACTGGTGTGGACTGACTCACGGGACTGCTCTCCTTTTGTGTGTGAGGGACTGTCGGTAGCAACTTCAGAAGTCCTCTCAAAAAAACAACTTATTATTCTCTCTAAGTTTCCCCGCTAAAAAAAGTTAGAAGCTTGTTTTATTAGGAAAGGGGTATAGGCGAAAATTATTAGGCTTTGCGCTCTAGTCGGGAGTTGATGGTTCAATCTTGGACGGGGTGCCGGGGATACTGAACTTGCGCCTATTAGGGGGACAGATGCGGTATAGAGTTCTCCAGCTGATATGGAACTTGGAGCAGATGGTCGTCACTATCTCCTGTCGTCCATAGTAGGCGTCTTCGATTTGGCGCTCGCGGAGCTTGAGTGTAGCTGGGGTACGTTCCACCCAGGTAGGGGCATTGTCGTTATTCTTGTCTAGGACTACGATCTCGTGTGCTTGAGGCTTCCGGAGGGGTACTTCAGCGTCTCGGAGTATACGGTATAACTTATTATAGCTGATGCCATACTGAAGTAGGATGTCCCTCACGGGCACCTGGGTATTCTTATACATAGCTGCGATTGCTTGCTCGTGCGCCTTGATCAGTGTGCCGATCTGGTCTGCTAGTGTAGCCATAGGTCTGCGAACTCCTCTTCCACAGCGCGGTCGATTGCTGCCAATGCTCTACGCTTCTGCCTCTTGGTCTTCCAATGCCTGCCGCTATGCCTGCTTGGGTGGGACTGGCGTCTCGGTACCTCTGCCTTGTCGAGCGCGTAGTAGAGTGCCCCGGAGCCGATGTTATAGGTGTCCATTATCTCCTTGATGGGCATACCGTCTCTGTAGGCTTGTACGGCCTTGAGCTTATTCGAGTGCAGTGCCATTTAGTTGACCTCCATCTCCTGGCCCCGCCCTGGGGAGCGGTTGGTAGATTCGGGGCATAGTAAACACCAAAAGGCCCCACCCCCCGAAGGGGATGGAGCCAATTGCCGGGCCTTGGCCAGTCCTACCTCAGCCCTATGGAGGAGAACCTACGAGAGAATGTCGGTCAGGTTGTCGTCCTCGTCCTCGTCGTCAAAGTCGTAGTCCTCGTCGTCATCCTCGACTTCCGCCGCTGTCAGGCTGCCGACGATGGTAGCAAGCCGCGGGGCGCCTGGCTTCTTGGGCTTGGCCTTCTTGCTGCCACCCTTCCACGCCTTGGTGAACTCCCACCGGAAGCTGTCGTCGCCCTCGCCCACGGTTGCCGGCCCCAGGGCCGCCTTGAGTGCGTCTTGGATCTGCTCGACGGTGAAGTGTTCGGTGGAGAATCTGAGCAGCATCCGGCGAACCGCGTGCTGTCCGAAGGTCGAGGTGCCTTGGGCCACCTTCGCCTTGTGCTCCTCGCAGGCTGCGGGATCGATGTACCAGGTCTCGACCTTGCCGACCAGCAACTTGATCTTGCTGCCGGACTCGACGATGAATGCGCCGTCGGGGGTCAGTACTGGCCCGTTCTCGTCTGTCTTGACCTCCACGTACTCGCCGAGCTTGCCTTCCTTCAGGAGCTTGCGGACGTACTGGGGATGCTTGTACTCCATGGCCTCCGCGGCCTCGCGAATGGTGTACCACTTGTTAAACGGTGCTGGGATCTGGACATTGGTGTCGTTAGCCATAGTTGGCCTCTCTTTCTGGGGCTACCCCCTTTGGGGTGCCACCTACTATTGGGTTTGTGCCCTTGCAGAGTCTAGGACTGTGTGTTACCCTGCCCCCTAAAGGATGACCCTATTATACCCTATACAACGCTATAAATCAAGCCCGGCAATCAAATTGGTCTTGCGGTACAAAAGGCCCCTTGGGGCTGATGTGAGGCCCTTGGAGAGGTTCCCCTGGCAAAGAAGAAGCGCCGGCCTGGCAGTCCCTTGGGACCTTGGACCGGCGCCTTCTATAGGGTGCCTATCGAACTTCGGAGCCGTCCGTCACTGCTTCCTCCTCCTGCTCGTCAAGGAGGGTAGCGAGGTGGCACCAGCCGTCTGCGTATGCCTCCCCCTTCTCCCTAAGCCCTGCCGCGCGGCTCTCCCACATATCCCCCAGGTTCGTGATCTTGTCCCACAGCTCCTCTCCGTCGGCTGCGTCGAACCAGTTCTTATCGACTGCCTCCTCAGCGACGTCCCAGGCTGCCTGGCGGAGCTTGGTGAGCCTGTCGGCCTCCTCGAAGCACTCTGCCGACCACGCTTGGAGTTGGCAGACCAGCTCGTAGATAGTCTTGGCCGATGCGGCCCGGATAGTGATGGACATCCCGCCTACTTCGATGCGGGTACCCTCGTAGACGGGGCTGTCATCGTCTGGGTTCCTGGCTGGGATTGTCGTTACCTTTGCCATAGCTACTCTCCTTTTGCCCTATGGGCTCATGTCTGTGGCGGGGGAGATCTGGTCCCCGTCGGTCGGACTCGCGTTTAGTGCGTAGAGGACCATCTCTTTTGCGATGGCCTCCTTATCAAGGCTGCCGTCATCTTTCTGGAAGTATGCCGCCCAGTACCCTGGACCGTCCTGGTGCTCTGCCTCGCCGATGTAGTCCTCCTTTAGGTTTGGCAGGACCTCTCCGTAGGTCTTGAGGATATAGAGCTTACAGAGGGAGTCAAATGGGAAGTCTGGAAAGCATCTCTCGGGGGGCGGGATGTCGGGGGCCCCTGCACTGCCTGGCGCCTCGAACTCCCTGCCGCCGTAGTACTGGTCGGGTGGGGGGTCACGCTCTACGAAGTCCCCCAGGTCTCGGGTCCAGTCCAGGCCACTGCTCTGGATGTACTCGTCAAAGGTCTGCTCGGTGCCTTCCAGGCAGAAGTCCCTGAGGTAGATCTCCATACCTACTGTCCAGTTGGCCGACCGTGGGCTGACCCTGAACCCCAGGTCGGTGTGGAGCCACTCGAGGACTTGGTGGAGCGTATCTCGCTTTGCTACGCACTCGTCCATCAGGGATGTCCACCAGCTGCGGTCCTTCCTGCCGATAGGGAGGTGAACCTTGCCATTCACCCGCATCGTAGCGTAGGCGGCAAGGTCGGCGTAGTGTAGGTAAAGCTTTGCTACCTTGGTCGCCAGGTTTGCCACCCTCTGCTCGTTATACTGTTCGCTTACTTGTCCCATAGTATTATCTCCTTTGCTATACTTCGTTGGGGTTGCTAGGAAAGAGGGGCAGGGATTGCTCCCCACCCCTCGGCTAGTCTGCTGGTCCTAGTCGAAACCGCGCCGGTCAAACCAGAGATCGGTGCCGGCCATAGTCCGGTCCCATGCGTCGGTAACTCGCTCCCTCTGCTCCTCGTAGCCTTCTACTCCGGCGGGCAGCTCTACCCAGCGCTGTGGGATAGGCTTGCCCAGTTGGTTGGCGTACTCGTCGAGAAGGTGGTCCAGGGGGTGGAGGATGCTGGCCAGTACTCCTACCTCTCGGAGGGCACGCTTCCGGCATGGGTCGCAGGTCTCTGCTACGGCTGCCTCGGTCGAGTCCCAACCTTCCCCGTCACAGATAACGTCCGCTGCCCGGTAGGAGATGGCCATTGCTAGCTCATTCCTAGCGGCAGTGAGTAGCTCTGCTATGAGGTGCTGGTCCATCCGGAAGGCCCCGAGTGGCGGGCGCGCATTGAGCCTTGTCCGGAGGGTATCGACTTCTCCCCGCAGCTCGTCGATTGTCTCTACATCCCTATCGGTGGTGTCCCTCATCTGCTTAACGAGAGCTGACTGCTGTTCGATGAGTTGCTGCTGGAGCTCCTTGCTTGCCTCCAGTCTTGCTACCTTGGCCTCCAGCTCTAGGGCCTGCTTGCGGGCGGCCTTGAGCCTGGACTCCATCTCCTCGGCGTATTCCCGGCCGCTCTGGACTTGCTGCTCCAGCCTCTCGATGTACCGGTTCTTCTCTGAGAGCTGTGCCTCTAGTTCTGCCTCGTACTGTCTGGTCATTAGTAGTCTCCTTTGCTAGTAGAGTAGGGGTAGTGCGGGTCCCCTACTCGGCTATTGCTAGTCGCCTAGCCTAGTCTGCCTCGAAGTAGCTCTCGAGCTCTTCGGGGTCAAGCTCGCGGGGGATGTCCGGCCAGAGGTCGAGACCGGTTGCCCGTCGGATAAGGTCGAGAATGGAGGTCGTAGCGATGAGGATGCCCCTCACCTCTGCCTCCCTAGTGAGGTCCACTCCTCGGGACTCCCACCCGCACGCTACCTCGTAGTACCGGGCCAAGGGGAGGAGGATGGGGATCAAGTAGTTCTCTACCCCGAACCACTCTCCCTCGGCGTGCCCCGCCCTAACGTAGAGCTTCTCCCGCAGCTCTTTCGAGTCGGTGTAGACATCCGTGGAGAGGTGGTCGAGGGCAAAGACCTCTTTTAGTAGGTCAATTGCTCGGAAGGCGTCTCGGGCCATCCCTCTATGGGCTGCCTCTAGCTCCTCTAGGCTCCGCCGCTCGTCTTTCCAGTTGCTCATTAAACTCTTCCCTTCTGCCTAGCACTCTAGGCTACTAGTGGTACGCTAGTTATCCCTCTATATATTATACTATAGGCAACGCTAAAAAGCAAGCCCGGCACCCTAACTGCGCTGATATGCGGCCCCGCCCTGGGGAGCAGGCAGAAGCAGAGTCTTACATATAGTCCAAGGCCAGTGGTTCTCTCGCAACCTTGAAAGCCGCAATGGCGGGATACCTAGGGTGTCGTGCATATCGAGAGTGGTCTGCACAAAAAAGTACCCCATACCCCCAGTATATCTTTGGCGTGGCCGGCATCCTAGAATCGGCTGCCTGGGTGGCAAACCCTTGCTGAGGGGTGATATCAAAACGCGCCTTGGGTGCCACTATAATTATAGAGTGAATGTAAACCGATTTATTTAGTGTAAGACTACTCTATTTATTGCTAGACTACTCTATTTAGTATAGGACTACTCTAAATAGGGTTCGATATCCTCTATTTAGTATAGAACTACACTATTTAGTATAGAACTACATTATTTAGTATAGAACTACATTATACTACATTACACTACACTATACTACATTATGCTACATTATATTACACTATATATCATGTATATACCCTATATATCGTACAATATCGTAGAATATCATGCTCTATATAAAGTATCGTAAAGTATCGTAGAATATCAAGCTCTATGCTAAGTATCGTAGAGTATCGTTGAATAACATGAAGCCCCACTAGGCAACAAAAAAGACCCCTATCTTCCAAAGATAGGGGTCCTTATATTTAGTTTTAGGTCCCTTTATCGTATTATCTTATCCTATACCTCCTTGTAGTAGCGTATAGCTTAACTAGCGCTACTATAATTACTACACCAGGGATAGCCACTAGTAGTAGTTCTAGTTCGTAGGCTTCCATCCTTAGCTCTCCTTAGCCCAGGCTTTACACCTATCGCTCTTCTTTACCCTAGCGTATCGGCTCCTTCTCTTAGCCTTCGCCTTGCCTCGTAGGGTTCTAACCCTTTTCCTATAGCTCCACTCTGACCTCATCCTATACCTCCTGCTCCGTAAGGAACCCTCCTGGACCAGCCTGCTCCCTAAAGAACCGTAGGGCATCAAAGGCTTCCGTTACCTTTCGGGCGGCGTCACCAACGATCGGGGGGTATGCCTCCGTAGCAAAGAACTCGTTAGCGATATCCTCTACTTCAAAGACGATCTCTAATTGTAGTAGAGTAAGCTCCCGTAGCCTAGTGTTAGTATCCTTAGCCATTTGATACCTCCTTACTCGCTCGATATCGGAGAATAGCCCAGAGGATCAGTAGGCTACAAGCTATACCAGAGCATATCAGGTAGATCCCTAAATACCTCAAGATCATCGTCCCTACTCCTAGGGATAGGTAGGCTTACCCTACCTACCCCTAACTATCGAGAAGTATTACTTCTCTAGCCTAGCCACCAAAGACGCCCAAAGGGTCTCGCCCTTCTTCGTCTGCTTCTCTTTCTTTACGTAGGCCATCTCTAAGGTATAAGGAATATCGGCCTTCTCCAAGAGCTTTCGTACCGTATCCTCCTGCTCCATAGGGATTCGGAGAATATAGTTCCTTAGCTCTCTAGACCTAATCCTTTTCACGGAGTATCGGTCGATACTATCCGTAGTCACTAGCCACCGAGAACCTCCAGGGACCGCCACCCTTATACCCTCTAGTTTATTCTCTTTCACTAACCTTCGGGCATATGCAAGGTGCGCTATCCCTAGTAGTTCTTGAGCCTTCTGCAGCGTTACGAATCCTTCTTCTACGTCCTTAACCGTAAGGCTAGGAACGCCGCCGCCCTTCTCCGTAAGGCTAGCTAAGGCACTCTTACTACCCTTAGAGATACTTACCTTCTCAATAGCTTCCGTAGGGATTCGGACCGTCTCGTTAGACATCGTAAAGTCTCCTTCTATAGGTTAACTATAGATACCTAACCCTATTCTATTGTTAACCTACACTATGGTTTTTAGATAGTCGTTTAGTCTCCAAGGGAGTCTTATCCTAGTCTTATAAGGTCTAAACTACCATACCCTACCCTTCCTTTCTATAGAAGTACGTCCCCCTCCTTAGAGTACTAAAGCCTTAGCCTTAGTACCCTAAAGAGAGTTACTTACTCAAAGAGCTCCTTTAAGTCCTCGTAGGATACATAGGGAGTCTCTATACTACCGTAGACTTCCCTAAGAAGGTCTAATACCTCTCCTAGATCAGGGAGTTCCTTACCCTCCTCTAGATGCTCATAGAGTTTCTCTATAACCCATCCTAGATTAGAGAGTATCTCCCTAGACCACTCTATACCTCTACCTTCCATTCTATCTCACCTCCTTTCAAAGGTCCTCACCTAGATACCAGGGGTATTCTTCTATATCTTCCCCTTCCTCTATACTACCGTAGACTTCGGTAAGTATCCTCTTTAGTAGAGAGGTATCGCCTGGCCTCAGCCCTCTTCGTTCTATCTCGTCTAGTATCGCTAGGGCTTCTCCTAGACTAAGGAGTATCTCTCTAGACCACTCTACTCCTCTACCTTCCATCCTATATCACCTCCTTTCTCTATTAGATAAAGAGTATCCCTATTTAGCTTATCTTTACCTCCTTAATCAAGAACTCCCTAAAGAGATCCAAGCGAGTCAAGTACCTCTCTAGAATCTCAGAGAGTACCTCCCCTTTACCTTCTAGTTCAGGGGGTAGCTCTAGGTTATCTAGATATACCTCTAGTTCCCAGGCTATATCTCTTAGATCGTCCTCTATCGCCCCTACTCTAAGGAACTCTTCCCTATTCATCCTACTTCCTTTCTTTACTCTAAGTATCCTTAAGATCTTAGAGTTACATAAAGTATCGTAAACTACCTATCCCCCTCCCTCTCTATAGTATACCCTATAACTCTAGAGAAGTATATAGTACTAGAGTACTAATCATAAAGTATCACCCAAGAGTATCAGGGAGTATCGTACCACTACGTGGAGTATCGTAGAGTGGTATCGTGGAGTATCGTAGAGTATCGTCCCTACCTATAAGTAGATTGGTATACTGTACCATACCTTATCGGCCGGCTACTCTAGTATAGGAAGAGTACTACTCCTATACTAGAATATAGGAAGAGTATCGACTATATACTAGAACTACTATCCCTATACTTGGACATAGGAAGAGTATCCTTCCTATCCTTGGACTAGTCTGGATATAACTAGAGCGCCAAGGAGTACTATCCTTATACTCGAGTATAGAAAGAGTATCAATCTACTACCCTACTCGGCCGGGATATAAGAAGAAGGGGTAAGAGTATCGTACTACTCTCTTGGCCGGCCTCCCTAGGGTCTATTATAGGTAGAGTGCTATCCTATATACTAGGGTATCTCTATATACCGTACCCCTCCCTCTTACTACGTGGAGTACCAAAGACTATCGCTAGGTATCGTACCATGCCTAAGGTTATCTTAAACGATCATGCGCTGTCCGTAGGGCGTAATACCCACAAGTATAAATGGTGTCCCGTGATTAATCACCACTTCTTGTCAAGGAAAAGAGAGAAACTGGCACTTGACTGTAATCACTTTTCCAGGCTATAATAGGGTGAAGGGTAGACCTGTAATCAAAGGACATGTTCAAACCCCTGCTACGCCCCTGCAGACGCCTTGCTGGGGTGTTCAGGGTATCCCGGTCATCAAAAGCCAGGAGGCGAGATGCAAGCGGTCATAGGCCAGGGAGACAAGATCACCATTGTTACCAGGGATACCGTCTTGGTGTGTGAGGTAATAGTCGTCAGGGAGAGGGCCAGCCACCAAGGCGGCAACTCGGGTGAGGACGATCACAGTGAATACAGAGTCGAGATCATCGCCAACGAAACCATCCCAGTCGCCGTCTCAGGGCCCGCCCCAGACCACGGCCATACAGCCAGCACACGAGGGCATTGAGGCTGTGCGCGATCAGCACGACGCGCTCGCCACCGCCCCGCCAACGCACGCAACAGCGTGGGACAGGCTGCCGGAGGAGTCCGACAGGGACTGGGGGCTTTTTGTCTTGTACCGGGACATGCACCCCTCGGTCAGGTCAATAGCCAAGGCGCATGCACTTTACCAGCAGCAGAAGGCGGAGTCTGACCCCGCCCTCGACCCCGAGACCGTCAAGGCTACCTTGGTCCTGCAGTACAGGGCCCCAGGGTGGGTTGAGAAGCTC
>JABAHS010146889.1_pt2 | contig 13690 bp, 13 predicted proteins | sample 7062111 | NCBI WGS metagenome assembly JABAHS01 (sample SAMN14534600, study PRJNA622989) | marine sediment metagenome | biome: marine biome [ENVO:00000428]; feature: marine pelagic biome [ENVO:01000023]; material: deep marine sediment [ENVO:00002113]; isolation source: pool of 4 deep marine... | reverse complement strand
GAATCGTATCCGTCGTGATCGGGAACGAGCCGGACCCGACCATGTTGCTTCTGGTCAGGATTTCGTGCTGTGCGGGTCGACTGCCGTACAACAACGGTGCCACCTCGGCCACCAGTGTGAGCAACTCATCAGGGGAGTTCGCCTTGTATTGGCGCCTCTCGAAAATCATCTTCAGGAGCTCAGGATCGTGATTCAACGCCTTCGCTTCAGGGTAGTACAACACGAGTGCCTGTTTTGGGCCCAGCAGTGCTTCGAACTGTTTGTCGACGACAAAGAACACCTTCGCCGAAGGCATCGGGACTCGGTCGAGTTTCACTTCCTCGACCGAGTATCTATCGTTCGTAGATGCCCCAGTGACAATCATCGCCTTGATCGCGTCCCAGTCGAAGTCGCGAAGGTCATCGGTATCGCCGGGTGTTCTCCACCATAGGACGAGAGCGATCGCCACTCCCAGCGCACCAGAAACGGATACGGCAACAATGATTCTTCTCTTCATCTTCGATTTCTAACTATTACGTGAACGACTTGCCCCAAAATTAGAATTCTCTCGGAACGATATACTAAAGATTATTTCTTCGGATTAATTTCCCTCATATGCAAAATAGGGTAGGGACGTCCTCCGGCGTCTGTTTCTGATCGGCCAACAATCTCGAAGCCAACTGATTTATAGAATTTGACCGCGTCGGGATTCTGCTCATTAACATCTACAACCAAACTCCCTTTTAGCTGTCGGGCATGATTTACAAGCATTTTTCCTCCGCCTTTTCCGAGGTGTGCTGGATGAAGAAATAGAGCTTCCAGATTGTTGTCAGAGAGACCCGCGAATCCGATAATTTCTTCTCCAGAAAGCAATACCCACAATTCAAGAGCCGGCAATGCCTGTTCTTTGACAAGTGGCAATAACTCTTGAATTTCTTGCTCAGACAAAAAGGTATGTGTGGCCCGAACGGAAGCCAACCAGATCTCAACCAAGCGATTATTATCAGAAGGCTGAGCGACACGTATGGTTAGATTTTTTGACATGATATTCTTACTTGTTTTCTTTTCTTTCCATTCCGTCATCATGTTTTCTTCGCCACATAACGGGGTCATCAACCGACGACGACACAGTGAATTATGCAGATGCGCACTTGCTACAAATCTTCAAAATCCAGGAACGGCGCTTCTGGAGTCGGTCGGCTTGCATGACCAAGTTAGCATAAATAACCACATAACAGTGAACACAGAACAGACAACCACTGAGCCCAAAACAGACACTTTCCCACGACCTCCGAAGTCCTTTGAAAAGTAAACTCTTCGGGGGGCGTTTCCCAAAGCGGATAGACATCTTCATGCCGTTTAGCGTTTGAAAACGATAAGTTTATCCCCCGGATGAATGTTGTCCGAGGTACTGAGATTATTCCATATTAACAGCGCACCCAACGAAACACCGAATTTGGCAGCGATTGTCGAAAGATTGTCTCCACTGCGCACTACGTAGATTTTCATGTTTTCCGGCTTTGGGCTCTCAGCAAGTATTTTTCTTAACCGATCGTTAAACCCCGGACCTTGTCCCTGAGGTACTAGAATTCTGTGCGAGCCGCTCGTCAAAGTATAGCCGCGAATTTCGGGATTCAGATCTTTTATTTGCTTAAAGTGACTTCCGCTTGCCTCGGCGATCGAAGTTATCGATGTTTCCTCTTGTCTATTGATCACAACTTCATCGAAAGCAGGGGGTAAATAGACCTCTATTTCGCCCGGATCAAAACCGAATTTTGACGGATCGTTAAGGATCAATTTGGCACAAGCAATCCGTAAAACGTAATTCTGTGTTTCCTGCGGCAAGTATAATTTGTAGTAGTCCCGCTCATTCTGCAATAATATTTCGGTTCGTAAACCATCATCACCCATATTGTAAGCGGCCGCGCAAAGGGCCCATGAGCCAAACATATTATGCAAATCCTTGAAGTACCGTACCGCAGCCTCCGTTGACTTAAAAATATTCCGGCGTTCATCGATGGACGAATCGATGCGGAGTCCGTTATTACGTCCGGCCTCAGCAGTAAATTGCCAGTAGCCAACGGCATTTTTGCTCGAAGTTGCGTGGGCTCTCAGCGCGCTTTCAATAATCGCTATATATTTGAGGTCCACTGGCGCATTGTTTCGCTTCAGGATTGCATCGATGAGCGGCATATATCTACCTGAGCGCTTGAGCCAAAGTACGACCTGAGCGCGATCCTGGACGCTTAAAAGAAGCTGCTTTTCAAATCGCTCACGAACATCCGGATTCGACAAGGGCACCGGCTCGCCAAACAAGCTTATTTTATAATCCTGCTTGACTGCTTCGATGAGCACATCTTTTTTTGCAGGTTGAGCAATCAGAGTACCAGTCAGCAAAAGTATGCTCAAAATTATTGTGTAAGATCTTATCCAGTTCATTGCAGTGCTCAATCAAAACATTCTCAGAAAATAAGAGATCACCTTCAAAAATTAGAAACTTCAGAATCCTCTTGCTAACCAGTGATTGTCCAGTTTCCGTATAACATGCAATATGTAATGATATACAGAAATTGGCTAACTAACTTCGTTTAGTGACAGCATGAACAGGAATTTCAAAGTTGCTCTGTTTCAAATTCTCTTGCATTTCATCAATCGTCATAAAATGTTATCTGCATTGAGCCAAATTAACAAAGATTTTTTGGCAAAGCTTCTGCGGTTAAAATGACACGCCGCAAGTTTTGAACCATCCACCAGTCTTCGAAACTATTTTTTTTAAAAACCTGACGTCTCCGGGCGTTGGTAAGCCAGAAATCTCTGCAGAACTTGCAACTCAAGCGGCATTTTGTAAAATCGTGTGTGGTAGCGCCACGCGCTGAGGGTTCGCAGAAGCGCACGCCTTGCGGAAGTTAGTCTCATGTCCGTGGAGGTGGGATAGTAGGCATTGAGCACGCGTTCAAAATTTCTGACTTTACGTGTGAGCGGGTCTTTGATCCAGGGCAGGGTCAAGCTACGTCGTTGCGAAAATTCCTGCCATTCATCGCTCACCCACTCTTCCAGCGTCTCCGGAAATTCAAAGCCATTGGCTTTGGCATTTTCATACAGTTCACCGGAGAGGGGCACCGGCGAGTACAAATACATGATGATTTCAGACTGCGGATTCACTTTCTTAACCCGTTTGATGAAATCGATGGTGGTTTCGGTGTCTTTTTCAGGTTCTGGGGGATTGCCCAGGACAAAAGAGAATTCCGGGATGATCCCGTATTGTCGCATTTTGCCTGCGATGTCCAGGGTTTTTTCGACGGTGGCGCTCCCGCCTTTGTCCATGCGCTGTAAGGTTTCGTCCGATCCGGATTCGGCACCCAGGAACACCATTTTGAGTCCGGACCTGGCCATGAGATCCCAGGTATTCTCGGAGTACTTTAGCAGGGTATCGATGCGGGCCTCGCCCCACCAGTGAATTCCCAAATGCTCGATGCGGTCAGCAAATTCGGCCACGCGAGATTGTTTCGTGAAAAAATTATTGTCGTAGAATTCCACCGCATTCACTTGCCAATTTTTTACCAAAATCTCGGTTGTGTTGGCCGTGCGTTCCGCAGACTGGGCAAGCCACTTTCCATTCACCAGGTTTACCACGGCGCAAAAGTTGCAAAAAAACGGACAGCCGTAACTCGAATGGTGGGGCATGGTGCGCTCGCCCATAAAGGTCGGACGAACATAGTTTGACATATCCACTCGATGGTAGGGAAAGTCCGGGAGTTCATCCGGATGCGGGATGGCCGGCAACGGATTACTTGCAGGGGTGTGTGCTGTCGCATTTCGATAGGCAAGTCCCCGCAGGATCGATGGTTCAAATCCATTCTTGAATTCATCCAGCAGCTTTTTGAATACCAACTCCCCATGGCCACGGATGACATAATCAACGTAATCTGCTTTAAGACAAACATCCCAATGTTGGGTAGGGAAGTAGCCACCCCAAACAATGATCAGATGCGGATGCAGCTTCTTCAATGTTTTGCATTCGGACACCGCATTGCGCAATTGAGGACCCGGCATCACCGTCACCGCCAAAACCCGCGCCGCCTTTTCTCGAACAAAGTAGCCGATGCGGTCAATTGCGTTCGGTTCCACGTTCCCGTCGATGATGACGTAATCGTGTTCACCTTCCAAAACGGCTCCCACCGCCAACAAGGACATGGGGAGGACGCGCTTTTTTTGGACTGTGCTGGGAGGGTTATATAATATGATCATAAACTTTTTTATAAGACCGTTAAATGAAGCTCCCCGAATCCCACAAAGAATTGAGATTTTTGCTGTCTTAATTGTATTTAAACACTCCGCCAAATTCAAGCATAATTATTGACCATTTGAAAAGAGTGCTTTCGTTGTGCCCAACCGAAAAAGTCCGAAGCAAAAAAATAGCATTCGAGATGTCTGGACTGAGACACAAAGAGAGAAACTAGTATCATATAAGTTGCATAGAAATAAAGCCTTAAAGTCGAAATGTCGCATTGAATTATTTTTGTCTTGAGAACTACAATTATGGGCTCTATTTATCTCGTAACTGAAGTATTTTTAGCACTTGATGCTATTTTATCACTTGGGTCGTGTCGTAAAGAGACCGGTTTTTTCGCCAAAATGATCCAGTATTCCAGATAATCTCCGACTTCTTTGAAATGCTGCATGGCGCGGCGGTAGCGAAGATAAGCGGGCCAGAGGTGTGGACGTATTAAGATGGCATGGCGTCGTTTGCGGCAAGTTTCTGCGTTTCTTGGTAGAACATTTCCTTGTACGGCTGCACAAGAAGTTCTAATATTGATTAAGCCAGCAGAAGTCAGCAAATCCTTCCACTCGTTAATCGACTGATAAGTGGACGGTGCCAGGCTGAATCCAAATTTTTGTTCACAGAGGTTTGTGAATTTCTTTATGGTTGAAGAGGACGTGCCTTTCTGCCAGAGTCCGTCGTTAAGTGCCAGGGTTCCGCCTGGTTTGAGAACGCGAATCCATTCGGGAAGGGCAGAGGCAAAGTCCAGAATGCCGGCGACAGATTCAGCAAGGATGACGTCAAATGTGTTAGCGGAGAAAGGTAGCATTTTGGTGGCTGCATCAGCCTGTACCAGGGATGCCTGGCTAAAAGGCTGAACTTTGTGCGCGGCTCTTTTTAACATGGCCAGCGAAATATCTACAGCGAAGATATTGCACAGAAACTGGGTTTTTAGGTTGACAAGTGTGGCCCCCGTACCACAGCCAATGTCTAAAACGCGTTGGCCGGGAGTTAATTTTATTTGCTTGAGTAGAAACTCAGTTGCCTGAATGCCGCCTGCATGCAGATATTCTCCATTTAAGTCGGCTTCCAAGTCTAAGTAATTCATTTGCTTTGTTCCAGCAAGGACATGGGAGGAACTGGTGTCTTTTGAGCAGAGCCTGGTAGATTGTCCACGACGATCATAGGTGCGTGGCCTTGGTAGGAGCGTGAATCTGGCAAGTCAAGCGATATAAATAGAGGGACTCATTAAAATAGTCTCGCCGCGAGACCGTTGCCAGTTTGAAGCCGTGCTCTGCAAAGGATTTTTGTATGCGGCTCAAATCAGCCTGGCTAGACAGAACCAAAAAGACTTCGCCTTCGGGCCGCAAATAACGTCCAACCTGCTCAGCAAAAAACTCAATGACCTCTTCCCCGAAGAGAGCTCTCTCGAAATAATTCCTGGGGCGTCCTTTCAAGTATGGGGGATTGAAAAGAATGAGATCAAACTTTTCATTTGGTACGGGATCGAACAGATCGCCATTTCGAACTTCGATTTTATCTTCAAAGTGGTTGAGCAAAGTATTGATCTTTGCACACCTTACTGCTGCAGGATTTAAATCTACAGCCACCACCTTGTCCGCCCATTGCGCTGCAAATATGGCCGCGACACCGGATCCCGTGCCCATGTCCAGTACCTTTGACCCGACAGGAATTTGGATTTGGCCAGATTGAAGTGTCTGTGCCAGAAACTCGCCGGTGCGAAAAAGCTTTGGATTCATAACTTCGGGCAGTATCAAGAAAGATCTGCTAGCGATATTTTCCAAAACCAATCGGTTATGACGATGGCGTTGAAGCAAATGGAATTTGGCCCGCAGATAGAAAAAATACAATCGTCTCATTCCCGGAATTCGTTTCAATTCTCATCCCGTCGATTTGGATTATGATAAGTCTGCTGGCGGTTTAAACCGTTCCGCAACGGTTTTCTCTATCGGAAACCGGTAAAAATCATGATCGCAGCGCCAACGAGCGAGTTTACCCAAGGCCTGGCGCAAAAAGGTGCCGTTTCCGTTCCACGCAAAACGAGAGTAAAACTTAAACGCCTGAATCTTTCGCCATTTTTCCGGGCTCACACATGGGCCGGACGAACTCACGTAATCAAAACTCGCCCACTCCTTAAGGGATGTTGGCAGCCGGTAACCGTTGTGTTTAAGCATTTCGGAAATGGGAGAACCCGGATACGGTTGATAAAAAAAGATTTGCGTGGTGAATTTCGGACTCATCGCTCGCAGCTCTTTGGCCAGGTTCAGCGTGCTGTGAACGCTGTCTTCGGGCTCATCGGGGAATCCGACAATCATCGGGAAAATCACGGCGAGGTCGTGTCGTGCACATCTTTCTGCCACGACGTAAATTTGCTCCAGCGTGATGTCCTTCTTCATCCAATCGAGCATTTGTTGGGAACCGGATTCGACGCCGATCAGCACACGGCGCAGTCCGGATTTTTTGCACAAAGCGAAGTCTTCTTCTTCCATGCGGGTTCCCTGATCCGCGCGCATGGTTGCAGCCCAGGTGAAATTCGGATTTCGCCGCAGGAATTCCTCGGCAATTTCGATGACACGTTTCTGGTGGGTGAAAAATGTCTCATCCTGCATGTCCACATCGTCGAAGCGGTACCGGTTCCACAAAAATTCCAGCTCGTCACCCATTCGCTGAGGTGAAAGCGCTGTCCATTTGCGCTTGAAGACAAAGGGATCGGCGCAGAAACTACATCGGAAGTGGCAGCCCTTGGACGAGATGTAGTCGAGTTGACGCTGATTTTTTAGCCGGTAATAGTTTTCAACCGGAATCAAATCGTAGTTTGCCGGAGGCAGGTCATTCATGTCCGCCAGCGGACGAGGTGGATTTTGGATGACTTGACCATTTTTGCGAAACGTGCAGCCCGCGAGGCCGTCCAAATCTTCGCCGTCCGCCAGTCGAGTCACCATCTCCCGAAACGTGTCTTCGCCCTGGCCTTGAACCGTGATGTCGAGGGATGGTTCATCCAGACATTGAACAGGAAACAAGGAAGGATGCCACCCGCCCCAAATGACCGGCAGGTCGGGCTTGATGGCTTTGACGGCGCGGGCGACTCGCAGCGCATCTTGAATGGGTCGACCGGTGAGTACCGACATCCCAAGGCAGATGGCCTCGTACAAATGCGGTTGCATGACCTTGACCGGATCCTTCTCAAGGCGACCGTCGACCACGACAACTTCAAATTGGCCTAAATCCACATTTGAAGCCACCGCCAGCAGTCCCAGTGGCATGGTGTAAAAAACCGCGTGCGGATTGTAGAGAATGATCTTCTTTTTCATGGGTTGAAGGGGTCTACCAACTTAACTTGACTTTCTTTTTCCAACAAGAATCAGAAATTGCGCTGGTTCACGGCGCCGCCTCAGCTTGGCCACAATGGGTTTAAGTCGCCATTTCCAGCCGTAGTTCGGTTTGACCATGTGCCAGCGCAAATCCGCGGTTCTGGCCAATTCATCCAGCCTTTCATACGTCAGGTAGTTTTCACTCCGTAGCGAATTGGAGGGAAAGCCGTAGGTTTTCGTGAACGCTTCCTCTCGTTCCTTCACCATTTGTTCTCCGCTGCGAGCGTCTTTGTAGACCGGCGTTTCCAGAATCACCAGATGGCCAGCTTTCTTCAAAACGCGCAATGCTTCCGACAAAGTAGTTTCATAGCCTTCGGAGTAGTGAAACGAGGCATTAAAGACCATCAAATCAAACAGTTCATTTGGGAAAGGCGTGTGGTCGAATTCGGCTTGCACCAATTCAAAGGGGTCGAGATAGTGCTTGCAAGCCCGAAGGCCATCAAAGTCATTCGTAACTAAATCCAGCCCGATGACCAGATGTCCAAGTTGCGTCAGCCGGTTTGAGAGCCAGCCGTTTCCTGCCCCGACATCGAGAATTCTTACCGGTCTTCCCAGACTTTTGTGGAGCGGATGGATCACTTCGCCAACAAACCTCAGGTAGGTGGCCGTGCGAATTCTCCAATCTTCGACGAATCTTCCCGACAAATCTTTGAAGGGAAGTTCCTGATAATATGTCGGATCATCCGAGCCTCTACCCTCCGCCTTGCGGATCCTTTCATATTCTTTGATGAAATTGGCGTATTTCTGTTTGCGGTCGGGAAGCAAAAAACGCCAAATCCCGTCGATCTTCTCAAAGCGGTGTCCTTCTGGCGGGCAGCGAAAGGCTTCTTTGCCAATGTTTTCAAGTGCGTCCCGACAGCTCGGACATGCATACGCCGGGAAAGGGTCTACCTGCGTCTTAGTTCGAGTATGTAGTGGTCGTTCAACCTGTTCCATGGAAATCTACTTGCTACCTTTTCCTCTAGCCTTGCCAATTTGGCAAATAGTGAAGGATGTTTGCTGACCAGATGATTAAAGTAAGATGGCGGTAGGAAAACACCGAGCCCCTCCAGGTGCCGGGCTTCAAAATGAGTCTGAAATTCCGACTTAAGCTGATCCGGACTCGGGTACCAAACCTGAAATGTGTTCCCGTCTGCAATGGATACCTGAAGGCCATTTTTTGCAAACCGTCTGATACTTTCCTTAAACTGTCCGTAGAGGAGATGCCAAAGCGTCTCCCAGGGACAGTACGGATTCATCACCACAAACAGTGCCGGACTTCCGGGATGAAGCCGGCTTGCTAGTGACTTGGCTAACCGAGTTCTGTTTTGAACACAGTTTAAGACCCCAAAATTGGCAAATACCCCATCAAATTTGGTTTCAAAGATATTATCCGGACGATTCAAATCGAGATGGTTTGTTTGCACCATGTGAGCCAGGTTGCTCCGGCGGATCTTCTCATAGGTGATTTTCAGCATGCCATCAGATTGGTCGGTTGCCGTGATCCGTATGCCCTGTTCAGCCAACCAAATCGCGTCCTCGCCGGTACCGCAACCTAACTCGAGGACGTGGTTTCCGGCATGGTAATTTGTAACGAGCCGTTTCCGCACGCGATCTCGTAACCAACGACCTAAAATCGTTTGAGAAAACGTTTCATCGTAAGTAGGTACCGCACTGTCAAATGCGGCAGGCAACGGAGTCGTAGCTTCCGTTTCAGAGAGTGTGCGGTCAACCAAGGTGGGTTTATCCATCTTCACGTTGGTGTTTTGTCAAAGTCATTCCGAGTTTTCCGATACGAGAATTGATGAACGCCTTGGCTGTTTTCAGATAGTCGCTGGTGCCGTTGTTCAGTCGACGGTGTAATGCAACTTCATTTACCAACCAACGATTGGCAAAATCATAAAACCGTTTTGAGGAACGGCCGGAAACCAGAAGGTCGCGATCGGTTCTCTGTTCCCACGGCTTTCGGCTTCGTATCCGGTCTTCGACTTCATGGAAATAACCTGTGCCTTTGATCGGGTAAGCGACGGTCGTCAAGAAGATGTCCGGGTTGGCTTTCTTGAGATGTTCTGCCGTGGCTTCGAGATCGTCCAGGGTTTCCCCTTCGTATCCCAACATGATGAACATGCCGGCCTGTATGCCGTACTTTTGTAGGAGTCGGGTCATTTCCTGCACGCGTTCGACGTTGGTGCGGCGCTGCATGGCATCCAGAACGGACTGCGAACCGCTTTCCGAACCGATCCACAATCGATCGCAGCCCATTTCCGCCAGCTTCTGTACCACGCTTTCGTTTAAACGATCTTCGCGGGAGATGCATTCAAAAGGGAGTCGGATGTTCCGCTGCTGCAACTCGTCGGCATATTCAAACAGCCAGCGGTGATGAATGCTGAAGACATCGTCGGCATACCAGAGCATATCCGGCTGGTATGCTTGCACGATCAGGTCCACTTCCTCAGCGACATTTTGCGGCGACCGACGGCGGTGACTGAATCCGTAAACCGAGTGACTGCACCAGGTACAGGTGTACGGACAGCCCCGCGCGCAGATCAGCGACACCGACCCCATGTTGTGATGCTCACGCCAGATATTTATGTACTTCTGCAAATCGATGGCATCGCGATCTGGGAAGGGCAGTGCATCCAAATCGGTGACAAAGGGTCGCTCGGGCGTTTTGTGAACGGTGCCATCGTCACCTTTGTAAACAATCCCCTTGATGTCGGCCAGGTCTCGGCTACCATTTTGTAGCCGGGGGATAAGTTCTTCCAGGGTCATTTCGCCTTCACCAATCACGACAACATCTGCACCCCAGGTGAGGTATTCTTTGGCGTAATGGGGCGGGTCCGGTCCGCCAAGGATGACCGTGCATCCCAGCCGTTTGCAAACTTGGATCATCTCCAGTACGTTGGGCTTGGTCATCAGATTGCAGTAAATTCCAACCAGGTCAGGACGCGTTTTTGCGAGATAGTCCGTTACGTCTTTGCGGGTTTTGAACGTGGTGTCCAGAACTTCTACATCAAAGCCTTTGGATTTAAGATAGGAAGAAATGTATAAAATACCCAACGGCGGATACGGCTTCATCACTTTCCGCTCTTGTGGGTCTTCGTAAAGAAAATAGCCGTGTGTGAGGAGGATGTCCATGTTAGATTCGTTTCTTTGCAGATATTCAGATTTGAAATATCTCTCGGTTTAACCCGGACGTAACCGTGGGCTCATGTGGTGCCTTGGCCAGTTGGTTTAACTTGTGACGCTCAAGGGGTAGCGACAACTGATAGTACAGGGCCGCGGCAAACCGCCGGACATGTTGTTTTTGTAGGTTGTTTGGCGAACGGATCACGTTGCTAATCTCGCCAAGAAATTTCCGCTTTCTAAATTCTTTATGGACTACGGCGTGGAGCTTTCGATAAAATTCGGTGGTGTATGGACCGTGATAAAGCATGGCCAGGTCTTCGCTGTCTTGCCAGTTCTGTTTTTCACCAAACTCTGCTTTCACACGTTCATAAAATGTGGTGCCGGGCAGCGGATAGGACACGGAAATTCCAATGTCGTCCGGCTGGCAATCCCGAACCATTTTCAGCGTCAACTCGATGTCCTCTCGCGTCTCGCCGGGATAGCCGAATTGCAAGAAGAAGGCGACCTGAATGCCGGCCCCATGCAGTCGCCATGTGACTTCGTAGATCTGTTCAACCGTGGTGCCTTTTTCCATGGCATCAAGAATCTTTTGCGAACCCGATTCCGCACCGATCCAGACAGTCCGGGCGCCAGCCCGTCTCAACGCATCTATGGTGTCTCCCATCAACAGCAAATCGGCGCGATTCAAACTCTTGAACGGAATCACGGCGTCGTTCTTTTCCACCAACTTGGCGAATTCCTGAATCCAGCCGGGTTTCAGCCCCATAATGTCATCGGCGAACCAGACGTGATCCGGTTGGTGGGTATGCTTAATCCAGAGCATCTCTTCAACGACGTTCTCCGGGCTGCGTACATTGTACCGTTGTCCCCAAATGGGCTTGGCGCACCAGTTGCAATGGTACGGACATCCTCTTGTGGTCACCAGGTTCATCGAATAATACCCGTGGTGCTCTTGCCAGATTTTTTTGTACCGCGGGATGTCCACCAAATCCCAGGCCGGAAAGGGGAGCTCATCGAGCTCTTTGATCACGGGCCGCATAGTCGTTTGTTGTAGCTTGCCGTTTTGAGTGTTCCAGGCCAGGCCAAGGATGTCTTCCTTATTTTTGGGTGAACCCGATGTCAAATGGTCCATGAGTTCGCCCAAAGTGATTTCACCTTCCCCCAATAAGACGTAATCCACACCGTGGTCAAAATATTCACTCGCATGGTCGGTGGCGTCGGAGCCGCACACGATCACGGTGCATCCTTTGGCTTTTGCCATTTCGCTCATGTTAAATGCCGCCTGGCGCATGCGTAGCAGGCACATCTTGCTGAGATAGTTGAAATTGTCTTCGTAAATGACCGCATATTGGGGTTGATGAGCGTCCAAGGCTTCTACCCATTCTTTCTCCGAATCGGATAGCATGGCATCAAAAAACGCCACGTCGTAGCCTTTCTCACGCAAGTAGCTGGCCGCATACAGAGTTCCAAGCGGAGGATAGGGTTGCCTGGCTTTCCACAACTTCGGATCGAAGCGCAGGTAATAAGATTGTCCGAACAGAACGTCACTCATAACTTGGCAATTTCATCGAGCCGGGTTTTGAATTTCGATAAGATGCGCTGCCGGTGGTCATGGGTAAAAAGCTTGATCTGATCCTTTTCCACCACCACCGAGCCATTGAGATGCGAGGTGATTTTGCGAATGTGTCCGCTGTAGACTCGAAACACCCAATCTTCGATTTGATTGAACATATCCAGTCCCAAAAATTTTTCTAACGCCCGCTTGCTTCTCGACTCCACATTTTTGCCATTCATGTCAAGCTGCCCGTTTTTTCCGGAAACATAATTTGAGTTGCCCGGTTTTGTTTGAGGCAAATAATTCAGGATCCATTCATTGGCCGATATGAAATCCGCAAGGACGCCATTCCCAGAAATAGGGCGTAGATTTGCTATTTGATGTGCCACGTAAAAATCTGTTTCGTTTACGACGAGGTCCTCTTTTCCATAAAGATAATTTAAGCAAATCAGATTTCTTTTCCGCAGTACTTTCAAAAGGGCTGCGAGCACAAAATAGACGCACCAGATCCGCTTCGAGTCGATGAGCAGAAACAGGTCGACATCATCGTTTGATTTGCAATTGTTGAATGCGATGGCGCCCGAAAGAGCCACAGCTCGGACAAATGGGAAATTGCAGATAAACTTTAGCAGTCGACGGTTTTTGAGCAGAATTTTGTGGCTTGTTTGTTCATTAAGCTTGCGGTTGTCTATTTTCTCTTTAACGTCTTTCAAGAAATAAAACCCGTTTGCATAATCGACATACCTTTTCAGCTCTTCCCCCTGGAGTACATCTTTAACTTCATCGATGGACGCCTTATAACCCACGAGACCCTCGTGGATTTCTTCGAGTTTCAAAGGATAATGAAAAAGATCCGAATAGACCAGCGTACACAATACGGCATTGGAAAGTGCTGACACATTTGCAAAATGAGGCAGCTCCGATTGCATCACTACATCAGGAAGTGCATGATAGTTTTCCACACTCACTTTTGTTTTCAAGTTTGCAATCTTCGGCTTAGACTGATGAGCACCCTCATAGACATTAATCATCTCCCGGGCCGTCTGTCGCCAGGAGAACTTCTGTGACTGGCTGCGACCGTGCTCAATCAACCGATTTCGGAAGCGTTCATCTGTTAATGCTTGATAGATTTTTGCGGTCCATGCGTCGATGTCGTCAGGTTCGACCAGCATGTCAGGGTTTGCTGCCACCTCTTTGGTCGCCGAGACATTTGACGTTAAAACGGGCGTTCCGCTTGCCATGGCTTCGAGCACGGGGAATCCAAATCCCTCATAGTGTGAGGGGATGACGCAAAGCGATGCAGCAGAATAGAGGGCCTGCAATTCCGAATCGCGTACATACCCTGGCATGATAATGTGGTCCGCGATCCCCAATGAACGGACGGCTTTACTCAAC
>JABAHS010000199.1_pt3 | contig 13690 bp, 18 predicted proteins | sample 7062111 | NCBI WGS metagenome assembly JABAHS01 (sample SAMN14534600, study PRJNA622989) | marine sediment metagenome | biome: marine biome [ENVO:00000428]; feature: marine pelagic biome [ENVO:01000023]; material: deep marine sediment [ENVO:00002113]; isolation source: pool of 4 deep marine... | reverse complement strand
TTCTCGATAGCGTCCGCAACCTTGAGGTCACCGAACACGATTTCCCGTACCAACTCGTCAATCTCAGAATCGGTCATGGAGTTGGGGGTTTGCACCTCTTCCAACACCGTATCCTCGGAGGGCTTCGCTAGGACAAACGTCCCATTGCGAAATAGATCCACCTCAGGGGACACTGCCCGCTCCTGGTTGATCTGGCGCTCAAACGTGCTGAGTGTGAACGTCCGCCCGCCTGGCACGGTCTTGGTGGTTTCCCGGCCCTGCAGATCGAATGCAACGTACCACCTCATCCCTGCTGCGGTGTTCTTCCACACCTCAACCTTCGCTTGCATCTGAAGCACAGTTGACATTCCTTCGCTCCTTTCTGTCCTTCACGCGAAAGCTTACACGGAGGGGAACCGGAGGCGGGAGCACATGCAGCCCTTAATGCTTAATAAATGTTGATTCCTGTAAGCCCCTGACCAGGGGTTTTGTTGAGGAAAAAAACGGCAGGCCGTAGGAAAAGGGCCTCTGACCAGGGGTTTTGCGTTATGCCTTAATAAGGCCCTTTATTAATATGGGGTTATCCAAGCCCTGCACAGCCCTAACCAGGGGGTTTGTGGAAACTCCACAACGCCGGAAACCATCCTTCACGTGAAGGAAGCTCAGAAAGCCCAAAAAGCGCAACCAAAAAGCAACCGAAAGGGTCTTTTATTGCGCAAAAAGAAGAAGGGCCCGAAGGCCCTTCTCCCAATGGCTTGGCTGAACTACTACGGAGTGATCGCCGTATCGACGAACCGCCGCGCCCGCTCCGGTCGGTGCAACACACCACCAAAGTCCTGACGCCCAATGTAGTGCCAGTACCAGTTGTCCTGCTCGACATACTCCTTCGACTTCAGGCCACCGTACATGGCGAACATGCCAGCATCCTGAGAGACGACGTACAGCTCGTTGGCCGGAATGAACGAAGCGCCGTCTTCGTCCTTCCAGTTGCGAACCTGCACAACGGAAGCGCCCCGGTAGACACCCAGGCGTCCACGTGCCCGGATCTCTTCCAAAGCTTCATCGGCAAAGCCGGTGAAGTCAGCAATCTGATCCACCATGGTGGAACGACCGTAGATCGTAACCACACCCGACTCAGATTCGTCCCGCACCTCACGGATAGCCGTGTTCAGAGCCGTCTGGCTCAGACCGGAACCCGAGATGTAGTAGGGCGAAGAAATGCCGATGGCTGCTTCAACCAAGGCCTTGATCTGCTTGTTGACGCCCCAGTCGAGCCGTCGAACGGCCAGGTTGCGCAACTCTGCAGCGGTCTTGGCGAAGCCAGACTGCATCTTGTCTTCGAATTCGTAGACGTGGAAACCCAGGGTATCCCGAGGAATCTCCATCGCCTCGCTGACGAGAGCGCTCGCCTCGATGTGGCCACCCTTCGCAATGAAGAAGACCTTCAGACCGGTCTCCTCTTCGAGGATGACGCGATCATCGAAACCAACACGCTCGACGTTGATCACCTGATCGTAGAAAGTCTCGAACCGGAAACCTTCCAGGATCGACTGGGTGAGGACGGCTGCCATCTCCCGGCGCCAGGCCGGATTCTCCCAGTTCTCCTTGGCTTCCTGGTTGACCTCTTCGATCAACTTGAGTGCCTCGGCCCTCTCTTCAGGAGAGCGGCCATAGTTGTCGATCAGCTTTTTCAGAAGCGACATCTCAACCTCCCTCCTAAATCAAAAGCTCGGCGTCGCAGGTCTTGAGCGTGTTGTCAACGTTGGTCACACGAAGCACTGCTTCGTCAACGTTGGTCGTCACTGCCCAATACCCCGACGTGTTCCACCCGAGAAGCTCCCCCACCTCAACGGTTGGGGTAGCCGCTCCCAGTCCGTCAACCATGGTCACCGCTGCACGGGTGCTGTCATAGTTGAGGCCAGGCTCGGTCGTGTTCAGATCGGTGTTGCGGAGCCACACCTTTGCGCCTGGTCCATGCAGTACCTGAACCATGCGCCCATTGGGCGCCGTGTCCAGGTCCTGTGGCAACTGACCTGCAGCGCCCCCGAACCGGGGGTCGTTGAAGGTCTGAGAATCATGCTCGTACCACAAGATACCGCAAAGAGCAGTCCGCACGCTCGTGCCACCACTGATGGCCGTGCTCGTCGCCTGGCGAATGCGATCCGTGTCAGTCGGGTCGATTTCAACCAGGGTTCCTAGCCGCAGCTCAGTGCCGGAAGCAGGAGCGCGGAACCTGCCTTCACGGACCAGATTGGTGAAGCGCCTCATCCCGAAGTTACGGGTTGTGGTGCTCGAACCCACTTAGGTCCTCCTTCCTTACATCTGAGCCGCTTCGGACAGAGCGCCACCACTGAAAAACGCCTTGACAGCGCCCAGCTCGGTTCCCTGATCTCCTGCGGTCTCTCGGGTTCCGTCGAACTCAGTCTCGGGAACTTTCTTCTCGTCCTTGGGAGTCTTCGCCACTGCCCGGATATCTTCCAGGTAAGAGTTGAAGTCTTCCTCGGACATTTTCGCCCAAGCGAGCTTGCGCGCCTCGATCTGCTCGTCTGAGAAGTTTGCCGCCGCCTGCACGAGTTCGACTCTCTCGTCTGCAAGTGCTTCCAGGCGATCCTGCTCTTCACGCTCAGAAATGATCGAAGAAAGTTCTTCGACCTTCTCAGTGCGCTCGGCAAGCTCGCCTTCGGCAGCTTCGAGACGCTCGTTCAAGCGAAGGATCTCTGCGTCAGTGGCCGACTGGGCCTCACTCAACGCCTTCTCGACGGCAGAAGCCAAAAGCTGCTCATGCTGCTCCTGGGTATAGATAGCCTTCTGCTCGTCCGTCACGCCCTCCTCCTGTTCAGAGGTTCCGGTGCAGTGAGCACATGAAGCTTCCTCATGGCTTGCCCCCTCGGGACGATGCTCAAGGAGCCAATCGTGAATCAGCTTTTCCGTGTTCATCTACACATCCTTCACGTGAAGTATACGATAACAGTTCGAGTTTCCAGGTCAGTCAATGACCAAAGACATCAAATGTTCCCACTCGTGAACTTCCATATCAGAAGTTTCCCGAGCGGCATATTGCCGAACTAGTTCTTGAGCAACTTCAGTGATGTCTGCATCTTTCCATCCCGGCCTAGCCGGAGGAAAGATGAGCGCCCCACCCATGAAGGTGGGGTTGATGAAGCGGCGAGGAGAAATCTTGCTGGTCGCCATGTGCTCACACACTTCGTGAGCCTGCGCCCGAAACGGAAAAACCTGCTCACACTTGAGACATTGTTTCGCTTCAGCCACACACTCCATTGAATACCAAAGCTGCTTCGCAGCATGGGCATCTCTCGCCGCCTGAGCAATCTCTGGAAAGTTGAACGCCCACAACACGCCCAAAGCTTGAATCTCTGGAAGAAGACGATCAGAAGCTTCGAGGCGGTCCTCCCGGTGCACAATCTTGGTCTCCACCAACGTGCCCACCGGCCTATCCCAGCGGTGCAACACATTCATCGGAGTATGGCGAATCGACATCTCCCCCTTCTGGAGATCATCGAACGTCCAATAGTGGCCGTTGCGGTTCGGGTTGTTCGCCTGAACGTAACGCCCCGCAATCCACACAAACCCAGGATTGAACTCTTCCTTCTTGAACTCGGAAGCCATCTCACGGGGAAGATCCTCCGGGGAATCCACCACATAGGCACGAGCCGTTGCATACAGCTTGTCACCAATCTGATCCAGCATCGTGTCCATTGCGTCCTCCACGTTGATCTTCAAAGCCGCGAGTTGTTTCTTGGCGCCTGCCTCGCTTTCGTGACAGCCGACCTTCTCTCCTGAACCCGTTTTATACACCGCCCAAGGCTTGTTACTCGGACAGCCGTGTCCTTTGCCTATGGAGTACGGCATTACTTGTTCCTGTCGCTTGTTCCTTTGTCGTTCGGCGAAGGCTTCCCGGTTGGGCGACCTCCCGTGCGTCCCGAACCGCCAGGTGTTGTTCGATTAGGAGAATCAAACGGGACATTGACCGGCTCAAATACGTCCTTATAGCGCTCATCCTCGTGTTCCCTTCTGCGCGCCTCCAGGTCCTGATCGAAATTGAACTCGCGGAGAAGAGTTTCACGTGAAATATCGCCGCGGTCCCGCAACTCCTGCAAGACCGTCATCAGCGCTTCGTCGGTGTCGAGTTCCATCCTTCGTGGAGCAAACTCGATTTTGCAGTCCTTGTTGAAGCCGGTCTCGACATTCACAGGATGCTCAATAACGGGGCGTATGACCTCTCGCTCGATCGCTCTCTTGAGCATGTGACGCCGATTGCTTAATCCGCGAGCGATCACCCGCCCCAAAGTGATGCTGGTCTCCTTGTTGGAAGACTCAGACGAAAGCTGATAGGTGCCCCACAAGCGCATCATCAGCCGCTCATCGAGCACGGCCCACTTGTCCCTGCTCAATACATGCTGCACATCAGGAGTAATGATCTCCACATTGATGCGATGGTCGGACACGATGATGGGCGACCTTGCCTGCGCTCGAATCTGCGCCTGAGTGCTCGCCACCTCATTGACGGTGGTAGGCAGCTGGTCGGTGCCTCTCGTGACCAACACCAGAAAGTTGATGCCGCCCAAAAGGAAAGCACGGTCCATCTCCCGAAGCTGGTGCTTCAGGTCGAGAATGGGAAAGATGCTCTTCATGCGCACCCTGGCCCACCGCTCGAATGGGGACCTGGTAAGCGAATGTGAAAACACGTAGAGGGGGTTGAGCAGCATCAGTTTGTCGATCGGAACGTCCTCGTTGCCGAACGTCTTCTCTTCGTGCTTGGTCGGGGTGTAAGGGCCGAGAAACAGCGACCTCACCATTTCGTCGTCCTGCAAACCCTCCTTCGTGCGCTCCCACAGGGCAAGCTCCCCATCGGAAGCAATCCAAGCAAGCTGATGGTTGCCAAACACATCAGGCTTCACAGGAACGACACGAGTCGGGTCGAGGAAGCCAAGCGCCACCGGCGCAATCACTTCATACGCTTTGCGGCTCTCCCGCTTCTCCCGCTTGCCTTTGACCTTGTACTCCTTGGTGCCCCACCAGCGCACCCCGTAAAACTGGGAGACAGTGAAGAGTTCCCTCCAAGCCTGCCGCACCCACGAGTCGAGATCGAGGTCACGCCCAATCTGGCTCCACACGTTCTGCTGGTCTTTGTCTTCCGCTTCGAACGAAATCTTCTGGAAGGCGATGGCTTCTGAAGTGTCGGCAATGTTGCCCACCACATCATCGTCCAAGGCGTCGTACGCCATAGCCATCTGTTCGTAGATTTTGCCGGGAGTGACAAACTTGTCACGTTGAAAGATGCCCCGCTGGCGACGGGTACTGCTGTGGGTTGTCTCCGCCCACGTAGCAAGCGCCCGCATCACAGGAGTTGGAAGGAGTTCCTGGAACTGGGGGGAGGTGGCAAGGGCGGTACTGACCTCTTCGGGGTCTACCTCGGAAACAACTGCAACCCCACGCTCGTTGATGGATGCTTCGAACGCATTGGTGTCGCTCATCTACTCAGCTCCACTTCTTGCCGACGCACCTCGATGAGTCGGGAGGCTGCCTTGTATTCGAAATTGAGCAGATCCATCACCACCTGCAGCTGCTCGGTGCGAAAGATCCGCGCCTTGCGGTTGGTGCCCTCCAAACGGACCAACTGAAGGTGGATTTCCGTACACCTGGCCATCAGCGCCATGCAGGTCATCATGATCACGTCAGGCGCAGAAGGGTCGATCTCCTTGACCGCCGCCACCATGGCGTCAAGCTCGTCCTCAAGGGAGGAATCCGCCGTCAAGGAGGCCAGAGGATCGGGGGCAGCCGCCGCCGAGGGGTGGTCTTTCATGTGAAGGATCGGCATAGCCAGAGTCTAACTCGGGCTAAGCAAACATGAGGGGCACCATCTCCGGCTCTTGCCGGAGCTTACTGACGGTTTCCAGAGTCATCAGCTCCTTACCGACAACCATCATGGCCGCAGCGTCCAACGTGTGAAACTTTCCACGGGCGAAAGTTTTTTTGCCATAGGCGGTAGTCTCAGATTGCTGCCTGGTCCAGGTCTGCCCCTGCCATTCGCCCAACAGCTCTCGGTCGAAGGGGAGCACCACCCGCTTCTGGTCCACAAGGAGCCGCAACAGGTCGTATCCGTATTCCTTCGCCTGACGCTTGATTTCATGGTCGGCAGGGTCCTCCCAATCTTCGTACGGCTCCCAGCCAACCACCAGCTTCTGGTCTGCGGTATAGCCCTTGACACGGTTCATGAGTGAAGGAGCGCCGTCCTGAAGTTCCTGATACAAGGGCAAGCCCAGGCCGGTGCGGTCCAAGGTGAACAGCCGGAAGTTGTAGATCCGAAACAAGAGTTCGATCACTTTGCGCTGATCCGCCGAACGAATGCGCTCCAAGTGAAACCGCGACAGGAGGCGCAGAATGGTATCGCCCTTACCTTTTTGGGTTTCTTCCCCGAACACGAGAATCTCAGACGGATGGTTAGTCAGGCCAACGTCCATTCCCGCCCATGTGTGCTTCCACTGCTTGTGGCTACCGGGAACGTCAATCAGGTACTCAATCGGCTGGTCACGGCGCATCTCGTCCGACACACGGCGGTAGTAGTAGACCTCTTCGTTGTACTCACTGGAGGCATCGTCGTCTACGGTCGCCATCAACCGGTGCAGTACGAACAGTGGGTTGGTGGCGTCACCGTGCTGACCCAAAATGTTGCGTTTGTAGTCGGGGGAGTCTCTCGACCCGTACGCTTCTATTTTGTCTTCCCGCTCCGCGTTGCTCCAGGTGGGCCGATGCATTCCGGTCACCACATGGACGGTCCACCCCGATCCTGGCATGGAATGGCGGTAAAACTCGTCTCGCACGCCCTTGGACACACCATGCGCCCGCCACTGGGCCGACTTCTCTCCGTGGCGAAGGGTTTCAATCAGCTCGATCCATCCTGGTTGAGGAAAGTCCTGCGCTTCGTCCATCTCCAAGCGGAGAGGGTGTAGGCCTTTGACGCCCTTGCCGTCACGCTGGGGGATGCGGCCCAGGATCTTCGCTCCGTTCACGAAGTTCACCTGAAAGGGCCGATGCTTGAAGCCTTTTCCGACGCCTGCCGGGAGAAGTTCTCGGGTGAGGCGCACGCCTTTGATCTTGTCCTCAACCCGAGAAGAGAGTGGGTCGAGGTGGACAAGCTCGGGGGCGGTCATGACCATCTCCCCACCTGGGTGCTGGATGGGGAAAGCCCAGCCGCGGAGAATGATGCTTTGCGTCTTGCCGATGGCACGTCCGCAAGAGTCGATCACCATGGTGGGGCGGTCCACCGGCTTGCCTTGGGCGAAGGTGTCTCGCCACCAGGCGTATTGGAAATCCCAGCACCGAAAGATCTTCTCTTTATTGTCGGCTTGGGGGTCTTCCCAGAGGAACTCTGCAAGGTCGATGCCCGATTCGTCCTGTATGAGTGCTACCAGGTATCTCTCAGCCGTCGTCAGGTTGGCTTGAACCATGTTCGCATCTTACAGAACGTTCACATGAAACAACAGAGGCTTCGTGGTAAGGGCCACAAAGCCTCTGCTGCATTTTAATATAAACCTCAGCCATTGAGGAGCCAATGAATGACGGTCCCGCTTGCGGGAAGTCCCGTCAGGACTCATTGCGGAGACAGGGATCGAACCTGCAACCAGTGGGGTATATGCCACCCGCTCTACCAGTTGGCGCACTCCGCCCCGTAGCCAGGCCGCGACTATCGGCTGCCCATCCACTAAGGCAAGCTCAATCTACACGTTCGAGAAAGCTAGGTCAAGCAACTTCGTGAATCCAGATACGCTGGTTCTCGCGAAACTGGGCGTCGATCTTGTCATACTCTGGAATGGCTACATCCTGAAGCCACGTGAAAATGTCTTCAAGCTCCACACCTAGATGTTTGCGCTCCTCCTCGTCGCAGCGGTTGTGGAGGCCGATCAGCTTCTTAGTCTCGTTGAGGATGTCCATGGCCTTGGCGATCTGATTGTCACGATGAATGCCAAACTCTTCTGCCCTACGCAGCAAACCCTTGAGGTAGTCGGCAGTTGACTGCTGTTCCGACTCGACACGGCCTTTGCGGTCCATGCCCATCGACTTTTTGACAAGGCGAATCTCCTGATCGACCTTCTGCTTGTGGTCCTTGACGGCCTTCTCGTCAAACAGTTCGCCGTTATAGCCAACACCCCGCGTCAACCAGGCGGTATAGCGATAGGAGAGCAGCTCAAGGCCCAACAGGCGATCAAGGTCCTGGAGGTCGGCGATGTTGTCGAAGCGATAGTCATCCATGTATCGCTCCATCGACTTGTCAAACCAGGCAGCCTCATCAACCGACAGGACGTAGTATTCGGCGCCAGAAGCCCCCTCAACCTTGACGACTTCCTGCGCCTCTTCCTCGTCCCCGCCCAACATGGCGAGAATCTCTTCGTCAGTCGGTCTCTTCTTTTCGGACATTGATCAAACCGCCCCTCTTCCAAGGTTCAAGTGAAGGAGTCATCAAGATTGACTTGAGATGGTTGGGGTTGTGATATTGACCACCATCCAACTTCATGTACCGCTCGTACTTTGCTTGACGGTCCTCTGATCGAGCATATCCATAATGCAACATGCGAGCAATAGGTGAGCCAACCTTGGGCACCAGATGTGCATATGACGGCTCCCGCCCGCAAGCCAGCGCCCGATCCCGAAACGCAGCGCCCTTGCGATAGGGGATCATCACCCAGGCATCGTATGGCTTCCAATGGCCATCCACTCGATAGTGGTCTTCCGACCACATCTCGTGAAACGTGAAAGCAAGCCGCTGTCCTGGATAGTCCTTGGCTGCCTGGCGAACCATCTGGTATTCATGCACAACCTCGTCAGCGTCAATAAGAACAATGAAATCGTCGTGTTCGGGCATGAGTGCATGTTCCATGTGGAACCACGCCTCTTGGCGAAAGAAGCCTTCGTGGTCCTCCCAAGTGCGATGCATAACCGTCCACGCATCGGCATATGCCTGCGCCAAGCCAACCTCGTCCGGCCCTGCCACTGGGTCAATGCCGACAAACAGGGCATCGGCCCACGTCTGCACACGGTCCAGCACCTGCTCCAGGTAGCGGTCGGCCTCTCCTGGGCCTACCACCATATGCGCAATGATCCTCATCAGTCCCTCGCTATCTGCGGTTCATGCTCGTCGCACATTCTCCGAAACAACTCACGATCGACTTTGAACTGTCCATCGGTTCCCTCGTACCCAACCGGTGACGACGTGTGCCATTCGTGGATCATGGTTGGTTCCCCCCAATACCAAACCTCATGCCCATGCGCCCGAGCGTGATAGCAAAACCACGTTTCTGAGTAGTAGTGGGAAGACTCCAAGAGCCGGTACTCCATGAACTCGGGCGCCTTCACCATCATGGCCGAACCGGCAATCATTGGACATTGAACCATGTCCCGATGTTTCTCGTTTTTCGGATCGTTCGCATGAAAGTCACGATGACGAGGATTTTCGTTGGTGCCGATAATCCCCCCGGCTGTGATCCTGCCCTTCGAGTCGAGCTGCTTGGGACCAACTGCAATCGCCTTTGGGCGAGCTTCTAGAAAGTCGGTCAACCTCTTCGTCACCGGCTCCACAAACTTGACATCTGGGTTGAGGATGAAGAGATACGGGTAGAAGCTGCGCATCGCCCAGTCGGCTGCCGTGTTGATCCCCCAGCCGTGGCCATAGTTGAAACCAGACATCCGCACCCGAAACCTGTGACCGAGAGCATCTTCCAACGAGCGCAACACAGGAGTGCTGTTGATGTGAGAGTGAGGGTGCTGCACCACATACCATTCCATGCCGGGGTCGAGATGTTCGGCACTCATCACCAACTGGTACAGGTCGTCGGGGGTGGACCAGTTCACCACCAGAGCCGCAACGCTAGAAGCCGACACGATCATCCACCCTACCAAGCTGATCCGGCTTCATGATGTGCTTGCACTTGATGCGAGTGTCGAACCCCAGCCGGTAACCGTTGTCGGTTGCCTGGTGCGACCAGAACAGGTCCTCCCCATGAGAGTGGTATCCGTACTCGATGTTGCGATCCATGAGCAGCTTCCACGACATCATCTTGGCTGCGCACAAAACATCAACCGGTTGAAGGGCGTCATACACCTTGGCTCGCACTCGACGGTGGCGGTCCTCGTAAAAGGCGTTGGTAATGGAACCGATCCCCAAATAGGCCAACAAGCCTATAGCGTCGTACTGGTCGAACCCCTTGAAGAAGTTGATCTCTTCGTTCCAGGGGGGGACCAGAATGTCGGAATCTAGCGACAAGAAAAGATCCGGCTCCGTAGACCTGGCAAGGTCGAGTAGTTCGTTTCGCAACGAAGCCATCGTTTCGAGCCGAGACTGCTGCCCCCAGTTGCGCTGAGTCGAGTGGTCGCCTTCCTCAACGTACTTCAACGTCACACCATGAGGGGTGGCTCTCCGGTCAATGATGTCAAGCGTGTCGTCTGAGGATGGGGTGTAAACGAAAACGAAATGAAGATCGAGGTGGTGTGCCCAATCATCTAGCGCATCAAACCAGTGATTGAGCACCCACCCTCGTTCGTAAACAGGACAGCCGACCGTCAGGCGGATTTTGCTGCGCTGTTCTTGCATCGGGCGCACTGTGAGTCGGCCTTGGCAAAGTAGCGTGCCGTGGTCTCGATGACCCTAACCCCGCACAGCGCCCGCTTCATGTACTCACCACGCTTGATGAGCACCACGGCATGGGTCAGTCCACCAGTGTTGGTGAACCCCTGATGCAACTTCATGTCGTCCTTTCCTTCCATTTCCATCAGATCGTACATCATGCCTTGCAGCATGTTCTTCCGAGCATCGAGCACTGCCGACTGGCAGAGGTCGCACAAAACGAATGCCTCCTCACCGCAGACGAAACATTCGGTCAGAAGCCTTTGGAGGTCTGCGAGCGTCACTCGCATACCGGTGTCGGGATAGGACGACACGGGATGAACCGGACCCTTCACATGCTCGAAGAAATTGTCGGGCACNNCGCTTCAAGTCCTCTTCGATCGAGGAATATAGACTCTTGAGAAGCATGAACGTGCGCAATGCCGTTTCTTCCATGGAAGTGGCTTTGCTGGGGGTCACCACAAGATCGAGCAGCGATTCTGTGGCATCACGCATAGAGGCCAAAATGATCTGGGCCTCGCTTTTGGCTCGTTCTGCCGGAACGGACAGCTTCACATATTCGCCAGAGACCGAGGAGGCCTTCGCTTGAAGCTTAGGCATAGGTGTCTTCCAGCTCCCTCAGAATCTGGACGAGACGCTTGCCCTTCTCCGTAGGTTTGATGGAACGGTGCTTGCGGGGCACTCGTTCGAGGTAGTGATCTTCCAGCAGGTCGTTGATGTGCCATTGCACGCTGGAGCGGACGCTCAGCCCAACCGCATCCCGGATCTCTTCCACGGTGGGACCAAACGATGCGTTGGCCCAGTGATCGACCACTGTGGCCAGTACCTCGAACTTGGTGTCGCCGATCCTGGGTATGCGTGGAGATTCCATACCCGCATCATAGCGGACATTGTTCAAGAAATCCAGACCATCGGCCTCTGGGTGCTTGCCAAGGCCGGAACCTTCCTGATAGATTCATAGCTGGACAACATGTCACCTCCGGCGAGGCCGGGGTTGCTTGCATCGATCAGGACGCGCAAGCGGATGCCTCTCAATAGGGAATGGCTGGAAAGACGTTCTTACCCGCCAAGTGGGCATTGGGGGATCGGTGAGTCCCGGAAGTAGCGGGTGACTGTTCATCTTCTTTTTTTGCCCTGAAATCAGGGGAGAGGGAGCAATAGCCCTTTTGCCTTCCCGCACTGCGCAATATGTAGCAATATGCGCAACTTTCACCGATCTGCCGAAACGTCTCTTTCCGATCTGATGCAGGCTTCGACTGGCAGTCTCCAGACATAATCTTTGGCAGAATATGTCAGCTCATCGGGACGCTCCTGGTTGTAACGGTTGGTCACCGCATAGATGAGCACCAGATCCGTCACGGCAAGAAACCCATGCGCCACCCCAGCCGGAATGATGACCCCCCTTCCAGGGGAGAGGACACGGGTTTCTACAGGCCGCGGGAAATTTTCTGGGAGAGACACCTTCACTTCCGCTACGCCTTGGGCGATGTACCAGAAGTCCCATTGGGCGATATGAGCGTGCATCCCCCGCAGCACCCCAGCTTTCGAGATCGACACGTTGACCTGGGCAATCGACTCGCCCGTCACGTGCTGAACATGCTGGTTGATGGCAGCTTCCGTCAGCGAACCACGCTCATCTTCATGCACGTCATGGAAGGTCCAAAAAACTTTTCGGATCTCCGAAGACTCTTCCTGCCTCATCACACCGGCTTCACCTGACGGTAGAGGAAGGCGAGCGTCTGCATCCGCACGAACGACAGGTTGCCGTCTTCCTGGCGGTCCACGGTGAGGAAGTTCCCCTCCTTGGGGTTCAGCGACTTCCACTGTTCCATCAAGTCACGCATCTCATTCTCACTGGCAGAACCGATGGTGTACTCGACCTCAATGGTGACTTCGGTGGGGTAGTTCCGCTGGAACATTTTCTCGTGGAGGTCAGCCCAGAAGTCCTTGTAGTAGGGGGCGTACATGCGTTCGGCCCACCTGTCGGTGAGGGCGTAGCGGAACAGGCTTGACACGTTGCCTCCCCATTCCCATTCGTCGTCTGCCTTGGGTACGGCAATGAGGACTTCAGTCTTCGTCGTTGTCTCCATAGAGCCCTTCCAGTTCTCGTGCCATCCATTCTTCGAAGGCTTTCTCGCCTGCCAGCTCGAAGAAGGCTTGCAGTTTGTTGTTGGTGAAAAAACGTACGACCTTCTCGATGGTTTCCACTTCGTTGGATGCCATGCGGAAGGCAAGGATGGCTCCCCGGCATTCGTCGCAGACGGGGTTGTTATAGGAGATCCCGTCACAGACCATGCATTTGACGGCGCCGTCTATTCCGAAGGGTCGCTGCCATCCGGCTACGCCGGACCCGTCGATGGCGACGACGTATTGGGTTCCCGAGATGTTGGTTCCCAGTTTGACGTTGTTGAGCTGGATGAAGTCGGCGTCGAGCACGCCGGTGTTCCTGATGAGGGCCTTTAGCTTGGCGCGGTCTGTGGCGCAGATGAAGTTGGGTCCCGGCCCCTTTTCAATCTCGCATACGATGCAACGCTTATACGACATGTTCTAACTATATCGAACAATGAGGGGTGAGGCAACAAACCAAAGACCCCGCATTGCGGGGCCTTCGGCGGTACTGATGGGTTGTGACGAGAGGCGAACCTCCCGCCCGCTCCGTTCAGTTGATAGTAGCACCAATCGAACTGGAGAAGTGCGCTACCAGAACCCCACTATAGCTACGTTCCGCTGTACGTGATGGTTCCGGTGTCGAAATTCACATACAGGCCGGGATCTGGGGCGGTCGAATAGGTAACTGACAAATACGGATGCCAAGAAGGAGTTGAATGGTCAACCGAAATCCAGCTGACGGAGTATTGAACACTGCCAGTTTCAACGTTGCCCTTCACCTCAAAAGCGCAGTATCCGCCAAAGTCGGTTTCGATGTCATTCGGATCAAGGGTGAACACCCCCCAGCTTGCGGGGGCCGGTGCGGCAATAGAATCTTCGAGGGTGCCGCCAGCAAGGATACTGTTCCAGTCTCCCGTTGCCAGCGGGAACGGGTCATACCCACTCCAATAGCACATCTGGCTA
>JABAHS010131974.1_pt5 | contig 13708 bp, 18 predicted proteins | sample 7062111 | NCBI WGS metagenome assembly JABAHS01 (sample SAMN14534600, study PRJNA622989) | marine sediment metagenome | biome: marine biome [ENVO:00000428]; feature: marine pelagic biome [ENVO:01000023]; material: deep marine sediment [ENVO:00002113]; isolation source: pool of 4 deep marine... | reverse complement strand
ACTCACGGTGGGACCTCGAGCGATTGGCGGTCTCGTGGGATCAGCCCTTGGTCGATGGAGCGTGGAGCTCAAGGGAAGGGGACTGGTGTGAACGAAGAGCAGCTATCCTTTGAGGGGATGGGTATTGACGATCTTCTTAAGAGGTCCATCGAGCTCCTGAAAAAGAACGAGCCCCCTGATGGATACTATGGCTGCTTCTCGGGCGGTAAGGATTCCGTAGTTATTAAGCATCTCGCGAAGCTCGCAGACGTCCGAGTCAAGTGGCACTACAATGTGACCACGATAGACCCGCCCGAGTTGATTTACTTCATGCGCGAACATCATAGGGATGTCAGGTGGGATAAGCCACCAACGGGAAATTTCTTTAGACGCATGGAAACGGCAACCGGATTCCCCACGCGCCGCAATAGATGGTGCTGCCGTGAATACAAGGAGTCACGCAATCCCAAGGGCGCAACGTTGCTACTTGGCATCAGGGCCGAAGAGTCAGCACGCCGCAAGGAAGTCTGGAAGCCAGTGACATACCACAGGCAGACGGAATCGGATGCCATTCTGCCCATTTGTGGTTGGCCATCTGAGGAACTTTGGCAATTCATCCACGGTGAGGGCTTGCCGTATTGCAAGCTGTATGATGAAGGCTTCCACCGACTTGGTTGCATAGGCTGTCCCATGTCTAGGCAGGAGCGCAGGATGCAGTTTGAGCGCTGGCCTAAGTTTGAACGGCGCTGGGTCTTGTCATTTGAACGTATATGGAACATGCGGTCAGGCCACCTGGACAGACGCGGCCGCGTGTGGTTTGGCGATAGGCACTTCAAGTCATGGCAAGAGATGTGGGATTGGTGGATGAGTGATGAATCCTTGCCAAAAATTGAAGATGAGAGTCTGTTCGATGGACGATAGATGCAAGAACTGCNNAGAACTGCGGAGCCGGCCTCGGAGAGCATGACTGCGAGTGCGACGGGGTCAATCAAGACTGTCTCTGCCATTACGAGGAGGAGCCTGCGAACCCACGCGGATGGCATATCGACCACATCGCAGGACCGAACGAGTGGGAGCCGACAGTTATCGAGTTCCCACCCGGCCTCAAAGTGACCAAGGGCGATCAGCTCTTGTTAATCGACGAAGGAAAGAAAATCCGGTTCTGCGAGTNNCGATCGGAAGAAAATCCGGTTCTGCAAGTGCGAGACTTGGCGATCGAGTCAGTGCGAGTGTCGAGGCATGTGCATGTGTCATTGGAAAAGGAGAGAATAATGGACGGACTACTAGGAGCATTCAAGATCGACGAGCATCTTGTCCTAAGAGACGAGGAAGGTCGGGCGGTTGGAATCCTTGAGGCGAGCTGGGTCGTAGAGATGAAGATATCCACCGGGGACGAGATCGAGCTCTGGCAGGTCGACCTGATGCCCGAGGGATACAAGCCCAAGGGACAGCAGAAGCTTTTCGAGGGGAACAAATGAGCCTTCTCGACGATATCAAGGCCCAGATCGACAATGACACCCCTGGACGTATTCAGTGTCAAGTGCCGGTTCCAGTAATGTCGGGTCTGACGATCTATGAATGGGTCGCGTTCATACCACTGGAATTTGTTGACGATCCGGCCATCCTAGACGCCGATCCATGCTGGGATCGTGGGGAATATGAAGGCCGTGAGGGTTGGCTCATGAATGAACTTGGCGCCTTTCGCTGGAATGCGATATGGCACGACGAGTATCTGGAGCTCCCTGAGAATTGGGAGCCCGAGGAGTGGCGTGGATGTTGGGGGACACCATGAGCATTATCGTATTGAGAAGCCCTGACGAGCTTCAATGCTTCCCATGCCACGATCCACCCCATTACGTGCAGTTCGTTGTAGCTGTCAACGACACACCAGCAAATCTTGCCGTCGTAGCTGCCACGATAAACGATCGTCGTGTTCAAGTGCTCGGCCTGGGGGGCATCGACGAGGATCCGTTGACAGTCGCTGTTATATGGGCGGCACATAGGACGATACATGAGACCAGAGATCCGAGCTGGTGGCCTGTATTCTACGAATTGACTGAGCTGAAGGCTCATGAGGATGAGGAGACGTGGTTCACGGCTGTCGAGGTCGAGATGCTCTTGAACCATGGAGTTACGCCAGTATATCCAAGGAAGCCGGCTAGGATTCCAGGAATGCCGATCAATGATGAAGTACGTGTAGTTGTCCCGAGGTCCATCACGTCGTACCACATGAACGAACAAGGCGAGCCTGATTTTAGATGGTTGGATACATGCTTCAAGGCCAAGCCATGAACTGCACTCGATGCGGTGGGTGTTGCGTCCAAGTATACCAGGACAACACCATAGAGAGGTGCCCATACCTCGAAGGCCGGCTCGGGGAGACCTCATGCACCATCGAGATCGTGAAGCCCGACGGGTGTCGGAGATTCGAGCCGGGGTCAGAATGCTGTCTCATGGCGAAGGACGAGATCAGAAGGTTCATGAACTGAGGAGGACCAATGAACGAGAGACCGGACAAGACCTGCGATGATTGCCGCCATTTCTGGCAAAAAGACATGCGACCGACAGCCTTGGAGGGAGAGTGTCGACGATGGCCTTTAAAGAACTGGGTTAAAGACGGAGAGGACTATTGGTGCGGGGAGTTTAAGGCGAAGCCTCCAGCGGAGGGTCGGATTACTTTCGGGGTCCATGGAGACAGTAGAACATTCAACACCCTATACGAGTTCAACGCATGGTATGAGAACTGGAAGATAGACGGAAAGGCCAAGCCATGAAGCGCGTCCTCAGGCTCCAGGACACCAAGTGTGCCACGGGATACGGTCCGTGTCCGTTCATGACATGGGATGACATATGCGAGAGGAGATACTGTCTCCTCTACTCAGAGAAGCTCAGGGGACCGAAGGAACCAGACCGTCTGAAGCGGTGCATGGACGAGGACCGGATGATCGTCGTCGAGGCCATCGAGGAAATGTGAAGGAGGGACTATGGGAGAGGTCAAGAAGGAGCACGTCAAGAGGAGATTCGGGGTCCGTATAGTGGAGACCTGGGCTGGGATAGCGGTCGAGCTTGGGAAGGCGGAGCGGACGGTCAAGTATTACAGCCGGCTCGATGTGGACCCCCTCCCCATTCGGAAGGCCGGGCAGTTCGGGAGGGTCTGGATCCCATATGAGGACCTCATGGCTTGGGCTGACCGGCGTGGACTGGGCATCAGATAGGTGATAGAATCGAACCCATGAATCCAGCCAAGAAGTCCAGGAAGGTTGTAGACGTCGAATGTCTCCATTGCGGGAAGAAGGCTAGAATCACGAGATTCGTCTCCCAGGAGCAGCCCACAGGACGTCCCTGGATATGCTCCCAGGAGTGTAGAGCCCGGTATGTTGTCAGGTGCAGGTCCGAAGGACGCGATCCGTGGGAGCCCTTTGTTGATCCCGGAAGGCATAGTCAGCAGCTCATTGAGAACCAGATCAGGGCATATCACAGAGATGGGAAGAAATGTGTCCGATGTGGCAAGGACGTAAGGCGGAGAGGTGGCTATTCAAGACACGTCATCCATCACAAGGAGCCATGGAAGCCCGGACAGAAGAATCCGCACCGACTCGAGAACCTGGAGACGCTTTGCTGGTCATGTCATGGCGTGATCCATTGGGAGCTCAGGAAGCCGAAACGGGACGAGTGCCAAACCGGGCCAAAGCCGGGCAATAGACCCCCCTCACATATAGATAATTACGCCAAACATTGACACACCCCCGGAACCGCCCCTATACATCGAATTACCGGGACGTGCGTCTCGGGTCTCCCAACACATGGTCATCCCCTCAGATTCGCTCTGAGGTAGTCCGCATCGGGCTCGATACCCGGGGCGGACACTGGGGGTCGCAGCCCCCACGCGGGACCCTGCGAGGTCCCTGCTTCTATGCCTGACCGCAGACGGGGCCTAGCTTAGGGAGGAAGGCCCTGGCTGATGCGGTCGGGAATCCCTAGCGACCCAGATGGCTCACCACACCCCACGGTCGACCAGTGGGCATGGCCCGAGTTCGATTCTCGGATGGGTTGCCGGTGGACCGCATCGGTCCCGTTCAACCGATTCCTCCGGTGGGCTTGCCCACTTGAGCGGTCCACCAATTACATGCACGGACGGACCCGGATATGTGAGCCCTGACCTCTCCTCATCCGGGTCCGCCTGTGCTATTACAATGAAGACACCAGACAGCATAGCCGACCTCAAGCCGGCCATCGTGAATCCTCGAGGGATACAGGACAAGCCGTTCGCTGGACTTCAGGTATCGCTCGAAGCCTTCGGTGATATCTCCGGGATAACATGGAACTCCCGCTCGGGCAGACTCGTGACCGGCCACCAGCGCCTCAAGGCACTCAAGAAGCTACACGGCAAGGAGCTCAAGCTCACGGGGACGAACGGTATCCGCCATGTCGAAACCCCAGACGGAGAGCGATTTCAGGTGCGGGTCGTCGACTGGGACGAGGCCATGGAGAAGGCAGCGAATATCGCAGCCAATTCTCCGAAGATTGCAGGAGAATTCACGGATGATGCTGTCCAGCTCATAGAGGAGGTCCAAGGCGAACTCCCCGATCTGAGCGAGGGTCTCATGCTTGAGGAGCTCTCGGCGGATATCGACGATATAACGACTTCGGATCGAGATGCTTCCAATAGCAAAAAGCAGAAAGTCAAGATCGGGATTCCCGAGAATCCGGTCTCCGAGCGTGGAAGTATCTGGACACTAGGGAAACACCGCCTTCTGTGCGATGACTGTCGAAGCCCTGACGCATTCGCTCGGCTTTTCGAGAACGAGAGGTGCGACCTGGTGATAACAGATCCCCCCTATTGTTCGGGTGGATTCCAAGAAGCAGGTAAGGCAGCCGGGACCTTTGGTAACATCGCAAGCGATAATCTGTCCACCCGCGGATATATAGCCTTGATGCGGGAATGGATTGCCACTGCAAATCCGCAGATCGCTTATATATTCACGGATTGGCGAATGTGGATAACACTTTACGACGTTGTCGAGAGTTCCGGCCTTCCGGTTCGTGGGATGCTTGTATGGGCCAAGGAGTCTGCTGGGTTGGGCAGCCTGTGGCGTGCCCAGCATGAATTGGTGATGTTCTCATCTCGAGAGGGGACAAGGAGAATTAAGGGCAGGCCATCCTTCGGCAATATCCTCACGGCGAAGAGAACGGGGAACATTCATCATTATACGGAAAAGCCGATCGACCTCCTAGTGACACTCATCAAGGGAGACCAAGCAAGTGGTCGCCGTGGTTTAATTTATGATCCGTTCGCTGGGTCAGGTTCTACAATGATCGCAGCAGAGCAGGCAAGACGCCAAGCGCGATGTATGGAGATCGAGCCAGCATTCTGCGATATCGCGATCGGGCGTTGGCAAGAAGAGACGGGCAAGGACGCGATCATGGAAGACAACGGCAAGACATTCAATGAGTTGAATGATGCCAAGCAATAACGGCAACGGCCACGACTGGGAGGCCATCCGGGCAGCATTCGAGGTCGGTGAGCCATGGAGCAAGCTCCAGGCAATGGGTCCGAGCAAAAGCACCATATCCAAGAAGAGCAAGCGGGAGCGGTGGGANNAAGCATCCACCAAAGCGAACACCCTCAAGGGCGAACACCCAGCGAACAGGGGCGAACACCGAACAGCCTGTTCGCCCCAAATCAACGAATGTGCCCGCGCCCGACATTTCGAATCTAGTTAAACCTGAAGCGATAGATGCGGCCCTGCATTCTGGCGAGGAACTCGAGAAAACACTCGCACAGATAGAACAGCACGCAAGAGCTGGAAATAATATCTGTATCATGGCTGGCAAACTAGTCGATGCAGTCAAGGAGAAGGTATTCGAGAAGGGCACGCTTAAGCTCAAAAAGGACGTGTCGGTCAAAAAGGCCACGCAGGCAGCATATCTCCTCCTCAACAGCGCAAAGGCCATCGAAAAGGCGAACGGTATCTATCGCCGCAACCGGGGTCTCGATGGAGTGACGAGAATTGAGCACAGCGGAGACGTCAATTACAATGTCGCAGACGCCAGAAGAGAGCTCGAGCGGGAGTTCGGCTTCAATCTGGGTGGCGTTGAAGTCGAGTCTTCTCCCATATCAACTGGCGTACCTGAAGGATCAGCGCCGTCGTAAGGTCTGGGTCGCATCCAGGCGCATCGGGAAGAGCTTCACTGTCGCACTCGAGGCGACACTCCTCGCCTCCATGGGGGAGGGCCCGGATAACCTCATCGTCTCCCACGACCAGGAGGCGAGCTCAGACGTCCTGAGGTACGCGAAGAGCTGGGCCCGATGGCTCGCAAAGCTCGGAATCCAGGGAGCTCGACCAATGGAGGGGGGACGGGATACTGCGACTACCCTTGAGGTTGCGAGCGGGTGCAGGGTCGTGGCCATCCCAGGTGGACGCCCTGAGGCGATTCGCCACTACGGCGGGAACACATGGCTCGACGAGGCAAGCCACCAGAAGCGGTTCCGGGCGAACTTCCAGGCAGCTGGACCAGTCATCTCTCAGGCCGAAGGAGTGCTCAGGGTGGTCTCGAGTGCCTTCAGCGATGCTGATGGGTTCTGGGAGATTTTCTCGAATCGGGACAGCATTTATGAGGATTGGGGACGGCATACGACCACGATCCATGATGCCATCAAGGCGGGCCTAAAAACCCGCAAGGGCAATCCCTATAACCTCGAGGAGCTGAGGAAGGACGTTCCAGACCCGGACGCCTTCGGGGCTGAGTTCGAGTGCCGTCCCATGTCGGACGCTGAGAGCTTCTTCACTTGGGACACGTTGGACCGATGTGGAGCTGTCCCCAAGCTCGAGCAGGGAACCAAATACGGCGGATTCGACGTAGCCAGAAGCAAGAAGGGGGACCTCGCTGCTATATGTGAGGTGGTCAGGGATGGGGACAGGTACTCGGCAACAGAGACCATCTGGGCAGAGCGTGGAGTCGAGTTCGAGGCGATGGAGGACCTGGCAGCCCGGCTCTTCAAGGAGCGGGGCTGGGCTCGGATGGCCATCGATGAGACTGGGCTCGGTATGATGATTGCCGAGCGCCTCAGGAAGAGACTCGGGGGACCAGCGGTCGTCGATTGCGTGACCATGAACCCGCAGACCAAAGCGGACATGATGACGCATCTGAGGAGCCTAGCGGACCAGGGGAAGCTCCATATCCCCGCAGACCGTGAGCTCCGACTCGACCTCCACGGTATCAAGCGGATCGTGGGGGACAACTCAATTCGATACGACGCGGACAGGAACGAGCGAGGTCACGCGGATAGGGCTTGGGCCCTTGCACTCGCTGTCCGAGCCGCCGGGAGGGAGCCCTTGAAGGTCGAGTACGGTTATAGAGCGGTCAAGAGCCGTGGCCGGCGGTGGAAGTAATGGCGACCCGGATCCTGGACGAATGGGGTAAGCCCTACGCACTGCCTGACAAGCCTCGACGCGGGTTCGAGTATCCGGTCCGAGTCAAGGACCGCAGATACGAGCAATATGGCAGGCTCATCAGAGGGCTCGACCCTGACCTGGTGTGGAGTGCCTTCCTTCAGGCATACGAGGGAAACGTCTCATGGCTCCAGGCGTTCTTCGAGCAGGCAATCAAGCACGACGGCAAGCTTTACGCACTGGACCAGAGACGCCGGAATGGAGTTGCTGGGCTAGACTTTGAGCTCCGTCCATACGTGGAGCGTCCCTGCTATGGTGACGAGCCCGGGGAGCCAGAGGAGAGCGACAAGAAGCTTTGCGACCAGGTCGCGGAGATTCTGTTCCGTATCCCGAACCTGCAAGACCACGTTAAGCATATGCTCGACGCGATCGGGAAGGGCTTCTCAATACTCCAGATCAACTGGGTGGATGACAAGGCGAAGGGGCAGATCCGACCCTTTATGCGGTTCATACCCCAGCGGAAGCTCTCGTTCCAGAGGCAGAACTCCGAGGAGATACTCGAGAACGAGTGGCCTCGGATGCTCACGACACGGGATCTGACCTATGGCGAGGAGATGGAAGAGCATCGGTACATCTATGCAGTGTACCGAGACGCATCGGAGCCCTGGAAGTGTGGGGTCATGTGGCCCTGCATGTGGTGGTATCTGAGGAAACACGAAGCCTGGAGCCAGCTCATGGCAACGGGTGAGCGGTTCGCGGAGCCGGCCTTGGTTGCATACGTCGGGACCGAGGAGATGAACGGACAGCTCGTATCGAGCACAGAGGACGCACTCGAGGCATGGGGACCAGGGACCTCGGTGATCGTGCCTGGTACGGGCGGACCGCTCAAGACGGATGATGGTGGTCGGACCTACGGAGCCTATATAGACCAGCCCCAGGTCGACCTCAGGATCCCGAAGGACTTCTGGAACACCGGGATCGAGTCATGCGACCGGGAGATGGCTATCGCCTGGAGCGGTGGGAATCTCTTGACAGATACGACAGGCGGGACCGGGACCTACTCAGCAAGCCAGACACAGAGGGAGTCTGAGAAGCAGGATATCAGAGCATTCGACGCGGACTGGCTCTCCATGGGTCCGATGGATCGCCTCATCGAGTTGATATGTCAATTCAACTGGGGCGAGGATGCAGCAGCCCACAGGCCCCACATCACGTTCCCAGGTCTCACACCGAGCGAGGACCTGAAGTATAAGGCCGAGGTCTACAAGCTCATCGGAGAGACAGCGTGGGACGTGGTTCGAGGTCTCCCGGATAAGATCCGTGATGACCTGGACGTACCGGAGACGGGTGAAGAAGAGGCTCCCGAGATGGAAGAGCCCATGGAGAACGAGCCTGTCCTCGAGGAACCAGCCGAGGATCAGGAGGAGCCGGCTGAAGAGTCTCCCGGTGGGATTCCCGAGGAACACCCAGAGGACATGGAGGAGCGGAGCCCGGAGGAGAGGGCAGCTCACATCGTCGAGGGTCGTGTCGTATCAATAACGGACGAATTCGAGATCGGTGGAACATCGACTCTCCATGCATGTGGATGCATCGAACAATACAAGGCAGCGGACACACCCAAGGGCGTCAAGAAGCTCCGAGACGAGATCGCAGGCATCCTCAAGAAGGTCAACCCGTACTCGGTCAAGGCAGCCGAAGAGGTACAGGACAGGGTCACGGAGCATCTACTGAGGATGAAGGAAGGGGCAGCGACCCAGAAGTCCTTCACGAAGCAAGTCCTCAGGCACATTGATCGAGAGTATGCAGCCCTGAGCACGGAGCTCGAAGCCGCCGGCCTGGGCGATTGGTTCGCCAAGACCTATGAGGACTACAAGAAGCGGGACTTCGCGATCTGGAAGAAGGATGATGGCAAGCCCACGGCTTCTCCGCCCGGTGGACCTCCTGGAGAGCCCCCGATCGCGGTCAAGTTCGGGAACAAGGACAGACGGGCGATGGCTCATATCAGACGCTCGACTGGATGGTTCTTCTCGAAGTTCACGGAGAACGAGACGTATCGGAAGCCGATGGAGAACTTCCTCGGTCGGGTCTACTCGGAGCAGGGGGCGATGCTCAATGCCCGGAACCCGAAGGTCGTGGAGGAGTTCGGGAAGGTCCTCGGGAAGACCACGAAGAACCTCTCGGACATGGAGATCGACCGCATTGCTCGGACGACCGTGGCGAGGGCTCGAGAGCAGGCTCGGATCATGCAGATGGCAGACGCTGGGGTGGTCACTGCGGAGGTCGTGACCCATCCTGATGCTTGCGAGATATGCTCTCCGTACTCAGGCAAGAAGATCGATGTCCAATCTGAGGTCGACTATATCCAGGCGACGGCTCAGATGAGCGACGAGGAATGGCAGGAGACCGCTCGAGCCCATACAAAGCAAGCCATGAGGGGCGTTCCTCCTCATGAGTTCAAGGACGGTGGCGGAGCGCCTTTATATCATCCGAATTGCAGATGTTCAGTTTCCATGGTCTTCGAGAGGTGACGAGGTGAAGGGATGGGGTTGGACCTTAGCGAATTCACAGGAGGAGAAATGAACGACATAGAAAGCGTAGATCAGCGAAATGCTGACAGATTCGCGAAGATCAAGGAGCTTATCGGTCAGATCGAAGGCGATTTCGCTATGGTCATGATGGTCAGGGCTGGCAGGAAGAACCTTCTAGTCAGAGAGGGACCGGACGTGGTCCAACTCGGACTCATCTCAGAGGTGGAGGGAATTATCCGTCATCCTCTGGTCGCGAACTACTATCAGCAGAGCGCACCAATGGTCACGGGTCCAGAGCCAGACCCGAGGTTCCTCGAGGCCGTGAAGCGGAGCATAGAGAGGGGATAGGTTGGCGAAGCAGCAAGGGATCACGCTCAAGGTAGACCCACGTCTGTTCGCACGAGCCACCTCGAAGGCCATCAATGCTGGTGCTCACTCTGGACTCCTCAGGGTGGGGATGGCAATTGAGACGAACGCGAGGAAGGAAGCTCCAGTCGACACCGGAAGCCTGAAGTCGAGTATCACAAGCCAGCACAGGGGAAGAGGACTCAAGACCGTGGTTAAGGTGGGTCCGAACGTGAAGAGCCCTGAGGGCGCTCCATATGACGTCTATCAGGAGTTCGGCACTGGCATCTATCAAGAGACCTGGGACGGAGCCAAGAGACCCGGACTATTCATACGACCTCGCAGGAAGAGGGCCCTCGCGTTCAATCCCAGGGGACAGGCAGGGGAGTACCGTAGGCTCACGGACCTGAGGACGAAGACCACGAAAACGACCAAGTTCCACGGAGAGGGAGTCGTCGTGAAGTTCGTCCGAGGGACGCCGGCTGTCCACTATATGAAGAAGGGCTTCGATGGGACGGACATCGATGGAGAGTTCGCGATAGGCTTTAACAAGGTCCGACGGAAGTTTACTTAGGAGGGTTCATGCCTGTAGACGTGACTGACAATTATGTGAGGGTTGACGTCAAGGCCCCTGGAGACTTCCAGAAGGGCACCCTCAGGACCATGGATCTCGATGTGGCCAGGGGGATCAAGGCCATCATAGAGAGGCCCAAGGGCAAGAACCTCTCCGACGTTCAAGCCTACTTGTTCGAGTCCGAGAAGGACTGGAATGAGAAGAAGGCAGAAGCATGGGTCAAGAAGAACAAGGCCAAGCATGAGACGAAAAAGTGGAAGGTCAGGGCTGATGGGTATCCTGGAGATCCGGGGTATGCAGTAGCCTACAAGAAGGACGGGGTCTTCATGATGAGTGCTTTGAGCGAGGAGGAGCAGTACCTCGCTCAAGAGGCGGGGAATATCGTCCTCAATCGCTCCGGCCTCAATCGGGCAAAGGCTCTCATCCGTGCTGGTGATTACACGTCGGACGCTGCATGGGGATTCAGTGCAGCGGATGGGAACAAGATTCTCGGGAAGAGTCCGAGGGATGCTACGACAGCGGACTGGACCCGCTTCGGGTCATGGCATCTCGGGCTCAATCGCTCAGGCTCTGAGAACTCCAAGGACCGCTATCGGTTCCCGTTCGGCAAGGGTGGGAAGGTCTACAGAAGAGCCCTCGCAGCCATCGCTCAGAGAGCCTCTCAGTTCGGATATGAGCGGATCGGCAATGAGGCATCTGCTCTCATCGACATGATCCGGGCACAGGAAGAGAAGGCCACCGCGAAGGACAAGAAAAAGGCCATGAAGTGTGAGAAGCCCGGGCACATGAAGAAGGGTGAGAAGATGAAGGCGAAGGATGAGGACCTCGAGCTCGTCCTCATCTACTTCGAGGAATTCGCAGCCGTCGACGAGGTGCCAGATGGTCCTGGAGACCATGTGGAGCTCGATGATGATGGAGTCCCGACGGCGTTCAGGATCCGGGAGTGGGGAGCGTGGTCGACTACGAAGTATCCGACAATCATGGTCGATCAGAAGAGCGCGAAGGACGTTATCAGGTGGTACAAGGCTCGCGGCATTCGCTGCGTGATCGACTGGGAGCACCAGACATACAAGACAGCGGAGAACGGGAAGCCGGCTCCAGCCTTGGGATGGTTCGATATCGAGGTCCGGGATGATGGAATCTGGGCATCAAATGTCGAGTGGACGGACGAGGGACGAGAGCTCCTCAAGGAAAAGAAATATCGCTACTTCTCCCCGACTGGGAGATTTGACAGGAAGACCGGGAAGCTCGCCACGATCGAGACAATCGGTCTCACGAACATCCCCGCAACAAACAAACAGCTACCACTGGTAGCGAGTCACGATCCAAACATGACAGGAGGTCAAGACATGGATCAGGTTCTCGAGACCCTCGGTCTGAAGCCCGAGGCCACGGAAGAAGAAGCCGTCGAGGCGATCAAGGAGATCCAGACCAAGGTCGACGAGGCGGAGAAGAAGGACGAGCAGATCGCGGATCTCCAGGCGAAGCTCGATGAAGCCGGCAAGGACGAGAAGGAGTTCAAGTCCAAGACCCTCGAGCTCTGTGAGCTCAAGGAGGACGCCGGCCTGGATGACGTCAAGGCATATGTCGCCACCATGAAGGCGACCGCCCCAGACCAGGCAGAGCTCGGAAAGCTCAAGAAGGAGAACGAGGAGCTCAGTGCGAAGGTCGAGGACAATCGCATCTCCTCACTCCTGACCGAGTTCGACGCGAAGGTCACACCGGCGAACAAGGGGACTGTGGAAGACCTCGCGAGGACACTCGAGGAGGACAAGTTCCGCACCATGATCGCCAACTGGCCAGACGTCAAGGGCGAGCCCGGGACGACACCAGCGCCTGACAAGGCGATCGAGGAGAGGAACAGGCCCCCCGAGACCAACGATCTCTCGGACGATGAGGAAAAGATCCTCAAGGCCCGTGCCGACTCGAACGGCTGGAACGACGAGAAGGTCGAGGAAGAGCGCAAGAAGCTCCGTGACGCGAAGAAGAGAATCGCAGCGCGGGCGGAGTAGAGATACCGGGCCCGTAAGGGCTCCCAACGCCACTCAATAGGAGAATTCAAGTGGCAGCATTGACAGCAGACCGGAACACCATCAACCGTGGTGCCGGTCGAATCATGGAAATCCCCGTCGCCGCGTCGACGACCATCTACGCCGGCGGGGGAGTTTGCGTACTCGCAACCGGGTATGCAGTTCCCGCAGCCGACACAGCAGGCCACATCACGATGGGCGTGGCCGCAACCGCAGCCGACAACTCAGCCGGATCCGCTGGGGACATCAACGTCCTCGTGTACCAGGAAGGCACGTTCGAGTTTGTCGCAGCTGGCCAGACGCAGGCGAACGTCGGAGACCTCGTCTACTGGTCGGACGACCAGACCGTGGCTGACGCCGGCACAACGACCAACGACATCCCCGCGGGGAAGATCGTGAAGTTCATCTCCGCAACAGCGGTAGAGGTACTGATCGACAGCGCCGTCGGCGGCGGAATATAGGAGGTGTAGCGTGGCACTACTCAACAAAGGACGCCTCGACGGCATCTACACCCAGTTCGATTCCGCCTTCAACGATATGTGGAACCAGCTCTATGGCATGGCAGACACATGGCGCGGATTCACGACGGAGACCAACTCCTCCAGCGAACAGACGGACTACAAGTTCCTCGAGGAACTGCCCAAGCTCGAGGAGTGGATCGGAGAGCGTCGGGTCGCTGGTGCATCGGCTCGCTCCTATGTCGTGGTCAACAAGAAGTGGAGCTCCGCCCTCTCGATCAAGCGTGAGCATCTCGAGGACGATACCCTCGGAATCGCTCTCCAGAGGATCAACAACCTCGTAGCTGAGGTCTGGAGAGGCGTCGAGGAGCAGGTCTATACCGGCCTCAAGGACGGTATC
>JABAHS010033667.1_pt2 | contig 13712 bp, 11 predicted proteins | sample 7062111 | NCBI WGS metagenome assembly JABAHS01 (sample SAMN14534600, study PRJNA622989) | marine sediment metagenome | biome: marine biome [ENVO:00000428]; feature: marine pelagic biome [ENVO:01000023]; material: deep marine sediment [ENVO:00002113]; isolation source: pool of 4 deep marine... | reverse complement strand
TAGCATCATTGTCAATTGTCTGGCCGTCCACCACGCCGCAATGGCCATGGTCGGTATACTGGCACAGGCACACATCGGTAATGACCACCAGCTCCGACAGCTTGTCTTTAAGGGCTTTAACAGCCGTTTGGACGATGCCGTCAGCAGCGTACGCCCGGGTTCCTAAAGGATCCTTGGCCTCCGGTATGCCAAAAAGCATTACCGCGGGTATGCCCAGGTTTTTTGCCGAAGTCGCTGCTTTAATCAGCTGATCAACAGATAGTTGAAAATGTCCGGGCATGGATTCAATCGGATTGCGCACATTGCGGCCCTTAATTGCAAAAAGCGGTAATATGAGATCATCGACCGCTAAACGGGTTTCGCGAATCATGCGGCGAAAGGCTTCGTTTTGCCGCAGCCGCCTGGGCCTGTAGTCTGGAAATAACATTCAGTCTCCTTATCTTCTAAAATGACTAAATTGAACCAAAGCGATGGGCCTCTCGCAAAGACGCAAAGACGCCAAGGGATTTTTAAATTAGGATTCTTTCTTCNNGACTAAATTGAACCAAAGCGATGGGCCTCTCGCAAAGACGCCAAGGGATTTTTAAATTAGGATTCTTTCTTCGCGAGCTTAGCGGCTTTGCGTGCGTAAATTCTTTTTCAAAATTATCTGTCCGTCAGACCGATCTCTTCATCGGTTAGATAACAGGCCGGGTCCGGAGCCCACAAATCACCGGTGGTGGCTTCAGCGCGAACTCTAAAATTGCCGCCGCAAATATCCAACCAGCGGCAGTCGGCGCAACGGCCTTTGACATGCTTTTTTTTCTCTTTGAGCTTTTCCAGCAGCGGATTGGAAAGATCGGCCCAGATTTCGGAAAACGGCCGCTGGCGCACGTTGCCGAGACTGCAATGGCGCCAGAATTGATCCGGATGAACCTCGCCGTCCCAGCTGACACAGCCGATACCCCGTCCGGAGTTGTTGCCTTCATTCCACTGCAGCAGTTCCAATACGTCTTTGGCCCGCTGCGGGTCTTCTTTGCGCAGCCTTAAATAAAGGTAGGGTCCATCGGCATGATTGTCGACGGTCAATACTTCTTTTGGCTTGCCAATGTCATGCAGGCGTTTGGTTTCATCGATAATCAGATCGACAGCCGAACGGGTGGCTTCGTGGGTCAGATCTTCTTTAACCAGTTCGGTTCCGCGGCCGGCATAAACCAGGTGGTAGAAGCACACCCGGGGGATATCCATTTCTTCGATGAGGTTAAATATGTGGGGGATCTCATCAACGTTAAATTTGTTGATCGTAAAGCGCAGCCCCACCTTTATGCCGGCATCCTGGCAATTTTTAATGCCCTCCATGGCAGAATCAAAAGCGCCGCTCACGCCTCTGAAGCGGTCATTGATTTCCTGCATGCCGTCCAGGCTGATGCCGACATAAGAAAGCCCGATGCGTTTGAGGGTTCGGGCCAGTTTGGCGCTGATCAATGTGCCGTTGGTTGAAATTACCGCCCGCATTCCCTTATCGACCGCATAACCGGCCAGATCGGGAAGATCTTTGCGCACCAGCGGTTCGCCACCGGAAAAAAGAATCACCGGTGCGCCATATTCGGCCAGGTCATCAATTAACGCTTTGCCTTCTCGGGTGCTCAATTCATTATCGTTGGCCAAAGCTTTGGCATGGGCATAACAGTGCACGCACTTGAGATTGCAGCGCTGGGTTGTATTCCAGACCACCACCGGGCGTTTGTCTTTGGAAAATTGTAACAGATGGGACGGCAGTTTGCCCGAGTGCCGCCCGTAGCGCAGCGCATCAGAAGGTTCAACAGTACCACAATATAGTTTGGAAATTCCGATCATGGGATTACGTCACTTTCAACTATTCGGGAATTCGGCGTGGCCATTTTAGACCCGAAGTTCTCCTCAGCTTTTTAGATTTGTAGAGTCCGAATCAAATTCACTCTGGATCATCTGGCTGATATAGGCTTCGGGATCCAGCAGGGCTTGACGGGTGATAAAAAAGCGGCTGCGGCCGGTTTTTTCACGGGCCAGCTTGAGGCCGTGCTTAAAGTCCATGTCAACCTTTTGGTAAACATCTTTCAGATCGATCGGCGCCTGAATCAGCTGCTCCATGATAAAATCGATCGCATCTTCCTCCAGGACAATGTTCATATCATGATTTTTAAAAAATTGCAGTTCCATTTTTTTTATGTCATCGTAATGGCTCTTAATGTGCTTGACGACGCTTTCAATATCCTTGATATTTTTGGCATACGCCTGGGCCACGATATTCACCCGTGAAGGTGTCATGGTCAGGTTGTATTTGTTTTCCAGGTGCTCCTTGTTCGAATCCAGGTATTGGGTGATGCGCTGTCTCTCTTCCTGGTCTAAGCTTTTAAACATATTGTTAAAATGCGAGTCACTGGCCCGGGTGAGTTTTTCAATTGATGATTGTGGATTTTTGATGATGTCCAAAGTAGCCGGGAATTTTTTAATTCGGGTAGAGGGCAGCTTTTTTTCAAATTCGAGCAGCGTTTTTTCAACGGCGCTCACCAGACCTCTGGCGCCGGTACTCTCCGTAAATGCCTGTTGGGCCAGCATGTGCAACAACTGATCCTCAAATTTAATCTCGATATCGTAAGCCGCAAAATCCAGCTTTTTACCCAGAATGATGGGATTATTTGGATTTTTTAAGATATCATACAAATCCTGCTCGGATAAATTCTCAAATACCGCCCGCACCGGCAGCCGCCCGACAAACTCGGTTTCAAAACCAAAGCGAATCAAATCCTCAGACTTCACCTGTGCTAAAATATCATACGATTCATGGGATCGTTCGATTCGGGCACCGAAACCGATTTCCTGTTTGGTCAAACGCTTTTGAATGATCGGCTCCAGATCCGTAAATGCCCCGCTCATGATGAACAGGATGTTGGCGGTATTGACCGATTGTTTTTCGCGTCTTCCAGTCTTGCGAAACCGTTCGATCTCCTGAATCATGGAAATCGGGTCATGGGGGACCTTCAGATCGACTTCGGTTTCCTCCATGGGCTTCAGCAGCGCGCGTTGGACGCCGGTTCGTGATACATCAGCCCCGATAATGTTGCGACTGGAAGCGATCTTATCGATTTCATCGATATAAATAATACCGCACTCTGCCAGTTCGATATCGTCATCTGCTTCCCTTACCAGCTCGCGCACCAGATCTTCGACATCGCCACCGACGTAGCCGGTTTCGCTGAACTTGGTGGCATCACCTTTGACAAAAGGTACTCCGATTTTAGCCGCAATCAATTTAATCACATACGTCTTACCCACACCGGTGGGGCCGATCATGAGCACATTGTTTTTAATGTTCCCCACTCTAGTGAGACTATCGCTGGGATCATGTTCTTCCCGTGCGCGCCGGATGCGATTAAAATGCGTACAGATTTTGGTGGCCAGAATTGCTTTGGCGCCGTCCTGCTTGACAACAAATTGATCCAGATANNTCAAAATTGATGTCTTTTTTGTGTCTGGGTGCTGATTTAACCTGATCAACCGCATTTTGCTCGGGCACAACCACCGGAGTGACGATTTTGACGTTGTTGCCGAATTTTTTAGACAAAAATTCGCCGATTTCTTTTTCCAATTCTTTTGGATCCGGTATGTCCTTTTCCAATTGTTTTGGGTCCGGTATCTTTTCATCGTGTGATTTCATACTGTTAATTATAACCATGGCTCTGGTCGAATGCAAGACAGCTGTGCCACTCCGTAAGCATGCCCGACATTTTTTTATGGCTTATCCGTCCCTCAAACGCGAATAAGGTGTTTGTTCCAAAAATATTAAAAATGAACAAAAATCATGTTGACAACCACATACAAAGAGATGTAAAAACATCAAAATTTTGTAATCAAGTACATCCCATCAAATAATGAATAAAATTTAAAAATAATAAATAAAGTATAATTAATCATATAAAATAAATATTATTCATTATCATGCTAAAGCGTCTCCGAGGTCATCAAATTTTTTCACACACATTTTGGATTCATTTCTGTTTTAAACTGTCTAAGAAAGGGGGAAATTATGGCAGAAAAAGAGGTCGTCGAAACTTCTGAAGCTGAAATTGCGGTACACTGGGGTGAAGAAGAGCTTATCTATCCTTCAACTCAATTTATTGCCCAGGCCAATATGACCGATCCCGGCGTTTATGAGCGGTTCAGCCTGGACAATTTTCCCAATTGCTTCAAAGAATATGCCGATCTTCTCGACTGGTATGAATACTGGGACGAAATCCTGGATACCAGTGATGCGCCCTGCTGGAAATGGTTTAAGGGCGGTAAAATAAATGCCAGTTACAACTGTGTCGATCGGCACCTGGCGAAGAATAAAAACAAGACCGCCATTCATTTTGTACCGGAGCCCGAGGAAGAAAAAGTCGAACATATCACCTATCAGGAACTTTTCGTGCGGGTAAATGAATTTGCGGCCCTTTTGCGGGATTTTGCCGGGTTAAAAGCCGGCGACCGCGTGACGCTGCATATGCCCATGATTGCCGAGCTGCCGATCACCATGCTGGCCTGTGCCCGTCTGGGCGTGATTCATTCCGAAGTCTTCGGCGGTTTCAGCGGTCGGGCCTGTGCCGACCGAATTGTCGATTCCGGCAGCAATGTTCTCATTACGGCCGACGCCTATTACCGTGCCGGCAATCTGCTCAACCACAAGCAAAACGCGGATATTGCCGTTGAGCTGGCGGAAAAAGACGGCCAGAAAGTCGATAAAGTTCTTATCTGGCAGCGCTACCCGGGCAAAGCCTCCAGCGAGACGCCCATGGTGGAGGGGCGCGATTATTTCGTCAACGATCTTTTAAAAGATTATTATGGTGCACGGGTTGATCCGGTGCCCATGCCGGCCGAAGCGCCGCTTTTTCTGATGTACACCAGCGGCACCACCGGCAAGCCCAAGGGCTGCCAGCACGGCACCGGCGGCTATCTGGCCTATGTTGCCGGCACCTCCAAGTATGTGCAGGACATCCATCCGGAAGATGTTTACTGGTGCATGGCTGACATCGGCTGGATTACGGGGCATTCCTACATCGTTTACGGCCCCTTGTCCCTATGTGCATCCACGGTGGTCTTTGAAGGCGTTCCCAACTATCCGGACCCCGGAAGGCCCTGGCGCATCGCCCAGAACCTGGATGTCAACATCTTCCACACCGCCCCGACCGCCATCCGGGCACTGCGCAAAATCGGCCCGGACGAGCCCGCCAAATACAATTACCATTTCAAGCATATGACCACCGTCGGTGAGCCCATCGAGCCCGAAGTCTGGAAATGGTATTACGAAGTCGTCGGCAAGGGTGAAGCGGCCATCGTGGACACCTGGTGGCAGACGGAGACGGGCGGATTTCTGTGCAGCACCCTTCCGGCCATCACCCCCATGAAACCGGGCAGCGCCGGTCCGGGCATGCCGGGCATTCATCCGATCATTTACGATGATGAAGGCAAGGTCATTCCATCCGGGGCCGGCAAGGCCGGTAACATCTGCATTCAGAATCCCTGGCCCGGTGGATTCCAGACCATCTGGGGCGACCGCGATCGCTTTGTCGAAACCTATTATGCCCGCTATTGCAAGGATCCCGAGAGCAAAGACTGGCGGGATTGGCCTTACATGACCGGCGATGCCGCCGTGGAAGCCGAAGATGGCTTTTATCGCATCCTGGGCCGCATTGATGATGTCATCAATGTTTCCGGCCACCGGCTGGGTACCAAGGAAATCGAGTCGGCCGCTCTGGTGGTTGATGAAGTGGCCGAGGCAGCGGTGGTGCCGGTGGCCCATGACATCAAGGGCAAAGAGCCGGATCTGTATATTGCCTTGAAACCGGGCATGCAAGCCTCCGACGATCTGGCCCAGAAAATATCCGATGCGGTCTGTTCGGAAATCGGCAAGATTGCCAAACCGCGCAAGGTCTGGATCGTCACCGATATGCCCAAAACCCGTTCGGGCAAGATCATGCGCCGGGTGCTGGGTGCGATCTCAAATGAAAAGGACGTTGGAGATGTGACCACCCTGGCCAACCCTGAGATTGTGGAAGAAATTAAAAAAATGGCTAAAGGATAAGGTTTGGTTTGAAAAAACTGATCGTCATTTTGCCGAACATACACGCAAGCTTCGGCTGAATCAGAACCTGAGAAGACAGGTAACAAGGAGTATCCGAATGAACTGTCAAAGATATCCTCCAACGGTTTGGTCAAAATGACAGGCGCTCTGCGGGGATGGAAGCCACTTTGGGCGCGACACATGCCCGCAGACATCTCAGAATGAACCATGTGATCAGATCATCTGTTTAACGCTCAAAACAAAGGAGGTGATGCCCGCCCACAAACGTTGAATTCGGAAATGAATCGCAAGTTATCTACTAATAAGGAAAGGAGAAGAACATGGGGTCTCATGTATACTGGCTGTTCTTTTTTGTTCTCCTTTACTGGGGTTACTGCATAACCATTGGCGTTACCGGTTATCTGAGGGCCAAGAAAGGGACCGATTACTTTATTGCCGGCCGCCAGCTCAACATATGGGTATTTGTGCTGGCAGCGACGGCGACCTCATTTAGCGGATGGACCTTTGTCGGCCACCCGGCCCTGATGTGGCGGGATGGATTACCATACGGGTATGCGTCCTTTTATGTCCTTACCATCCCGTTTACGGGCGTTCTTTTTCTGAAACGCCAGTGGCTGATCGGCAAACGCTATGGGTATGTTACCCCGGGGGAGATGTATCATGGATACTTTAACTCAGAGGCCATGCGCATTCTGACCGTCATCGTGGCACTGTTCTTCAGCGTGCCCTATCTGGGCATTCAGCTGCGGGCTTCGGGCATTTTGTTCAACGTCCTAACCGACGGCTTGTTTTCGGTTAACGTGGGCATGTGGCTGCTGGCCGTTGTCGTGCTGTTGTACGTGGCCCTGGGCGGTCTGCGCTCGGTGGCATACGTGGACACGGCCCAGTGTATTTTACTCTGGGGCGGAATTATCACCCTGGGCATTATCGGGGCCGCATTTGCCGGCGGCTTTGATTCGCTGACTAGCAAGTTCGGGGATGTCGTGGCCTGGATCAACAGCGGCGGCACGGCGGTACCCCAATGGGCGGATCCGGAGGCCGTCAAAACATTCATGGCGGCTAAAGCAAAGATCTTCAAAATTACACCGGCTGGCCACAGTCATTTAATAGCTGTACCCGGTGTGATTCAGTTTGTGCCGGATATTAGCAAGACTGTCGGCGGCACTTACACCGGCGTATATATTTTGACATATATGTTTGCCCTGATGGGGATTCATGCCTCACCGGCCTTTTCGATGTGGGCTTTTGCCAACAAAAACCCCAGACCCTTTCCGCTGCAGCAGGTGTGGGCCTCCACCCTGGGGATCGGGTTTGCCCTGTTTATTTTCACCACCATGCAGGCCATGGGGGGCTGGGTATTGTCTCTGACACCCAGCGGTAACGGAGAGACCATATTGCCGCTTCAAAGCCTTATAGACAGCGGGGGTAATTCCTTGGTGCCCTTGCTGATTCATCTGATGAAAGACACGGCGCCCTTTGCCGTGGGCATTCTGGCGATCTGTGCTCTGGCGGCCATGCAGTCCACCGGTGCGGCCTATATGTCGACCGCCAGCGGTATGCTGACCCGCGACATCGTCAAGCGGCATATCGTCAAGGATATGACCGAAACCGGGCAAACCCACTGGGGCCGGATCACAGTGCTGATCGTTGTCGGATCGGCCCTGATCTTTGCCACCCTGGTGCCCGGGGCCATCGTGATGCTGGGCGCCTTTGCGACCTCTTACGGGTTTATGATGTACCCGTCCCTGATTGCGGTCTGTTACTGGAAATTCCTTACCCGTCAGGGGGTGGTCACAGGGCTGATCTGCGGCATGATCGCGGTATTTCTAACTTTCAGGTTCGATCTGGGACTTCCCTGGGGCTACAATCCGCTGACGATTTTTGCCGCCGGCTGGGGGATTCTCTTCAACCTGCCGGTCGCCATTCTTATCAGTCTGTTCACGCAGCCTACGGGTGAGGTGGATGCCAAACAGAAAGAATGGCATGCGTTTGTCAAACAACATGCGTCTTTACCGGAAGAAAAGCGTGGGCTGATCAAATGGGGCTGGATTGTGGCTCTGGTCTGGTTCTTTTTTGCCATCGGCCCGGGCGCTGTGATCGGTAACACCATCTTCGGTGATCCTGCAGCGCCTGCTTCATGGGCAAATGGAATGCCGTCGATCTGGATCTGGCAGATCATCTGGTGGATTCTGGGTATCGGCATGATGTGGTTCCTGGCCTACAAGCTGGAGATGTCAACCAACATCACCACCGACTTTGAGGCCTTGAAACACGATATTTACGAAGAGGAGCCGGCCGTTGCCGAAGGTTCCTCCCGAGGACAGTCAGGCGTTTAACGTTCAGCAGTTAGCCCTGATTACGTCGATAACGGTAAGGATGAGGAGGCGCTTGCGCCTCCTCATCCAACCTTTTCGAAAAAGGGAAATCAGAACTCCAACAAATGAAGCGACTATTTTTGACTCTGTTAATATCTTTCTTCGCAGTTGCCGGCTGCGGTCTCGGGACGCCAGAGTTTAAGGATGCCGTTCTAGACGGTGCTTCCAATCTCAACAGGGGCAGAACGGAAAAAGCCCTGGAAGATTTCAACCGGGCTATTAACATTGATCCTACACACCAAGATGGCTACATGGGGCGGGCTGACACCCTCAACACCATGGGGCGTTATGAAGAAGCTCTCAAGGATTACAATAAAGCCATTGAAATCAAACCAACCCTGGCCAGCGCATATGTCAATCGAGGGATTGCTTACAGCCACCTGGGGCAATATGAAAAGGCAATTGCCGATTATGAGAAAGGGCTGGAGCTGGATCCGGAGATCGATGATCCGCCCGGTTTTATAAAACGCCTTTTCAGCAACGATCCGAATACCGACAAAGGCATCCGCAAGCATTTAGAATTTTTAAAGCAGAAGGTGAAAGACTCATAATTGGAAATCTAATTTGGAAATACCGGATCCTTTTTGAAACGGAAGAACCCATTTCAGGTTTCAGGTGTCAGGTGTCAGACTTCAGAGAACAGAGGTCAGGCGACAGAAGACAGATAGCTGAAGATGAAGCAACAAATCTAATTTCGACCTAGCAGCGTTGACCGACACCTGATTACAGGCTTACTACCGACACCTGACACCTGACACCTGAAACCTAAAGCTTAACCATTCGAGCAAAGGAGAATACTCATGGCAAACCCTTATGAAATCGCCCACAACCAATCCATTGAAGACCCGAACGGTTTCTGGGGGGCGGCAGCCGAAGACTGCCACTGGTACAAAAAGTGGGATAAGGTTCTGGATGAGACCAACAAACCCTTTTTTCGCTGGTTTAGCGGCGGGGAGATGAATACGTGCTACAATGCACTGGACTATCATATCGATAGCGGCCGGGGTGAGCAAAATGCGATTATCTACGACTCCCCGGTTACCGAAACCATCAAAAAATATACCTATAACCAGCTGCGTGATGAGGTGGCTCGGTTTGCCGGCGCTCTGGCCGCCCAGGGCGTGACCAAGGGGGATCGGGTCCTGATCTACATGCCGATGATCCCTGAAGCGGTGATTGCCATGCTGGCCTGTACCCGTATCGGTGCGGTACATTCTGTAGTCTTTGGTGGATTTGCCGCCAAAGAACTGGCGGTGCGCATCAATGATGCCAAGCCCAAGGCAATTGTGTCCGCTTCCTGCGGTATCGAAGTCAAACGGGTTATCGCCTACAAACCGTTGCTTGACGAGGCCATTGATATGGCTGAGGCTAAACCGGATTGTTGTATTATCAAGCAGCGGCCCATGGAAACCGCCGCGATGATCGACGGGCGGGATCTGGACTGGGATGACGTGATGGCCAAGGCCCAGCCTCATGATTGTGTGCCGGTGGCGGCCACCGATCCGCTGTACATCCTGTATACCTCCGGAACCACCGGCATACCCAAAGGGGTGGTGCGTGACAACGGCGGACATATGGTGGCCTTAAAATGGACGATGGGCGCCATTTACAATGTGGAAGCCGGTGACGTTTATTGGGCAGCATCGGATGTGGGCTGGGTTGTCGGCCACTCCTACATTGTTTATGGGCCTCTATTGAAAGGGTGCACCACGATTTTATTTGAGGGCAAACCGGTGGGTACCCCGGATGCCGGTGTTTTCTGGCGCGTGATCGCCGAACATAATGTCAAGGTCATGTTCACGGCGCCGACGGCCTTTCGCGCCATCAAGCGCGAAGATCCCCAAGCGGAGATGATGAAAAATTACGATTTGTCTAATTTTAAGGCCCTTTTTCTGGCCGGTGAACGCACGGATCCGGACACGCTCAAATGGGCTGAAAACAGCCTGAACGTTCCGGTTATCGACCACTGGTGGCAGACGGAAACCGGCTGGGCCATCGCCGGCAACTNNTCGACGAAAACACCCAACCGGTTGCATCCGGAGAAATCGGCGCCCTGGTGGCCAAACTGCCGTTGCCGCCGGGCACGCTCCCCACACTGTGGAACAATGATGAGGGCTTTTTGGCGGCCTATATGGAAGAATTTCCCGGATATTATAAAACCGCGGATGCCGGTTTTATTGATGATGAAGGCTATGTTTTTGTGATGAGCCGCACCGATGACATTATCAATGTTGCCGGTCACCGGCTATCCACCGGAGCCATGGAGGAAGTTCTGGCGGATCATCCCGATGTGGCCGAATGCGCGGTTTTAGGGGTCGAAGACAAACTCAAGGGACAGGTGCCCGTTGGTTTTTTGGTGCTGAATGCCGGGGTTGAACGGGATTCGGCCGACATCATCGCGGAAGTCATCCAGATGGTTCGCGAACGCATCGGACCGGTGGCTTCTTTTAAAACCGCCACGGTGGTCAAGCGTCTGCCGAAAACGCGCTCCGGTAAAATTTTGCGCGGCACCATTCAGAAAATCGCCGATAATACGCCTTACAATGTTCCGGCAACCATCGATGATCCAACTATTCTGGATGAAATGGAGGAAGCACTCACCGGCATCGGTTACGCTAAAGCCAAGAAAGAATAAAGTGGTATCGCTATGCCCAAAGAAATACTCATCGTAGATGATGAGCCCAGCATTGTCGTTCCAATCCAATTTTTGATGGAGCAGCAGGGCTATAATGTCATTGTTGCCAAGAACGGCGAAGATGCGCTTGATATTATCTTAAAATACAAGCCGGATCTCATTTTGCTGGATATCATGCTACCCGGAATTGATGGGTATGAAGTCTGTGAAATCGTGCGTTTGAATCCTGACTTTAGAAATGTAAAGATCATTTTCCTGACAGCCAAGGGCCGCGAGGTCGAAATTGCCAAGGGCATGGCACTCGGGGCGGACGCCTATATTATCAAACCGTTTTCGAATGCAGAAGTTGTGGCCAAGGTCAAAGAACTGCTAGAAAATACGCATGAAAAGACGGGGACTTAAATTTTGGCAGGCGATTGCGCTATCTTCCGCAGTTTGGCTGATCATATGCATTGGTTTTGCTGTCTGGTTTAAAACCCAGCTATCTCCCGAAGCGCTCACTTTTCTACTGGGCATCATAAAGGATCATTTCGGACCGATTCTTATTCTGGCCGTGCTTTTGCTGCTGACCGGTGCATTGTTTCTGGACCTGATGTTGCGCAAATACATCCGGCCATTGCGTAAAATTACCGAGCAAGTATCACTGGTTAATCCCACCAATCCCTCCCACCGCTTTGAGATTGCCGGTGCCGCTGAAATTCAGCAGCTCTGCGATCGTTTAAACCTAGGAGCCGCGCATTACGAATCCCTGTTAAATGATATCGAGGATCGGGTTAACAGTGCCCGGGCCCAATCGGAGGAAGAGAAAAATATACTGGCGGCGATTATGTCGGAGTTGCCTGAAGGGGTAATTGTTTGCAACCCCGAGGGCCAGATACTGTTGTACAATAACCGAGCGAAACAACTGGTGTCGGGTGTGGGCGATGACAGCCATGAAACATCCATACGGTTTATCGGTCTGGGGCGATCTGTTTTCGAAGTTTTTGACGAAAACTTGATGCGGCACACCGTTGATCAGATCACTGAAAAATTAAAACATAACGAGCCCAATGTGGTTTCATATTTCGTCTCCCCGGGGGCCGAAAATACCTTACTCCGGATTGAAACGGTCCCGGTCTTGGACTACCGCAAACACTATTCCGGCTTGATTCTGATTCTGACGGATATTACCCAGCAGCTCGAATCTCAAAATTATTTAAATCTCACATTACAGTCCTTTACCCGTGGCATTCGGGCTTCATTCGCCGGTATTCGCTCGGCCATTGAAACCATACTGGATTATCCGGATATGGACATCAATCGCCTCGAAACACTCAAGCAAATTATTCATAAAGAGTCGTTGGCCATCGGCGATATTTTGGAGCGCGACCCGACACTGTCGTCCCAGCCCATGTTCAATCAGTGGCCGCTGACGCGAGTTGCGGTGCGCGACCTGTTTGAAATGCTGCAAGCCCGCTGTAACCATCTTCTAAAGCTCCGGCTTCAAAAAGAGAATTTATCCGCCGAGCATACAGTTAGTGTCGATCATTCATCCTTTATGCTGGCGCTGCTATTCGTCATTCAGCAGATCCAGAGCGCCACCGGTGTTAGTGAAATCACCTGCCGTTTGACCGAATTGNNTTACTCTGGGTGGGGCACCCGATAAAAGCAGATGTTTTGAAGACCTGGGAGACGCAACCGTTGGCGTTTGAAAAAGAAGGCTTTTCGTTAACCCTGAGGGAGGTGATCGATCACCACAATGGTGAAATCGGCTTATATGTGTCCAGGAGCCTGAAAGATACATCGTATGTGCGTTTTTTCCTGCCGGTTCCCTACCTGATGCGACCCGAAAAAACCCGATCTTTGACAATCATACCGGAAAGCCGCCCTGAGTTTTATGATTTTGATATGTTTTTGCAGGTGGAGGAAGATCCGGAGCTTCAGAACCGCAATTTGTCCAAGCTGACCTACACGGTGTTCGACCTGGAAACTACCGGTTTGAACCCCACCGAGGGCGATGAGATCATCTCCGTTGGGGCCATTCGTATTGTCAATGGCCGCTTACTGCAAAATGAACGTTTCGAACAACTGGTGGATCCCCGGCGCTCGGTGCCCTGGACCTCGGTGAGGATACATGGCATTCATCCCGAGATGTTAGAGGGGATGCCGACCATAAATGAAGTGCTGCCGATGTTTCATGATTTTGCAAAAGACACCATTTTGGTGGCTCATAATGCGGCCTTTGATATGCGATTTTTGCAATTAAAGCAGGAGCAGACCGGAGTGCGCTTTGTAAATCCGGTGCTGGATACGTTGTTGCTATCCGCCGTTGTCCATCCGTCCCATGAAGACCATAATCTGGAGGCCATTGCCAAGCGGATGGGGGTCCGGATTCTGGCGCGGCATACCGCCATGGGCGATGCCGTCGCGACCGGTGAAATGTTTCTTAAATTTTTACCGCTGCTGTCCCAGCAGAAAATTTTCACCCTCAAGCAGGCTGTGGCGGCTTCCCAGAAAACGTTCTATGCCAGGCAGAAATTCTAATTCACTGGCTCCTGGCTGCTGGCTTCTGGTCGCTGGCTATTTGCTGAAATGCAGAAACAGCAGCAAGTAGCCAGAGGCGAGCTGCCAGAAGCCAGAAACT
>JABAHS010107877.1_pt1 | contig 13719 bp, 8 predicted proteins | sample 7062111 | NCBI WGS metagenome assembly JABAHS01 (sample SAMN14534600, study PRJNA622989) | marine sediment metagenome | biome: marine biome [ENVO:00000428]; feature: marine pelagic biome [ENVO:01000023]; material: deep marine sediment [ENVO:00002113]; isolation source: pool of 4 deep marine... | reverse complement strand
CAACATCTCCTTTTTTATACCTTCTAGTGGTATTTGTAAATTTTTATGTATGTCATTGCTTAGGGCTTTTAAAGGGGAAACATATAAAATTCGTGTTTCTTGAGATAGCTGATCAGTTATGCTTTGTTTAATTAATTTATCTATTGAAATGTAAAAAGCTGCCAGAGTCTTTCCACTACCCGTAGGTGCCGAAATAAGTGTGTGTTTGCCTTTTTGAATTGATGGCCATGAAAGCCTCTGAGCTTCGGTTGGACTTTTAAAATTTTTTTCGAACCAGTTTCTAGTTGCAACATTAAAATCATCTAGAGTCATAGGTTTACAATTATTATTAACTGAATTTAGTTATATAAAAGATTTTAAAATTAAGCTAGTCAAAATTTTAGTATATCCTAAAAATGGGCAAATTTTGTCCACATTATATAGTAAATATTTAAGTTAGGTTGATTTAGACAATACAAAATTTAGCCCATGATTATAATAGAGTACTCTGAGAAAAGATTCGGACAACATAGTCTTTGTATATACTTTAGGAAAATTAATATTTCGTATCTTGTTTTGTAAATTCAAATTCGCCTGGATTGTATCCATTTTTCTCTAAAATTGAGAAAATTTTTTCTTTTTGTTCCCCTATTAATTTAGGTGAGCGGCTTAATATCCATCCATATTTTCTGTCTGGATGTCCTATAATTGCATAATAATAATCACCGAGGCCGATAATCCAATAATCTCCCCAGAATAAGTACCATCCGTATATACTAAAAAAACTTACCTTGAGTTTTGAGTTTGAATTCGTATCAACTATTTTGGCAATACCTTCTGCTACTAAAAGCTTGCCATNNAAAAGCTTGCCATTTTTATCAACGCATTTATTCACTAAGCTAATCCTGACATCATCAGATAATTCATATGTCGCAGTAGTATTGGAAACACAATTTTTCTGAAAGCGATTTGGGATTTTAGCAATTTCGTACCAAGTACCTGTATATTTCTCTACATCAACCTTTGCTACTGTTTTTATAGAAGTAGAATTTTCGGCAAAACAATTTATTGCCATGGATATAGATATAATCAATATTTTTATATTCATATTACAAGTTACACCCTTTTGAGCTGAAGTATTATGAGTAGTGATGGAAATATATTCTTGGCTACACTTTTTTCACACAATAACTCTGAAGAACACTTATAGTATTTCAATATATAGTTACCAAGATGCCTAAAGATAAAGGCTTTACTCAGCTTGACGCTTCTAAACACTATTTTGCACAACCAGATTTAATAGCACTTGAAAACCGGCGTCACGATACTTGATTAATTATAAAAAGTCTATTTATTCTCATGCTCATAGCATCAATGATAAAACCTACGAACAATAATTTATTGATACAACTTGCTACGCAATTTGAATCTTATATACTCAACGAAACACAACATAGTTTTACGATATGGCTTCTAACATCTTGAAAATAAAGGATAATCTCATCTTAAATCATTTATACTCAATTAAACACAATTCTAATATTTCAGAATGGTATTCATGAGGTCGAGGGTTCGAATCCCTTCGGCTCCAGAAAATACTTCAATAATTACAGGTGGTTGCAATCATTATCTTCAACATTATTTCATTCCTTCTAACCAATTTCTAACTTTTTTGGTTAGAAATTTAAAATTTTCTACAAAACTCTTATGAGGCTTTTCTAATAAATTCTTTAATAATATTAGATAGGTGTATACTTCTTCTAATCAATTGAGATTAGGTAGATCACATGAAAACTGTCATGTGGTCTAGGGTGGCAATTACTTAAACTTCCTCTTTGAATACAGTTTGTTACGACACTAGACTATTTTCTATTTCTACCCTTCTATAGTTTAAACTGCAACTTATAGTGTTTCGAACAGCAATGAATTGTTTTCGAAATAACCACCTTTTCTAGTAATGAAAAATATGTAATTGGCAGATATGGTAATTTATCAGATCAATCCTTTGTATATGCCATGTTATTAATTAATACATATAGTACGACTATAGCAGGATGCTATACAATGGTATTGACTTTTTTTTAACACAGAGCTATAATTGCCTTAACATAAAATTAATATTTAAGTTTACAACGAAAGAGCAAACCATCTGAAAGGGTGGGGCGCAAAGCCATAGGCCTAAAGACATCATACTGGCATGAGGTGTTTATGGTAGCTAGGTTGCCGAATTGTAATGTGGTGGGTGTAGTGGTTCAAAAGCAATCATTACAGTTATATCACTAATCCTGTCCCTTTAGGATATTGCTCTTCGTATTTATAAGATTTTCGAGGAGGATGAGAGATATCTCGATACTTAATACACGCAAGGGCATACCTATTGCCTCTGACAGGACACCAAAATTAATTAATATTGCAGATCGCACCCAAGATAATTTGGATTCTGCAAAGTTAAAAATTGCAATTTATTCTCATGATACCAAGGGTCTTGGTCATATGAGACGCAATCTCTTGATATCTGGCAAAATATCTAGTAGTTTCAGTAATTCCTCTGTCCTCCTTATAACTGGTTCCCGTGAGATTAATAGATTCAGGATTCCTGAAGGAGTAGATTGTCTCACGCTACCTTCATACTACAAAGAATCAGATGACAACTATAAATCACGCTCATTAAAAGTTTCGTTGGATGAGATTGTCACACTCAGATCAAGTATTATTAAAGAGACACTAAAATCCTATAGCCCTGATCTATTCATAGTCGATTATGCTGCTAAGGGAGGATTAAACGAGCTCAATAAAACTCTTAAGTATCTAAGAAAGTACAGTAGTACTCTTTGTGTGCTTGGGTTAAGAGACATACTAGGTGACCCGAAATATGTACTTAAAGAATGGAATAGGAAGAAAATAGTAGATTTTATAGATGACCATTATGATTATGTATGGGTATATGCTGATCCTGGGGTGTATAACATGTGTGAAGAGTGTAATCTGCCAGAACAAATACAATCAAAAATCACTTTTACAGGTTATCTGGGCCATACCGATTTGGCCGATTACAAAGAGAAAAGGAATAAATACCTGAATTTTGATTTTAGCAGTAAGAAGATAGTACTCTGCGTGCTCGGCGGTGGTCAGGATGGAATAGTGCTGGCAGATAAGTTTGCCGAGACCAAAATACCGAGAGGATATGTCGGGCTACTCCTCACTGGCCCTTATATGTCTTCTAAGGATAAGGACAGGCTAAGATTAAAGATCAATAAGAACCCGGGGATTAAGCTTGTTGAATTTATCCCTGACCCTATAAAATTGTTTAACGATGCTGAGCGAATTATTTCCATGGGAGGATATAACACTGTTTGTGAGCTGTTAGCAAATAAAAAGAAAGCTTTGGTTGTACCAAGAGTAAATTCTAGGAGAGAACAGGTGTTGAGAGCAGAAAAGTTGAGCGCCATGGGATTGGTTGATACCATCCTTCCTCATGAACTTTCCCCTGAGTGGCTAAATGAGTGGCTTAAAAAGGATATAGCCTGCACAGATAGCCGCAGTCAAATTAACATGGACGGACTTAGCAGAATGCCAGTTCTAATAAAGAGTATTATTTCTGAAAATATGGCTAAGCAGCATAACTACCGTGATGTACTATCATTATAAGAAAATGAGTAATTATGAGATCGGATATATAGTAAAGATGTTTCCCCGGCTGTCGGAAACATTTATATTGAATGAGATAGTGGAGCTTGAAAGGTTAGGGGTTAAGCTTCATATATTTTCCTCAAAATATCCGACAGATGCTGTGAGTCATGAAAAAGTAAAGGTTGTTAATGCCCAGGTAACATACCTTCCAGAAGAACTGGGTGCGGAAAAACTAAGGATACTAAAGGCTTTTTTTAGTGTGCTTGTAAAATACCCCGTTGGCACTTTGAGCACTTTTGGACATGAGCTTAAAATCAAAATCTTCAAAGCAAACAGCAAATCACTTAAACGATTTTTCCAGTCTTGCTGCATTATAGAGCAGTTAGAAGATATTAAACATATCCATGCGCACTTTATCACAGTGCCTACAAGACTGGTATCGCTTGTCTATAAAATAACCGGAATCTCTTATTCAATTTCAACCCATGCAAAAGACCTCTATTTTGAAGACAGAATGAATGCAAGCAATATTAAAAGAAGAATCAGGGCTTCGAGGTTTGTAATTGCCAATAGCAAAAAAAGCGCCTCTGATATAAAGACCAGTCTCAGTAAGATATACGCAACTGATATTCATACGGTTTATAACGGGCTTGACCTCAGCATGTTCAAATTCCGTGAAAAAGAGCCTGAGAACCCTGTAATACTTGGCGTCGGGCGCCTTGAAGAAAAAAAAGGTTTTGCTTGCCTGATAGATGCCTGCAAAATACTTGCAGATCGCGGCATTAGTTTCAGATGCAAGATTGTGGGGGACGGCTCGTTAAAAGAATTATTAAGTGATCTTATTAAAAAAAATAAACTTAGTGATATTGTAGAGTTAATAGAGTCTCTGCCTCAGCATGAGCTTGTAGAGCTTTATAATGAATCCATGATTTTTTCTCTCCCCTGCGTAGTCACTGAAAATGGAGACAGAGATGTACTACCCAATGTAGTAAAAGAGGCTATGGCAATAGGGCTTCCTGTCGTAACTACCAGTATTCCCGCTATGGATGAGCTGGTTATGGATGGGAAAAGCGGTATTTTGGTCGCCGAGCGAGATTCTCTGGCGCTTTCAGATGCACTGCAAAAACTTATTGATGATCCAAGATTGAGAAAAAGCCTGGCTTTAGAAGGAAGAAAAGTTATAGAAGACAAGTTCAATACTGAAAATAATGTACTAAAATTAAAAAATATACTTTCTGAAATAATTGCTGAAAAAGCAATAGTATCCCAACGTTCGGATGAGGCGAAGAGCTTTTTAGAAGAAGGTATCTAGGAAAATGAATAATTCTATTTCTATCGGATATGTTTTAAAAGAGTTTCCCAAGCTATCCGAGACTTTTATTCTAAACGAGATTTTAGAGCTTGAGAGACAGGGGGTGCACGTTAAAATATTTTCTCTTCGTGACCCGTTTAATTCTAATCCCTTACAGATGAAGCATGGATCACTAAAAAATCTTCAGGCAAAAGTTTTCTATCTGCCTACTAAAATGATATTCAGAACTTTTCGAATCAAAGAAGGAGACTATAAAACCGGCAGTTTCTCTGAACATACCTGGAGAGACGAAATGCGAAATTGTACTGAAGATTATTTGCTCTATTTGCAGGCGCTGATGATAGCTTCTATCTGTAACTCCAGTAAGGTTGAACATTTACACGCACATTTTGGAACAGCATCGACTGTAGCAATGATGGCAGCAGACATGGCGAATATCAGTTTTTCTTTTACTACCCATGCAAAGGATATATATAAAAACGATGTTGACCACAACCATCTGGAATTAAAGATAAAAAAATCGAGATTTATAATTACAGTATCTGATTACAATAAGAGTTTTCTGGATAAAAAGTTTAAAACTTGCGATAATAAAATAATTAGACTTTATAACGGTATTGATCTTAATAAATTTAAAAAAGAGAATGAAAGGATATCAGATAATACTATTCTTTCGGTAGGAAGGCTGGAAAAGAAGAAGGGTTTTAAATATTTAATTGAATCTTGCAACGCTCTTAAGAATAAGGAAATAGATTTTAAATGCCTCATTGTGGGAGAAGGACAGGAGAGAAAGAATCTTGAGCTTTTAATAAAAGAATATGGTTTGAGCAGACAGGTAAAATTGCTGGGATCAAAGACTCAGGAAGAGATAACCGAACTGCTTAACAATTCAAGGGTTTTTGTTCTGCCATCCATTATAGATGAGTTTGGAGACCGGGATGTGCTGCCCACAGTTTTAATTGAGGCTATGGCAATGAGGGTGCCTGTCATATCTACAAGCATAAGCGCAATACCTGAAATAATAGAAAATAATAAATCTGGAATATTAATTAAACAAAAAGACCCTGATAAATTGGCAGTTTGTCTGCAACGACTATTATCAAATGAACAATTACAGAAAAAGTATTCTGAAAATGGAAGAAAACGAGTAAAAAGATTATTTGATATAGAAAAGAATATACCAAAATTGGCTAGACTTTTTGAGCGTTATACTATTAAGAGAAAAAAAAGAATAGCAGTATAAATATGAGAATAGCTTATATAAATGCAGATCCCGGTATTCCCTCCTTCGGTACTAAGGGGAGCTCCATACATGTACAGGAAATTATAAGGGCCATGATAAATCGCGGTGTTGATGTGGATCTATATACTACAAGAGTTGACGGCGATGTTCCTGAAGGACTTGAATCAGTAAACATAATCAAACTTCCAGATGCTCCAAAGGGTGATATTGAGACAAGAGAAAAGCTATGTATGGATATAAATAGGAGCTTGCTTGCTTTGATTAGCAATTCCAGAAAATACGACTTTATCTACGAACGTTATTCTCTTTGGAGCCATTCTGCAATTGATTTTGCAAAGGATAATAATATACCAAGCGTTCTTGAGATTAATGCTCCTCTAATAGATGAAGAGAAAAAATACAGAAAGATGGTTAATGAACAAGAAGCTACATCAATAGCCAGAAAAAATTTTTCTAATTCTTCTCTAATTACTGTGGTCTCTGAGCCGATAAAAAAATATGTTAGCAGTTTTGTTGATGACAGCAGTCATATATACGTTATGCCAAATGGGGTTAATACAGAAAAATTTAGAAATTCGTATAAACCCGAAATTGATCAGTTAGAAAATAAATTTGTTATAGGGTTTGTTGGATCGCTTAAAAAATGGCACGGAGTTTCCCTGCTAATTGATTCATTCTATAAATTTCTAGACAAAAACCCTGATTCAATCCTTCTGATAGTAGGAGATAGTAAAGAAAAAGAGAATTTGGTTAATCAAATAGAATGTCTGGGAATACAGGATTCTGTGATAATGACAGGGGCAGTGGCACATTCGCAAATTCCCGGATATTTAGCTAGCATGGATATAGCTGCGGCACCGTATCTTGATGACGAGAATTTTTACTTTTCACCGTTAAAGATTTATGAATATATGGCAGCAGGAGTTGCTGTGCTTGCCAGTGATGTGAAACAAATTAGGACAATCATCACAGATATGGAAAACGGAAAGCTGTTCTCTTCAGGAGATCAGGACTCTCTTTGTGAAAACCTCCAGTATTTAAAGGATAACAAAGAAATGGCAAAAAAGATTGGAAATGCGGGTAAAAAGTGTGTGGAAAACAACTCCTGGGACAATATTGCAAATAAGATTTTGGATATGGTGTCAGGCATTAACTAATTATACTTAAAATTTATGGCAAAAAAGAAAAAGATCAATGATCTTGTCCCAAGCCTGATAAATATTTTTAAATACTTTTCTGTTTACATAAAACAACAGAAAACAATAATAGTTTTATCTACTCTTGCGCTCGTATCACAGGTTGCGTTCAGACTGCTGGAACCATGGCCAATTAAATATATATTCGATTACCTCCTGTTAAACGACAAGTCCCAAGAAAGTGCAGTGAACAATTTTCTCAATAATTTTGAAAACAATACAGTACTAATAATTCTTTGTCTTGCACTTGTAATTTTTGCAACCTTAAGGGCGGCAGCTAACTATATCAGCACCGTAGGATTTGCCGTCGTGGGCAACAGGGTGATCGTTAAAGTGAGAGAAAAGTTGTTTAGTCATCTGCAAGCACTCTCACTCAACTTTCACGATAAAACTAAGACTGGCGACCTGACATTAAGGCTTATTGGTGATGTGGGTATACTTCGCGATGTAACAGTAACAGCTATCCTGCCTTTTATCGGAAACATACTCATTATTGTCGGAATAATGATTGTAATGTTTATTATGCACTGGAAGCTGGCACTTGCCTCTACTATACTGCTTCCGCTTTTCTGGTTAAGGACAAAGACCCTGAGCACCCGCCTTCACGGTGTATCACGGGAGCAAAGAAAAAGACAAGGGGCAATGTCCTCTATGGCAACAGAATCCTTTAATGCCATAAAAACTGTGCAGGCATTGGTTCTTAACACCAAATTTGCAGAGATGTTTTCCTCCCAGAGCAATAAGGATTTTAAAGACAGTGTTAAAGCAAAAAAAATTGAGGCGAATCTTGGTAGAACTGTAGATGTGATTGTTGCAGCAAGCACAGCAATTGTTCTCTGGTACGGCGTGAAACTGGTATTTGCAAATGAGATAACACCGGGTGACATTTTGATTTTCGTAACTTACCTGAAGGCAGCTTTTAAACCGATTAGGGATAGTATTAAGTATACAGGAAGGTTGTCCCGGGCCGTGGCATCGGGTGAAAGGGTGCTTGATATACTGCAAGTGGAACCAGAAATATATGACCTTCCAGGCTCTGTTGAAGCACCGGATTTTAAAGGAAGAATAACATTTGAAAACGTAAACTTTAGTTATGATGATAAAGAAAATACATTAAATAATATTAATTTTGACATTAAACCAGGACAATTCGTAGCAATTGCCGGACCCTCCGGGAATGGTAAATCCACAATACTAAGTCTATTGCTGCGGCTATATGATCCCAAAAGCGGAACTGTGAGGATGGACGGTAGTGACATAAGGAATTTTAAGATAAGTTCCCTCAGGTCACAGATCACAATACTTCTGCAGGACAATATATTGTTTGCAGAAAGCATAAAAGATAATATAGCGTGTGGTTTATATGACATATTTCATGAACAGATAGTTGAGGCTGCCAAACTTGCAAATGCCCACGAGTTTATTACAACATTTCCAAAAGGATATGATACAATGATTGGCGAGCGGGGTGCTACATTGTCAAACGGACAAAGACAAAGAATAGCTATAGCAAGAGCAATTATAAAGAATTCTCCTGTACTCATACTTGATGAGCCTACAGCTTCTCTTGATGAGAATAATGAAGTCGCTGTAATTCAGGCTATAGAAGCTCTCAGGAAGGATAAAACTACTATACTTGTAACACACAAACTAAAACAAGCTCAAAATGCAGATCAAATATTATATATTAAAGACGGAAATATAATCGACTGCGGCACTCACACACAGCTTCTTGAGTCGTGTGAGGATTACAACTCATTGTTCTATCTCCAAAACCCCTCCAAAGATAATTTAAAACACAAATTATATGTTATTCCAGGCTGATAAAAATCTCATATCTAGAGATAATAAATTAAGTAGTTTAGAGCTGATTTTAGATCCGGAGTATATTTGTAGCAGAATTAACGCCAAATTACCCGAGCTTGGTATAAATAATGTAGAAAATATTAGAGTGAACTATAAACCAGCCAACAAGTGTATGGCTGTTCATAAACTGCATACGGACAGTACAATCTACGATGCATATTCTATGATTTATAGTAAGGAGCATGTTGAAAAAGAAAAGTCCAGATTAAAAAGACGTATAAGTAGATATGGCAGGGGTCTAAAAGGAGTACAATTAACAGAAATAGTAAATGAATTTAATGATAATTTGTTTATTTATTTTATGCCCGTAGACAGAAGACTCAAAAATCTGCAAAAGATATATGATTCTCAAAACAGAAATACTCTCTTTAACAGGAAATTAAAAAATGAATTAAGTGAGCAATTGGTCAACTCGGATATTGAAACTATAAATTATAAACCCGAGAATCGTTATGTTGCCAAGCTTTGCAAGGATAATAGAGAGCTTGCATTAATAAAGCTCTATGATGAATTACAGTATGATACTGCTTTGAGTAATACTGGTCAGTATAAGGATTCATCTTCTTTTAAGGTTCAGGAGTTGTATTTATCAAAAAGAAACCTTAATTGTCTTGTTTATAAATGGGAGCAGGGTCAAACACTTAGCACATTTATTAATAGCAATACTCCTGACCTCCAGTTGATCGAGAAGACAGCAGAAGCTCTCAGTGATCTCAATAGCAGGAAGATAAAGAACCAGTCTATGTTTAATAAGGATTATTTTGTATTTAATCTTTTATCAATCGCCAAAGACCTTTCGTACCTTCTTCCAAGTACTGCGGTTAAATTAAAAAACATAGTAGGCAAGATATCACAGCTCATCATTAATATGCAGGATATATATATGCCCGTCCATGGTGATTTTAATTCAGATCAGGTTGTAGTGGATAAAGATAATGATTCGTTATGTTTTCTTGATTTTGACAGGACATGCATTGGACATCCGGCTTATGATGTGGGCAATTTTATTGCTCATTATATAAGCAAATCATTCAGGGAAGGCAGCAGTAAAGGGGTCTATGAAATAAGCCCAGTTTTTACTGAGAGCTTTCTTCAGCATTCTAAAATAAAAATCAAAGCGGAAGATGTGAATACATATATGGTTGCTTGCCTTATCAGGCTTCTTACAGATCCATTCAAGTATAGATATAAAAACTGGGACGAAGTGACATACAATTTAATTGAATATCTGTCTCAGATATCAAGTAGTTTGAGAGATAAAAAACAGGTATTTGTAACTTCCGATGAACCTTTCGTCGAAATAGACGATGCCCACAACATAATAAATGATTCCAGAATGGAGTATTTAAAATACGCACTGGACCCCTCTTACATGAATTCTGTTTTTAACCTTAATTTTATGAAAAAAAGTCATACCGCACAACAACTTACAGGCATAAAAGCCATAAGATATAAAAAAGAAAAACGATGTCTTATTGAATATAGGCTTCGTTCAGAAAAAGACTTCGTGTTATTGGGAAAGACTAAAGCCGGCGGGTCTGTAAAACGTAACTATAGGATTAATAAGGAAATTTACGATGCCGGGTTTAGTAGTGAATCTGATGATTACATCAGTATACCAATGCCAGTATTTCGGTCTCCAAATATTAATATGTGGTTTCAGGAAAAAATTGAAGGTAAGACATTTACAGACCTGCTAAGAGAGGGAGAGGCCAAGGATTATGGACAGCTGCTCGCAAAGTCTGCATATAAAATACATAGTTGTGGAGTAGACAGCGGTAAGGTGCATACTATAAATGATGAAATAGAAATTCTCGAAGATAGGCTTGTGCAGGTATCACAAAAAAAACCGCTACTTAATGAGAGAATAAAAAGAGTTTTAGCTGCATCTAAAATACTTGCAGCAGCTATTCCCATAGTGAATCCTAAAAGCATTCATAGAGACTTCTATCAGGATCAAATAATCATCAGCGGAAAAAGATTGTATGTTGTTGACTTTGATCTATTTTGTAAAGGTGACCCAGCATTAGATATAGGCAATTTTCTTGGTCATTTAACTGAATTTAGCATAAGGATGTATGATCGTCCGGACTGGTTTATAGATATAGAAAAAGAATTGGAGCAAACGTATTTGAATTATTCCAGTACTGCAAAGTCTTGCTCAGTTGAGGCTTATAAGACGCTCACGCTTGCAAGGCACATTTATATTAGCACACTGTTCGCTGATAGATGCAGGTTTACTGAGAATATATTAAGTCTTTGTGAGAAAAGACTTGTAGAATACATGCAATAAACATATAGGCAGAAGTTGCTATATTAAAAATGAAAACAAGAGGTTGATGGTAAATTAGCCCTGTCTCAAATTAAATTATTTAAAGAACATATTTATATATAAATCTTATGATTAATAAAGAAGAAATAAAACAACCATACTTTTTAGTGGTAGGATGTCCAAGGTCTGGAACCACGCTTCTGCAGCGAATGCTTAATGCTCACCCTCTTTTGGCGATTGAAAATGATATTGATATTATTATTCAAGGGCTCAATAAAAAGCAGAGAAGAGTTCTGGATAACCCTCCTTTGGATGACAACATCATAGAGAACGTTAAAAAGGCTGATCGTTATTCAAATTTTGGTTTCAATGAAGATCGATACTACTCTATTGCAAATTGCTCCAATACCTTTAGAGATTTTCTTTCAAATTTATTTGCAGAGTTTGCAAATAATCAGAGTAAGCCATTTGCTGGCGAAAAATCGGCACGCTATTTACAGAGTATTCAATTAGTAGACTATCTTTTGCCCTGGGTTAAATATATTCATATTATAAGGGACGGAAGAGACGTTGCTCTATCTAAAATGAAATGGGCAAGAGAAGGTAAGGGTACTGGAAAGTTATCACTATGGAAAGACGAACCTATAGCGACGTGTGCGTTAGCGTGGAGGTGGCAGGTGCTGGTTGGCATTTGTTATTCCCAAAATACAAAATCAAATAACTATATTGAGATTATGTATGAAAATTTGTTAAACAATACAAAAATGGCACTTGAATCTATTACAAACTTTCTGGAAATTCCATATTCTGATCGTATGACTGAGTTTTATGTTGGTAAGACAAAAAATAAATCAAAGCTTTCTTCAAAAAATCAGTGGCTTCCTTTAACTAAAGGACTTAGAGATTGGCGCAAGTCCATGTCGAGCAGAGACCTTGAATTATTCGAGGCAATTGCAGGAGATCTTTTAAAATATCTGGGCTATGAGGTTATGAACAAAAATATATCCAGTAGTGTTAAAACTATAGCAGAGAACTCAATAAATTGGTGGCAGAATGAACAGAAGAGGCCGCATATATCACTAAATGATATAACGTATAATTAATATTTTTGATTTTAATCATATATGAGATTATAATTCATTAGGTATGGGGGGAATACATAATCTAGGTGAAGCGGGATTGTTGTATGAATATGATGAGATCAATCTCAGTTCAGAATTATTATATTGTTTTCTTGGTCCAGGTTCTGTTTTTTACGATTTGCACATATGCTGATGAACAAAAATATGTTATTTATGATATAACACACATCCATGATGAAGCGAGTGACAAAGTCATAATTTTTTTGTCCCATAAAACAGATTATGATATTAACACAATTCCGGCTGATAAGAATAATCCCTACAAAGTCTATCTCGATTTTAAATATACACTCTTAAGCAAAGAAGTGCCCCGCACAATTGATATCGATTCAGATAATGTTTTAAGAGTGCGCAGTGGGCAGTTTAATAGAAACACAGCTAGAGTGGTTCTTGATTTTTATGATATTTATAAACCACAAATAGCTGCTTACAATGATCCCCCTCGAGTGGTTTTATACTTAGGAGAAAACAAATTAGCGGGTCATTTATCAGATAAACATAGTATAGGTGATCATGAAAAGGGTCATCAGAATGATCAAAACATTGTAGCATTATCAAACGAAAATAAGAATATGGACATTGTTGAGGGTGAGACTTCAAATGAGGAAAAAGAAGAAGAACCTTTTGATCCCGATGCCAGACCTCCTCTTCCAATAAAAATAGGAGATAAAATATCCTTGGGAAGTAAGATTAACCTATCGCTGGATACCAGGGATAACAGCGAAGACCTTGATGATGATAGCGGTGATACGCTTAGCAGATTCGAGTCGCAGCTTAGTGTTGCCGGACTTATAAATCCTTATCCGAGTATAGACATATATGGAGAAGGAAGGTTCTCACATCTGGAAATACTTGAGGATGAGCTTAATATCGATGATGATAAAAGTGATGCTGTGCTAAGGAGGGCATATCTGCACTGGCGAGATTTTTTAGTTCCTCATTTTGACTTCCAGGTAGGCAGACAGAGAATAAAAGACGATAGAGAATGGATTTTTGATGACAATCTCGATGCATTTAGAATTTTCTATAAACCCGTCAGATTTAGCTTTGATTTTTCAGTAAGTTCCATATTGATTGAT
>JABAHS010000117.1_pt4 | contig 13727 bp, 18 predicted proteins | sample 7062111 | NCBI WGS metagenome assembly JABAHS01 (sample SAMN14534600, study PRJNA622989) | marine sediment metagenome | biome: marine biome [ENVO:00000428]; feature: marine pelagic biome [ENVO:01000023]; material: deep marine sediment [ENVO:00002113]; isolation source: pool of 4 deep marine... | reverse complement strand
TGGGCGGCGAGAAGTTTCAGCGCGCGGCATTCGAGCAGTACGGACTGAAGATCACACGCGCGTTCGCCGACGACGTCGTCGCCACCTACCGCAACACCTACCCGGCGATCCCCAAGCTCTGGCGCCAACTCGATGCGGCCGTGATGAACGCCGTCCGCGAGCCCGGCTCCGTGTGCTTCGCTGGGTACGAAGACAACATCCGCGTCATGCGCGAGGGGAGCTACCTCTGGGTCTCGATTCCGAGTCGGCGCCTGCTCGCGTACCCGCTCCCGCGCATCACGTCACGCATGACGCCGTGGGGTGAGGAGCGCCCCTCCGTCGTCGCGTGGGGCATCGACAGCTACACGCGCAAGTGGAAAGAGCGCGCTCTCTACGGCGGGCTCATCACCGAGAACATCGTGCAGGCGACCGCACGCGATCTGCTCGCCGCCTCGATGCAGCGCGTCGAGCGCGCCGGGTATCCGGTCGTGCTCTCGGTGCACGACGAGATCATCTGCGACGTGCCGCAGGATGACGACCATGACTTCAACGACTTCCTGTCTCTGATGCACCGCAAGCCGCGCTGGGCGGATGGGTGCCCGATCAAGGTCGAGGGATGGGAAGGCAACCGCTACCGAAAGTGAGGAGACGACAGTGGACGTTCTGAAAGCATTCGACAACGGGTACACGCGGCTCGTGCCGGTGATTCCTCCCGACGCCACCCTCTCCCCCGCGAGCACCGTCGCGCCGGGTATGCGAGGGAAGGCGCCGGGGCGGAAGAACGCGCGCGGCGAGTGGAGCGGGTTCCCGAAGTGGTTCGACCATCGTGCGACGCGTGAAGACGTGGCGCAGTGGGTGGCGAGCGGAGCGAACATCGGCATGATCGCCGAAGACTTCCCCGCGCTCGACATCGACGTCACCGAGGAGTGGCTCGCCGACGCCGTCGAAGCCATTGCGCACGACTTCTTCGGCTCCCCGTTCGCGCCGGTGCGCTACGGTCGCGCGCCGAAGCGTCTCCTGCTGTACCGGCAGGGGCAGGGAGCGAAGGTGCGCGAGAAGCGTCTGAAGATCCGGCGCAAGGGCACCGAGCAGTGGCACCTCGTGGAGTGGCTCGCCGGGCCGAAGCGGCAGTACCTCATCGCCGGGACGCACCCGAGCGGCGCACCGTACCGCTGGACGATGGACGGTCCCGACACGGAGCAGCCTATCGGTCCCGACTCCACGGCACCGGCGGCGCTGATGACGGTAGATGATGACAGTGCGAACAGTTTCTTCAATCTGCTGAAGGAGCGGCTCGGAGAGCGGTACGAGTTCATGGACGGCACGAGCAGGGGAGAGCACGAGGCGCCGCCGCAGGATGATCTCGTCGCGCCGAGCATCAAGGGACTGCGCTCGGTCGTCGAGTCCATTCCGAATGACGACGAGCACTCGCCTGACCGCGAGCACTACCTCGCGATGGCGTACGCCATCAAAGCCGCCGCAGGCGACGACGAGGATTCCGGTCGCGAGATCTTCTACGCATGGGCAGGATCCCGCACGCCCGACGAGCGCGTGAGTGGGAACCCGGAGACGTGGGAGAGCGACTGGCGGCGGTGCCACCCGCCGTACCGGATCGGCTACCAGTGGCTGCTCGACCAGTGCCCGACGTCGGCGCAGGAAGAGTTCGAGGCGGACCCGACGCTCGCGTACGATCCGCTCCCGGCCGACCTCGACGAGGATGTGCTGCTCGGTCTGATCGCCGAGGATCTCCGCCCGATGCTTCGGTTCAACGAGGCGAAGAAGTGGTGCGAGTGGGACGGCACGCGCTGGGGGCTCTGCGACTCGGTGCCGCTCCATCGCATCGCGCAGTCATGCGCACGCCTCGCCGAGCGCATCATGGGCAAGGTGCCCGTCGTCACGAAGGAAGAGGCGGCGCAGTTGACACGCGTCGCGAAGAAGCTCCGCACGCTCCGCTTCACGGAGCAAGTCGAGCGTCACCTCCGTGGCCCGCTGTGGATCGCAGCGGATGCGTTCGACGCGGACGGGTGGCTGCTGAACACGCCCGCAGGCGTCGTCGATCTCCGGAACGGTGTGCTGCGTGAGCACGACGCGAGCGACATGCTGATGCAGTGCACGTCGGTCGCACCGGAGCGCGGCCCGGCTCCCGAGTGGGACCGGTTCCTCGATGAGGCGACCGGCGGCGACCGTGAGTTGCGGCAGTGGTTGCAGAAGTTCGCCGGGTACGCGCTCACCGGCCACACGCACGAGCAAGTGCTGGTGTTCGTGTGGGGACCGGGCGGCACCGGCAAGTCGGTGTTCGTGGATGCGCTCATGCGCGCCGTCGGCGACTACGCGCGGCACGCAGCGATGACGACGTTCGCGACGTCGCGCGGCGATGCGCACCCGACCGAGATCGCGCACCTCTACGGCGCGCGTATCGTGAGCGCCCGAGAGACGCAAGTCGGGCGTCGGTGGGATGAGGCGCGCATCAAGAACATTACCGGCGGCGAGCCCATCGCTGCCCGGTTCATCGGGAAGGACTTCTTTGTCTTCGAGCCGCGCTTCGCGCTGCTGCTCGTCGGCAACCATCCACCGGCACTCGCCGTCGCCGACGACGCGATGAAGCGGCGCCTGCGCGTCGTGCCGTTCACGCACAAGCCCGTAGTGGTCGACCGCTTCCTCGGCGACAAGCTGAAGGGTGAGGCACCGCAGATCCTGCAGTGGATGATCGACGGGTGCCTGCGCTGGCAGGCCGAGGGACTCGGCTCCGTCGCCGCCGTCGAGGCGCAGACGACCGAGTACTTCGCGGAGGAGGATCCGATTCAACTGTGGCTGAACGAGTGCACTGAGGAGTCCGACGACTTCACGCCGCTGCTCGATCTCTACCGCTCGTGGCAGCAGTGGGCGCACCAACAGGGGGAAGAACCCGGCACGAACAAGTTCCTCGCTCGGCGCCTCGCCGAGAAGCTCGGGAGGAAAAACCGGGTGCAGTGGGTCAACGGGAAAGCAACGCGTGTCTTCGACGGCATCACACTCTCACGTATCGACGAGGAGGTCTGACATGCAGGTACTAGGACTGAGCGGCAAGGCTGGTCAGGGCAAGGACGCCGTGTACGAATACATTCTCCGCCCGCGCGGATGGAAGCGGTGGAGCTTCGCGCATCCGATCAAGGCGGCGGGCGTCGGCAACGGTTTCTCGGTCATCGAGGTGACCGAGACAAAGCCCCCGCACGTACGGAAGTGGTTGCAGGAGTACGGCACCGAGGAGCACCGCAACAAGTACCGCCCGGACTTCTGGATCCGCGCGGCGAGCTACTGGATGCACACGCTCGAACGCGACCTCGGCGTGCGGCACGTCGTGTTCACCGACGTCAGGTTCCCCAACGAGGCGAACTGGATCCGCTCGCAGGGTGGCAAGCTCGTGCGGTTGCAGGGGCGCCCGTACCCGCTCGCCGGTACACCGGCGGCGGAGCACCCGAGCGAGACGGCGCTCGACGATTGGCTAGATTGGGATGCCGTGATCGACAACGGTCCGGAGACAAGCCTCGTCAACATTGGCATCGAGCTTCAGGCGCTAGGAGTGATCGAGTGAACGACGCACGAGGATCGCTTGTAAGCGACGATCTCCCCGAGGGGGGTACATCCCCCTCGGCTCCCCTCCCGACGTGCGTGTGGTGCGGTGCAGCGCATCACACGCCCCTTCTCCTCTGCCCGCCCTGCGAGCAGTGGGCGCAGGCGCAGCGCCGCCGGAAAGGACTACCTATCCGAGATAGGTAGAGGCCCCTTGCGCGCTCCTTGATTGGGTGTTAAGTTGACAGTGCGGCACGGAGCCGCCCCGAATGGCAGCATTGCCGAGCGAAGCAGGATGCGGGTTCATAGCTGAGAGGCGAACGAGAAGGGGTCCAAGGGAAGACGGGACCGACCGTGCGATAGGGACCAGCAGGATGCCCCCCACGCCCCCCTCGAACTACCGCAGCGAACGTCAGGCCGACCGGCGCAGGGTCTGTACTGCGCGACTGACAATCATTCACGGAGCGAATCATGAATCTCGTAATCTTCACCAACGCCCCCGAGGTGTACGACTACGGCTTCACCGAGCAGGTCGGCGAAGTGGTCCGCAAGGACAACGGCGAGACGCTGCGCATGGTCATCATCCGCGACCAGCCGACTCCGGTTGGACTCGACAAGGCGCTCGACCGTCTGCCCCACGGCAGCTACGGCTGGCAGCAAGTCGAGCGGTACCGCAGCGGCATCTACCTCGCCATCGTGGGCGACGACATTCACAACTGGATCTAGGAGGGAACATGGCATCGGCATACCTCATCAGCGGCGGCGACCGTCCCGAGATGGTGTATCCTGACGGGATGGTCACCGAAGCGATGGACGATGCGTTCGAGCGCGTTCGCGCCGTCGGCCCGGACCGCAAGGTCCGCATGGCGGTGTACGAGAACGGCCAGCGCGTGCTGAACCTGCGTGCCCGGCAGGGTGACTTCATTCTGGAGGAGAGTCTCTATGCGTAGCACGACGACGTGCGAGCGGTGCCACCGCTCGCCCGTTCGGTTGGACCCCGACATGGGAGTGTGCTCCCGCTGCTTCGATGCAGTGATGGACACGCTCTCGGATTGGGAAGCCGAATGCAAGGCTGAAGAGTTCGCTCGTGAGATGGAACTCGAAGCCGAGCGTGCGGAGTTGGAAGAGTACGCCCTCTACGACGAGAGCGTGCACGTTCGTTTCGTTGACTAGGAGGAACACATGTCGGAGCAGGAGCTTGTTCAGAAGCACCTCGCCGTCTGCGGCGAGTGCGAGCGCGTGAAGCGCGAGGGCGGCTTCTGCTCCGCCTTGCTGTTCCTCGTCGGCGTCGACAAGTTGAAGAGGGAGGAACTCCGATGACATTGCGCGCTGGCGACTACTCGTTCACGCTCCACTGGAAGCTCACGCTTCTGTGGATCGCTCTCAACCTTCTGCTAGGAGCCTAGCATGATCGACGTCGTCACCTACATGAAGATCATGGAGCGGAGCCCGCAGCTAGGTGCGCGCCCGCCTCGTGGTCCGTTCAAGCCCCTGTGCGAGCCGCCCCGGCGGCTCACTGTCGATCCCGCCGTGCGTGAGAAGTACGCGCGGCTCTACCCGAGAGAGGAGACGGTGCTCGACCGGATCCTCGGAAGGGACTCGTAACGATGACGGCAACAACGCCGCTGGTCCGCATGTACCTCTGGTCGTGCTCGCGCTGCGGCCACGACGAGACGAAGGTGCACGCCCCCTCGTGGGGCGGGCACACGAACTGGCCGCGCGTCGTGTGCGCCAACTGCAACCGCGAAGTGGAGGTGACCGAATGACACGAGAGATGAGGGCGAGGAAGTGGCGGGTGTACTTCTCCTCGCCGCGCTACGCGTCTGTCAAGTACGCGTCGCGCAAGGCAGCGTACGGTGCGGCGACCGAGTTCGTGCTCGACGCCGAGGTCGCCGACCGCACGGCAGTCGTGAGCTACTTCAACGAACGCACCCGCATGTGGGAGCAGCAGCACACCTTCACCGCTTGCCCGGAGGGTCGCCTGACGGCGATCAACTACCGATGAAGCCGAAGAACGTCGCCACCTCGAACGAGCGCCCGGTGCGCATCCGTATGGAGACCGAGGAGGGCGAGGTGTTCTTCCTCACGGTGTACCCCCGGTTCTTCACCATTCGACCGAAAGGATCACGCAAGGCAGACGCAGTCGTCGAGATGACTCCGCTCGGCGCCTATCGCGCTGGCGTTGCCGCCCGCATCCGGGCGGAGCGACCGGCAAGGAGAACAGTGAAACGTGGACTGCTCACCCTGTAGCGAGCGACGGCGGCGGCGCACCGCCTTGTTGGAGCGCGCCGTCGCCATCCTCACAGAAGACTTCGAGCCCGGCGCTCGTCGGGCACTCTGGAACATCATCAACGAGGAGAACACAACATGTCACACGATCTCGACTTCAGCACCGGCGACGCCGCATTCGCGCAGTTCGGTGACCGTGTCACGGCGTGGCACAAGTACGGCGTGGCGGTGGGTCAGATGGATGGCCTTACGGTACGTGAGAAGATCGCGCTCGTCATGGAGAAGGCTCGGCTGGATTGGACCGTAGAGCCGTTCGACATCTTCGACGTGCACGGTCGCTTCATCCCCGGCTGGAAGAGCTTCGAGCGGAGCGACACGAACTACCGCATGGGGATCTTCCCCGAGACGTACACCGTCGTCCAGAACCACGAGTTGCTCGAACTCGTCGAGCCGCTCATCGACGCAGGCATCTTCACCTTCAACACCGCCGGGGCGCTCCGCATGGGCGAGAGCGTGTGGGTGCAGTTTGGCTTCAACCTCGGCGACGACTCGGTGCGAGAGTGGTACGAGGCGAACGGCATCAAGCCGTACGCGCTGCTCTCGAACAACCACTCGCGCAAGCAGAAGCTCGCCATCATGGAGACGGCAGTGAACGTCGTCTGCGCGAACACGCTCGGCGCCGCGCTCGGCACCTTCGGTCGCCGTGCGAAGGCGGGGCGGTATCCCGGTGCCGTGCTCCTGCGGCACACGAAGAACATCCGCTCCATGTCGGTCGATGCGGTGCAGAGCATGTGGGGGAACATCACCGACCGCTTCGGCAAGATGGCGAAGTCGTACGAGGCGCTGAAGGCGCGCTACCTCACCGAGGAAGAGTTCAGCACGAACGTGCTCGATCTCCTCGCACCCGTCCCGACGCCGCCCGACGGCGGTGGCGACGGCAGGTTCACGGCGGCGCTCGCTCGCAGCACGGAGCGTCGCGCGCTCGTCCGCCGGTTGTATGAAGGTGACGGGCGTGGCATCGACGGTGAGCCGACGGCATGGAACGCCTATCAGGCGACGACCGAGGCTCTCGACCACTACGAGGATCAGTTCAAGGTTCGCACCGACCGGCTGCAGGCGCTCGTGCCGGGTGGATCGCTCGCGAATCGGAAGCAGGATGTCCTCAACGCGCTGGCGTCGCTCGGCGTCAGCTAACCACTCATAGGCGGCGGCGTCGTCCGCAAGGGATGGGGCGGCGCCGCCCGAGGAGACACGATGGAGGGATACACGGCAGCACTCACTGCCGCCGGTGCGACGGTGCTCAACATGTTCGTTGGCGGCAGCTATCAAGGCTCGTGGCTGGCCCGCGTGCGCACCGCCGACGGCAGGGAGGGATGGATCCTCGATGCGTACGGCTCGTGCTCGGGTTGCGACGCGTTCGAGTCGGAGTTCGCGTACGACCGTCACGCGTACTACTCGCACGGACAGAACGTGTACGCGGAAGACGGGAACTTCGTGGAGGGTTGCTCCGAGTGCGATGCGCTCAAGGCGCGCCTCGTGGAGTTCGGCGAACGCTACCTCGCCGAGTTGAGGTCGGAACTCGACATCGTGCTCGACGTGGAGGGCCGGGGGTACATCGCTCACGACGACCGGGAGTGCATCGAGGCGGCGCTCCCCCTCTTCACCACTGCGAACAGAGCGCGGCTCAAAGAGGCGCTCAGGAAGGACGGCTGAATGTTCTCGATCACCCGAGGGACCGGGTTTCATATGAAGCTCGGCAACGGATGGACCGTGTCGGTGCAGTTTGGTCCGGGCAACTACTGCGACCATCACATGGCGGCGTTCACGGAGACGCCGCAACAGCCGCACAAGTCGGCGCGCGCAGAGGTTGCCGCCATCCACCCGAATGGCGAGTTGGTGGACGTGCTCAACCGTGGCGACACGGTGGCCGGATGGATGGACGCCGACGCCGTCGTCGAGTTCATCGCGCTGGTCGCGGCGCTCGACGCCACCGACTACACGGTGACCGCCGAGGAATCGAAGAGACGGGGATAACGAGAAGCGTGCGGGAGTGGGCAACGGGATAACAACCGGACAAGGCCCCGAAGTGACCGCCCCTGTGTGAAAGTAGCGCCCGGAGGGGCTCGCCCCGAAGGGATCCTAAGGTGAAATCTGCGGCCCCGTCGGCCCGGTGCTCTTCGGAGCACCGGGCCTTTTCCGTTGGGGTAGGTGAGCCGAGAATGGCTCTATTTCGCACGAGATTGACTTCTAAGCAACTTTCGGGTGGAACCCAACCACCTGCATTGACCTCGACTCAATCGTGCCTTAGAAGCGATCCTCGTGCGTTTTCTGTTAGCGGCGGAACAGCCCCATGTTCTGGAGCGCGCCGTACACTGACGCGGCTGAGAGCGGATCCTCCTGCTGTTGAGGCTGCGCCGGTCGCCCACCGAGTTGCTGGCGTGCGAGGTACGCCGCTGCGAGTGACGGCACGAGGTACTGACCCTCGGCGTACTGATCCATCGTGCGCGCTGCCGCTTCGAGGTGAGGGAAGTCTACCTCTGCGAGTGGATCGCCGAGCGCGCTCGGCATCCTCGGCGGCGATAGCTCCTCGACGCCCGAGAGCCCGAGTGCGCCACGTCCTCCACGCACGCGCGCATCGTTGATGCGTCGTATCTGCGACATGATATGGTCGTCGGCAAGTTGCTCGCCGAAGGTCACGACCTCACCGAGGTTCCGCGCGGGCAACGTCTGCAACGCCGCAGCGAACGACGGCAGGTTCGCCTTGTCCTTCCAATCGTTGATCGCCTTGCTCGTCGTCCACATGCTCTCCTGTACCTGCGCAGGCGTCCACACTTCTCCCGTCATCTTCGTGAGCATGTCGGCCACTTGCGCAGTGCGCGCCTCGGAGCCGAGGTAGCCCCAGCCGAGCCCCGGATCCCCCGCCCAATCTGCGCGCGACGGCGTGCCCGGCGAGATGCCGCCGCTGAACCTCTCCTGCGAGATGCCTTCGACGCGCGCCATGTGCGTATCGAGCGTCGCCGCCCACTCGTCGCCGAGCAAGTTGCGCATGAACGAATCCACCTTCGAGCCACTGAGCACGACCTCGAAGACGTCGTCCTCGCTCCCGCCCAACGCACGCACTGTGTTCGGATACCATGCTTCGAGCACCGAGAGATCCTTCCGCACTTCCTCGGGGAGCCGCTCGAACATCGCGACCGCTTGCGCCTTCGTGAGCGTGCCTTCCTTCTCGCCTACCTTCCACCCCTGCGGCAGACTCATGTCGGCGGAGATCGCATCGAGGTCCACGCCGTACTCGTCGCGCGCCCGCTTCAGCGCCTTGTTAATGCCGCTCCGCGAGCGATCCCGCACCGGCGTGCTCGGTAGCTCCGCCGCCATGATGCGTCGCAGCACGTCGGGATCGCTCGGTCGCCCAAGCTCCTCCCAATGTCCCCACACGCGGAACGCGTTCTCAAGGTTCGCCTCGACGCTCGTCTGCGGCGAGAGCGACGCGAGCAGCGCCACGAACCGGGGCGTGTCGTCGCCGAACATGTTGCGCAGCATCCGCCCGGCGGAGTTGTACCAGCCCCGCTTCGCGGATCCGGCCAGCGTCAGCGCGATCATCTGCTCCGGGTTCAGCTTGTCGAACGTCTCCTGCGCCTGCCGGATCGTGTCGTCGGCCAGCCCGTAGGTGGACTCGCCCCGGAGCGACTCCATGTAGGCACGCGCTCCATGCTGCTCAGATGCCTCCAGACGCCTCGCAACCCCGAATGCCTCCTCCGGTGTAGGGGCTCGGGCAATCGTCGGTTCTGGGGCAACGTCGAGCCTCGCAGGCACGTCCGGGCGCGCTGCGCGCGGCACATTCACCGGATCCCGCCCGGCTTCAACCTTCGGCACGCCCCGCTCACGGAGCACCCGAGACACTGCGGCCTTGGAGGGATCCGGGCCGAGCGCCTCGATCTCCGCCCGCGCGACGCGCTGGGCGAGTGCCGGGGAGTCCGCCGTGTGCGTGAGCAGCGCCGGTGTACCGCTCGCCCAGCGCCCCGCCTCGGGAGCCCGCGCAACGATGACTCCATTTCGTACAGAAACATTCTCCGGGCCGAAGACGGCGGCGACCTCCTCGACGTAGTCAGCGAGCTTCCGGTTCTCCTGCCAGCCCTTGGTCGTCGGGATCCCGACGCCCGAGCCCGTCCCCTCGTGCACCGTCACGTAGAGTTCGCCATCCTGCTTCAGCATGTCACGCGCCTGCTGCAACGTGAGGCGGCGCGCGTCAGGGTTGTCGATCACGTTGAGCACGTTCGAGAGCGTCGCCGTGTCGGCGCCGCCCGTCTCGGCAAGGCGTGCGAGTTGCCGCTCCATGTGCGCCGCGTCGCGCGCGTGCGGGTCCACGACGAGGTTCTCGATGCCGCGCTCCGCCATGCGAGCGGTGCCCTTGTCGAATCCGCCGCCACCGAGATCGAGGTTCACTCCGCCCCGCATCCAGTTGCCGACGTCGAACTTGCTCGCGAAGATCGCAGGCACTTGGTTGAGGCTCGTGAGATTCGAGGCGATGCGCTGCCCGGCCCGCGCGACGTTCTGCGGATCGTACGCGCGCAGCAGTTCCTTCGCCGCGCTCTCGATGGGGCGCACGACGCGTGCGACGCGCCCGCTGGCCCGCGCTGCCTTCTCCGCGTTCTTCGCTGCGATCACCGCACTGCGAAGGTTCGGCACCATCGGCAACATGCCGACGGCGGCGAGTCCCGTCCACCCGCTCACCTCATCCTGCTCGACGTCCCGGTACGTGTCGCGCGCTGCCTGTAGCTCACCGACGACCGGGAGGAAGCCGAGGAAGAGATCGGCGAGCAGCGCCTGCGGCGGCATCGCGTCGATGCTCGCGTTCGGGTCGAAGATCCACTCCATCGCTGCCTTCAGTTCCGGCAGGCTCTTGGGGTAGCCCTCGGTCGCCGCGAACTTCACGAACGATGCGATGAACTCCTCGGGCGTCTGGTCCGGGCGCTTCTTCGGATCCTGCCGCTGCATCACCCAGCGCGAAAGGATCGGTGCGAGCGCGCTCTCGTCACCCGCTTCGAGCGACGGCGCGCGGAGTCCCGTCACGTCTCTCGCCGCAGCTTGCGGCAGAGGAACGCGCGGCGCTTCCGGCGCCGGGAGTCCTTCCGGGCTCAGTGGCGCGAGAATCGCGGCGGCTTCCTTCAGCGAAACCCTTTTCGGCGGGTCGTGTCTCGGCATGATCTCCTCTCAGTTAGTTGGGCGGCGAGCACCGCACCGCCCGATGACGTTCGCTCGACGCGCTCCCGACAAACGCGGAGCCGGTCGGTGCCACCACTAGAACGGTACCTGCTCCCCGAGCAGCCCCTGCTGCGCACGCGGCGCTGCGGCGCCCGGCGCCGAGCCGCGCAGAATCGGGTTCGCCATCTGCAGGATCTGCAGGAACTTGTTGCTCTCGATGTCCGGCGTGAATCCCGGTGCGGGCGGCGAGAGCAACTGCTGCCCCGCTGCCTGCGCGGCCTGCTCGCGCACCTGACCCGGATCGAAGATCTCCGAAGCGATCCCGCGCAGCGAGAGTCCGCCCTGCAGCAGATCGTTCGACTGCTTCGCCGTCGTGCTGCCTCCCGAGATCTTGTTCCACGTCAACTGCCAGCGTCCCTCCCGTTCGAGCACGTTCATGAACGCCTCGAACGCCTCATCGCTCCTGAACGTGGCGCGCAGTCGCTCGCCGAGATCCATGCCGCGCATCAACTGCGAGGCGATAGGATTCCCTGCCTCACTCTGCCGTAGCGCATCCTCCACCTTATCCAGCATCCCGATGCGGAACGCTTCGAGTTCGTGAGGGTTCATCTCCTTCGTGAGCAGGCGAAGCTCACTCAATCCCTTGCTCCACGAGCGGAGCCCGACCGGGTACGCCGCATCCATCCGCAGTGCCTGCGCGTACTGCGCCTGCACGTCACTGAATCCCGGCGCCACTTCTTCGAGCGCGTTCTCGATACGCTTCGACGCTTCGAGCAGTCGGCGCCCGCGCGCCGGGTACTCGGCTAGTGCCGACGCCTGCTTGCGTGCGTCGATCAGAATGTCTTGCGCCTCACGGAAGCCGATGCCTCGCCCTTCCTTGAAGCCCGGCATGATGTCCTCGATGACTGCCATGAGGTCCGGGTCCGCCTCGATGATGTCGCGAAGGTTCCTTCCGCTCTGCCCGGTCCACTCCGCTTCGAGCACGTCGTAGCCTTCCTTGCGTGCCTTCTCGACGAGCGCCTGCGTCTCCTGCATCATCTCCGAGCCGGTGCGCAGCGAGCGTCGCCCGCGCTGCAACTCGTCGGCGATGCGCTGCCCTCGGCCCGCGTGCCTGCGGCCGACGGCTTCGTACGATCCACCCGCGCGTTCGAGTCCCGGCGCTTGGTTCACCGCTGCGCGTGCTTCTCGTGCGAGTGCAGGATCCAAGTCGGCGACGACGCTCCCCTCGGGCATCCGCCGCATCGCGTCGATGATCTCCTGCTCGGACATGCCGGTCGCCCGGTACGCCTTGCGGAGCATGTCGCGTGAGATCCATCGAGCGGTCGCCTCGGGTGCCACGACGGCACCGACGCGCTGCGCGAGCGGCTTCGCCACCGCACCGGCGAGCGGAGCCGCTGCACCGAGTGCGCCACCGACGGCGGCGCCACCGATGCCACCGGCGAGTGCTTCCATCGGCACGTCGCTCATCTCTTCGGCCATGCCTGCGCCGGTGAGTGCACCGGCACCAGCGCCACCCATCGCTCCACCGATGAGTCCACCGGCCACACGCGTGCCGAGCCCGGCGCCTGCGCGTGCACCCGCCGCACCCGCACCGAGAGCCGCACCGCCACCAGCGGTGAGCAGCGCGGGCACCGCACCGCCCGCGATCTCCCCGGCGAGCGCGAGCCTCGGGTGATCCTCACGGTAGGGCTCGTAGCGTCCTCGGCTGATGTCGCGCGCCTCGCGATACCCCTTGCCTCCGGGGATCGCCGCGTACAGCACGCCCATCGCTTCATCCCACAACGAGAACGTCGCCCCCTCGCCGACCGCACGAGCGAAGCCCTTGAAGCCACGGTGCGGATCGTCGGCGGCAGCGATGGCACGCGTCAGATCGGAGATGCTCTGGTACGCACCGTTGGTGGCCGCGTAGATCTGGTAGGCGATGTCCTTGTCACTGAAGCCTTCCGCCTTCGCCTTCTTCGCCCTGTCGAGTAGTACTTGTAGCTCGTCCATTACTGTTCTCCTGCGAAGATCGCTTCGAGCCGCGCTTGATCCTGCGGCTTGAACTCACTCTTCGGTACGTTCGGCACGTTGCTGTACGGCTTGCCAGTGCGTGGGTCGAGTGCGTCATTCCCGAAGCCGTCCTTGACCGTCGGCAACTCCGCCCACATGCCCTTCGCCAAGAACTGCATCGAGCGGTAGAGATCCTCACGCAGTCCGCGCTTGAACTCCAGCGTCTCGACGGCGTCGCCCGGTGCCGGGAGGAACGTGGTCACGAACTGGAAGATCTCTTCCTCCTTAATCGCTGCACCAGACGTGATGCGCAGGTACGCATCGCCGAGTGCCCGACCGGCTGCATAGAAGATCTGCATGTCGGCTGGTGCGACTTCGTTCCAGTTCTTCTTCCCGATGATATCCATGATGCGATTCGGCACGTTCACGATGCCGTTGATTGCGTCGAGTGAGCGCGTCACTTGCGGCATCATGAACTGCGCGACTTGCGCCTTCTCGTTCACCGTGCCGGTGCGCTTGCCTGTCGGCGTCCACGTCCCGGTCGTCGGATCGAAGATCTCGTAACGCGTCACGCCATCGTCGCCGACGACTTGCCGCATCTGCAGCGCGCCGCCGCGCTGCTGCCCGCCGTACCCGGTCTGCCGTACCTCGCCGGTGCGGCGGTTGACGAGCACCGTGATCGGCTTCCCGCTCTCGGGATCCGTGACGACCTCGGTCGTCCAATGATCCTGCACGCCACCCGCGCCCGACTTCAGCACCTCACTCAGCACGCGTGC
>JABAHS010002786.1_pt2 | contig 13734 bp, 12 predicted proteins | sample 7062111 | NCBI WGS metagenome assembly JABAHS01 (sample SAMN14534600, study PRJNA622989) | marine sediment metagenome | biome: marine biome [ENVO:00000428]; feature: marine pelagic biome [ENVO:01000023]; material: deep marine sediment [ENVO:00002113]; isolation source: pool of 4 deep marine... | reverse complement strand
CGCACAAACACCCTCATCATACTAGATGAGCCAACCACCGGTCTCCATGCCGACGACACCGGGTTACTGGTGAAAACCTTGAATCGACTGGTTGACGCAGGCAACTCGCTGGTGGTGGTGGAACATAACCTGGATGTGATCCAGGCCGCTGATCATGTCATAGACCTTGGACCCGAAGGCGGAGAAGAGGGCGGCGAAGTAGTTATCGCCGGTACCCCAGAGGAGATTGCTGAGTCCTCTGTATCACACACCGGTCGTTTTCTTACCAGGTATTGGCAGGACCTCGAAACTGCTGCTCCCGGAGCCGACATCATGGGAGGTCCAGAGCAGAATGGAGCAATGAGGATTCGCGGCGCCCGCGAGCACAATCTACGAAACCTGACCTTGGATGTGCCGCGCGACCAACTGGTAGTAGTCACCGGGGTTTCGGGTTCGGGCAAATCTACCCTTGCTTTTAATGTCCTGTTTGCTGAGGGGCAGCGCCGCTATTTAGACAGTCTTTCTACCTTTGCGCGTCAATACCTGCCGGTTTTCGACCGACCCGAGGCGGAAGAAATAAGCGGCGTGCCACCAACTGTTGCTATTGATCAGCGCAGTAGTCAGATGGGGAGACGCTCTACCGTGGCAACCATTACTGAGGTCTACCACTACCTTCGCCTCCTCTTCAGCAAAGTAGGGAAACCACACTGTCCAACCTGTGGACAGAGCATAAGCGCTATGAGTCCTGAACAGATGACCCGTGATCTCCGCCAGCGGTTTGAGAAGAAGCGTCTGATCCTGCTCGCCCCGAAAATAATCGGCCGCAAAGGATTTCACCGTCAGGTGCTGGAACGAGCTGTAACTCAAGGATATGAGGAGGCCAGGATAGACGGGAAGATATATTCATTGAATCCTATTCCCAAACTGGCACGATTTCGGGAACATGATGTGGAAATAGTAATACAAAAGTGGAAACGGTTTTCCAGAGCTGATGAGGCAGAATTGGCTGGGATGGTGGATGATACGTTGGCAGTGGGTGATGGCCAGTTAGTGGCATGGAGCGGCAATAAGAACGAAGTATTTTACAGTCGTCGGTTAACATGCGGCCGTTGCCATCTGGGTATGCCCAGTCTTGATCCCAGGCTGTTTTCCTTCAACAGTAGACATGGTGCTTGTAACCGATGCGAAGGCATCGGCCACAGGGAGGGTTCTGGTGACGGCGACATTTGTCCGGCATGCGCAGGTGCTCGCTTGAACGAGACCGCTTTGAATGTGAGGATAAACAGCAAAAATATATGGGAGGTCTGTGATCAATCGGTGTCGGCAGCCAGAGCCCTTTTTACTACCTGGCAGTTCTCTGGACGAGATGCTGACATAGCCAAGCCCCTGCTGGATGAAATTCTCAACCGTCTGGACTTTCTTGAACAGGTGGGTTTGGATTACCTGCACCTTGGTCGAGGCGCAGATACACTGTCAGGGGGCGAGGCCCAGAGGATACGGTTGGCGGCCCAAATGGGATCCAATTTGCGAGGAGTCTGCTATATTTTAGATGAGCCCACCATCGGTCTTCATCCCCGTGACAACGACAAACTGTTGGACACCCTCACCGAACTGAAGGAGAGGGGTAACACCATTGTTGTGGTGGAGCACGACGAGGAAACCATTCGCAGGGCAGATCACCTCATAGATCTCGGTCCTGGCGCTGGACGACACGGCGGCGGATTGGTAGCCAGCGGCACTCTTGCTGATCTACAACAGACACCCCAGTCAATTACCGGAGCGTATCTCAACGGCAGCGGCCGCAGGAGCCTAACTTCTCAGGAGAGAAAACCGTCCTCAGGCGACCAGCTTTTGCTCCGTGGGGCCAGGGCACGAAATCTCAAGAATATCGATGTTGCCGTGCCCCTGGGAACATTTACCTGCGTAACCGGGGTGTCAGGGTCTGGTAAGAGTACTTTGGTTGAAGAAACCCTGTACAAAGCACTTGCCAACAAAATCAGCAAGGCTGAACATCAGGCTGGAGAGCACCAGGAACTTGCTGGGTGGAAACACCTGGATCGGGTTATGGAGGTGGATCACAGCCCCATCGGTCGGACCCCTCGTTCTGTTCCGGCCACCTATGTCGGGGTTTTCAATGATATCCGGCGTCTTTTTTCTTTGACTCCAGAGGCGCGGGCAAGGGGTTACGGACCAGGTCGTTTTTCCTTCAACGTCGCCAGCGGACGATGTCAAAACTGTAAAGGCCAAGGTCTGGTGCGGGTGGAAATGGCATTCTTGCCCAATGTGTATGTTCGATGTGAACAGTGCAATGGGCAGCGCTACAATAGCGAAACTCTGGCAGTAAGCTATAAAGGCAAAAACATAGCGGAAGTACTTGAGATGTCCCTGGAGGAGGCAGCAGACTTCTTCGGAGCGGTGGCTAAGATCAAACGCTCGCTCCGGCTCCTCGTCGACCTTGGGCTGGGGTACCTCAATATGGGGCAATCCAGCCCAACCCTCTCCGGCGGAGAGGCTCAGAGGTTAAAGCTGGCCAATGAACTGGCCAAAAACCATAGAGCCCGGACCCTCTATATTCTCGATGAACCCACCACCGGACTCCACATTGCTGATGTGGAGAAACTGGTGGCAGTACTCCAGGCCTTGGTGGATCATGGTCACACCCTGGTGGTGATTGAACACAATCTGGAGGTGATCAAGGCTGCTGATCATATCATTGATCTGGGACCAGAGGGTGGTGACGGCGGGGGTGAGGTGGTGGCGTGCGGCTCACCCAGGGAGTTGCTCGAGCAGACGGAGCGGTCTTATACAGCACGATACCTAAAGTCTTATTTGGAAGGAGGAAGTGGCGCATAGAGCATGGAGCATAGAGCATGGAGCATAGAGAAGATTGTAGATTTTAGATTGCAGATTGATGAAAAACGTAAGGCACTTGAAGACTAAATCTTTTCCTTGCGCCTTGAGCCTTACGCCTTGTGCCTTACTGTTGTGGGAGCGGCTTTCAGCCGCGATTGGGACAGCTTCAACGACTTCCACGGTTTCAACCATCTGACGAATTAACGAATCTTCAAATCGACAAATGACTCCTGGATTCTGGGTTTTTCGGTTTCGAATGTGAAACTAGGGACCCGCTTGCGGGCCTGAGCGGAGCGCAGCGAGCGCGAAGAAATGAGAAATGAGCAATGCGAAATGCCAAATGATAAATGACCTTGACTATGATAGAATCGCGTTGTTTTAACTCGACCGCAACAGGAGAGGATTTAGAGAAGGGTAACATTGCGATATGGACAAGGGAGTTATTTTAAGAATTCTATTGCTCATCGGTGCAGCAGCACTACTCTTTGCTCCCACCGTGTGGGCCATCCGTGATGCTGCTCACCGAAAATTTCCCACCACTAAGGCAAAAGCTATCTGGCTTGCGGTGGTAACTCTCCTGCCGCCCATTGGTGCATTTGCCTACATTGCCGTGGGCCGGCCGAGGGCGAGTAAGGTTGCTGAAGATGTGGAAGCTCCAATGGTTAATTCTGAGACAGGGTCGGAGTGAATGGAGGCAAAGCCTCAGAGGGTCATTAGGTCATTAAGTCACTAGGTCATTATGTTGCTATTTAAACGAGTCACGGGAACCAAGCTTTGCTCTCATCTGTGACATTTATTTCGACGACCTAATGACTCAATGACGGGCGTTTAGCCCAAATGACTTAATGACTACTCTGCGGGCAAATAGGGTTCCAGGTCTTTCTTGTACTCGGTAATCACTTTGTAACCCGCTTGGGTTAAGCAGTCCACAGCTGCGTCACGTTTGCCTGAAGTAACCCGCATCACCAGTTCATGGATATCTGGGTGCTGGTGCAAAGGCAGGGTGACCATACTGACGATACTGATGTTGGCGTCCTTGAGTAAGGTGCAGACGTCCGCTAGCACTCCAATTCGATCCTTCACCAGAACCACCAATCGACCGCTCTCCTCTTTAATGCCAAGGCCATCCAAGAGCACTTCCATGAGATCGGTGCTGGTTATGATGCCCACCAGTTTGTCGTCCTCTACAACCGGCAGACTACCTATCTTGCGATCGTGCATGATACTAGCAGCGCGTTCGATGGTAGCACCCGGGCTTATGGTGATGAGCTCTTTGACCATGACGCTTTCAACGGTCAGTTTCTGCAGGACGTACGTGAGCTCATAGATGCTCAAGGTGGTGGCTGGTGAGGCCCAGGCTTGCTTGATGTCCCGATCAGTAAGGATGCCCGCTAAACTACCCTTTTCGTCAACCACGGGCAGCTGTTTGATGTTGTTCTCCCGCAGGAGGTCTCGTGCTTGTACCAGGGGAGTGTCAGGAGTTACCGTGATGAGATCAGTCGTCATTTTCCGACCCACATACATAGTCTCCTCCTCATGATTTAGGGGTTTTATGTGAGACCAGACCTGTGCAATTGTTGTAAGAGCTCATAGAATCCCTCTGGTGTCAAATACACCATCTGGATGGAAGGGCCGAAGTGGATATTGTCGCGATTCACCAGGGGCTGATTCTTATAAGCAACTAATTGTTTATTGTTTACCACGGTACCATTGGTAGAGTTAGCGTCAACAATATCGTAAGCATCTCCCTTTTCTGACACCAGGAAATAGGTATGCAATTTGGAAACGGTATTGTTGGCCAGCACGATGTCATTATTGGCAGCTCGGCCAACGCAGATCATGTTGGTAGGTGCAGAACTGGCTTGTTTGAGGATTTCGACAACTACGGTTTCCGTGATCTGGGATTCGGTACTGGGAGAAATCGTCCCGGGCAATTCGTCGGTGTACTCACTAGAAAAAGTCTCAAATTGAAAAGCTGTGTCCTCTATCCAATCTCCAGCTTGCGGCCAGAGCAGCACCGGATTCTTATACTTCGCCAAGAACTGATCGGAAGTGAGCCCCGCCGCTTCTTTCAAGTAGCTAGCTATTGGCCGAAACTTCCCTGTCATCAAGGTCTCCCATACTTATCAGTGGATCAAGTCCCACCGGGCTCTTCTTGAAAGAAGCGGTTACTCTCCACGCTCGAGCATCATGAAATCTTCGCTCTCCTGAAGAGTAAATCTACTCTCTCCCACTTGGAATTCAGGCTCATAACGAAAGGGGAGCTTAAAGTCATCAGCCGTGGCTATACGTTCCAAAAGATATGACACCACCCCGGTCATCTCTTGTATTGCGGGAAGCATAAGATTTTGGGGAACTGCTATCTCCTTGAGGTTAAAGTGGGTGGAGATGCCACGGGTAAGGAATAATTCTTTTTCAGGCAAATGTACAATCTCCACCACCTGTGCTGGATTATTCTGATTGCCAATGGTTGCGATTATCATCTCTTGGCTTACCTCAGAATCGCCAAATGATTCGGGCATTCCTTCCTCCCAGGTTTAAAGTACTCCAGCGAGCAAACGATATAAAATTGAGGGTCTTCAATTATTATACATCTCATCCACTTACTAACACGACTTCGGCGGATTTGACAAGCCTTGTCCTTAAAGCCAGTTTTGTGATTTCGCGACAGTAATCTATGAAATATCCGGGCTAACATGCATGTCTCATACCACCTAAAGGGCATAGAGCAGAAACTAGGCACTAAGGACTAGGAACTAAGCACAAAAGAGAGATGGAGCAAAACGGAGGGCTTTTGTCGGTTGTCCGTGGTCCGTGGTCCGTTGCGAAAAAAGAATAGAGTAAGGAATCAGAATTCAGAAGTCATTAGGCAAAGATTAAAGTGTGAAGAGTTTTGTTTTTTCCCTGACACCTGAAACCCTGAGAGTTGGTATTTGAGATTTATCATGCTGTCCTCTGACCTCTACCGATTACAACAAATGACAGCGAAGCGTAATGACCTAATGACGGCGCAGCCATATGACGCGAAGCTCGATGAGAGCTGAGCACTGCTGATTCTGGCACACTGGTTGCAGCGATTAAAACCATCCGAGATGAGCTAAATTCATAACTACTTGGTATTTCAGCAGAATTACCGCTTTAGGGGGCATCGGCATTTTTACCTGTGTATACAATAAGATACATGACGGGGTGAGGGGGGCAAGATGAAAAAGAAACGCACTGGTGAAATCTCGTATTACGAAAGCAAGATTAGATTGCTGAAAACGCCAAATTTAGATCCAACTCTTCTGAAGCTGGGGTGTTGGGATGCACCCTTCGATAAAGTGGGACTTTCTAATCAGAGAAAATCCGAGTACTTTATCAAACAGTGCAAGAAATACTACGAGCAGAAGATCGAACGAATTCATAAAGAAAACCGTGCTGCACGCCGGGGAACTTGGTTCGCTCGTTTGGGTCTATAGAAGAATTAAGGCGCAAAGCGTAGCGCATAGAGCATAGGGTAGAGAATTTTGATCAAAGATTTACCTATGCCTTCTGCAATCTCAAATCCCAAAAACCAAATCTTAGGGTGTCAGGTGTCAGGAAAGAAAAACAAAAACCTAAAACCTGAATTCTGCTCCGTTTCTTCCATAATTCCTTAATTCCTTAATCCCCAAATTCCTATATCTCAAATCCGCACTCTACACTCTACACTCTACACTCTAGACTCCCTTTTTATTGACTACACCGCATAATTCAGATTAAATTGAACGTACCCATTTGTGGTTGGAGCCAGGCGCAGTTCCTGCATGCTCAGATCATGGTTGGGGATTCGTTTGTCCTTGTTACTTTTTACTAATAGCCCGGATATTTTATGCATTACTTACTGCGACCACGGATATGGCCGTCCTTCCTGGCGTCCTCGGATGTCGGCACCTGCGACGTACCATTCAGGTACGCCTCGGAACCAACACCCTGCGGTTGCCAGGTGGTACGCCCATCTGCGTGGTCTCGCGACAGCAATGCATGAAATATCCGGGCGCTAGCGGAGCAAGATTATGGCAGCAAAAAAGTCTTTGACTATAGGAATACTTACTGGTGGTGGAGATGTTCCCGGACTGAACCCATGTATCAGAGAAGTGGTTTACCGGGGTATCGAGGAGGGCCTCAGGATAGTTGGAATCCGAAGAGGTTGGGCAGGTCTCCTCGAATTCAACCCCGACGATCCCGAAAGTAAAGCGCTAAATGTTGTAGACCTGGACAAAGCAAAGGTCCGCACTATAGATCGCTCTGGAGGCACCTATCTCCACACCTCAAGAACAAATCCGGGGAAAGTAAAATACGAGAACGTGCCGGAATTTCTGAAAGGGCAAGCAAAAGAAGACGAACTCAACGATTTTACTCCGCATGTCCTCAACAACCTGGAACACCTTGGCATTGACGTACTGATTCCCATTGGTGGAGATGACACCCTCAGTTATGGCGAGCGTCTCCATGAAGAAGGCTTCCCCGCGGTGGCTATTCCCAAAACCATGGACAACGATGTCCACGGCACCGACTATTGCATTGGTTTTTCCACCGCTGTGACCAGAAGTGTTAATTTTATCCACTCGCTTCGAACCTCTACTGGTTCCCACGAGCGTATTGCTGTAATAGAGCTCTTTGGCCGCTATTGTGGTGAAACTTCCCTGATAGCAGCGTATTTGGCAAGTGTGGATCGAGCCATAATATCTGAAGTTCCTTTTGACCCGGAAAAACTTGCCGGCCTGATCATGGAGGATAAACAGGCCAATCCAAGCAACTATGCCATGCTCACCATCAGCGAGGGGGCCCGGATGGTAAGCGGTGAAGTGCTGCTGTCTGGCGAGGCCGACGCCTATGGTCATCGCAAACTGGGGGGCATAGGCATTCAAACTGGTGAAGTTCTCAAGAAACTGACCGGTCAAAATATTATCAACCAGCAACTCTCCTACCTGATGCGCAGTGGTGCACCCGATTCTCTTGATTTGATGGTGGCAGTAAACTACGCCAACATGGCCATCGACCTGGTGCTCAAGAAAGTGAGCGGTCGCATGGTCTCACTAACCCAGGGGATTTATACGGACGTACCCATGAGCAACATCACGGCCGGGCAAAAAAGGGTGGACGTGCGAGAGCTATACGATGCGGAACAATACCGTCCCAAAGTCCGCCATGTCATGGGGAAACCGATGTTTCTATATTAGACCCTGATGATGCAAACCAAGACCGGCCAAAATCGCTTCGCTTGCACCATAGTCCCGCCTTTGGCGGGACTGTCATATCCACGGTCGGAGCAGTCGATTCATAAATAATCCGGGCTAGGCCTAAGGCGCACCATGGTGTTGTTTCCGCTGGAATTTTAAGAGCTAACGTTGTATCTTGGTCGCAGCAAGTGATGCATGAAATATCCTGACTGGAAAGGTAAGGCCAGTCGTTGAGCGAGGAGGGAGAGAACAATGAGTGATAAGAAAATAGTAATTATTGATGATGATCCGGAAATCTGTGACGCGATGAGCGAAATCCTCTCCGAGTATGACTACCAGGTATTTACTGCCTTGGATACTAAGACAGGCTACCAGCTTCTTTTGGAGCAAAGGCCGGATCTTCTTATCCTAGACATTATGATGGCAACCATGCATGAGGGTCTGGACTTCGCGACCAAGATAAAGGAAAGGGAGGGGGTTTACGGAATGCCCGTACTTATCGTCTCTGCTCGCCCTCCCGTTGAGAAAGGCTATGGTCGGACTCTGGAAGAAGACCTCGACTGGATTCACGCAGATATTTTCATGGAAAAACCAATCGAGCCAGAGGAACTGATTCATAATGTGGACCTTCTCCTTAAGAAGTAAGAATTGACCCAGAGTCATTTGTGGTCTCGTCTTAACCCTTCGATACAAGTAATTTTTCACCCTCTCAGCACAGCGGACGGAACAAGAATTGACTGAGGGGAAAGCTCAGAACAATGAAAATTCTGGTGATCGACAATAACGAGAGCATCCGGCAAAATTTGAAAGTTACCTTGGAAAGTGAAGGATACGAGGTACTTACTGCCGGGACGGGTCGTGATGGCCTCGAGATTTTTGCCAGGGAACTTCCGTCCATAATCCTGGTGGAGATCAACATGGCTGACATCGATGGAATCGAGGTACTCAAAAGGGTGAAGGAGCAGAATCCCGATGTGCAAGTCATAGTGATCAGTGATGATAGTGAGGTGGATTTGGCAATTCAGGCTTTACAGAACGAGGCAACAGATTTCATCGGCAAGCCCATCAGTGAAGAAGCACTTACCGCTGCCCTTTTACGCTCAAAAGAAAGGTTTTGGAAGGATAACAAACTTCGAGGATATGTCGAGAACCTGGAAAAGTTGATCAGAGATACCACGGAAGAGTTGGAGAAACGCCACGAACTCGAGCACAATCTCATTCAAACATCGATGGACGGGATCATCGCCAATGACCGGAAAGGAAACATCATAATTTTCAATGAAGGTGCTGAAAGCATTTACGGCTATACCCGCGAGGAGGCGGTTTCCAATATCGATGTGACCCAACTATATGCAGAAGGAGTGGCCAAAAAGATCAAGAAAATGATCTACGGCCCTGAATACGGTGGCCCAGGTCGCTTGGTCAACTATGAGGTGGAAATCCTCACCAAGAATGGCGAATCGGTTCCGATTTTGCTCTCTGCCACCCTGCTTTACGAGGAGGGGAATGAAGTGGCTACGGTGGGGTACTTCAAGAACATGCGCGAGGTCAAACGGCTGGAACGAGAGCTCGTGAAGCGCTATGAGTTTGAACACGATCTCATTCAGACATCGATGGACGGGATCATCGCCAATGACCGGCAGGGAAACATTATAATTTTCAATGAAGGTGCTGAAAGCATTTACGGCTATACCCCTGAAGAGGCACTTGCTGGGATGAGTGTCACCCGGCTCTATCCAGAGGGCGAAGCCAGAAGGATCAAGAAACTGACCTACGGCCCTGAATACGGTGGCCCTGGCCGTTTGATCAACTACGAAGTAAAGGTGCTCACCAAGAATGGCGAACTGGTTCCGATTTTGCTCTCTGCCACGCTGCTTTACGAGGAAGGGCGTGAGGTGGCTATGGTGGGGTACTTCAAGGATATGCGCAAGGTCAAACGGTTGGAAAAGGAACTCATCCAGAGGGAACGGCTGGTCGCCATGGGGCAGGCGACAGCAGGTATCGCTCATGGTGTGAAGAACATCCTTCACGCTATGAAGTTGGGTGCTTTCATGGTGGACAAAGGGTTTGAGAAAGAAAAACCCGATTTGCTCCGCAAAGGCTGGAACCTGGTGGGTAAGAATATGAACCGCATTTCCCGTATGACCCTCGATATGCTGAGCTATGCGCGCAGCAGTCCACCAGCACGCCAGACCTGTTCGCTGAACGATATTATCGACCAGGTTTGTGACTTGATGGTCGAGAAAGCCCGCGAGCGGCAGATCGACTTGGTAAGAGATCTGGATGCGTCATTACCTTCGGTGAGTGTGGATCTGGAGGATATACACTCCTGCCTCATGAATCTGGTGACCAACGCTATCGAGGCCTTTCCCGAGAGCAGCAAAGGTGGGCTCATTACTGTGTCGAGTAGAGATGCAGGAGAGGCGGGTGTGCTTCTGCATGTCAAAGATACTGGCAAAGGAATGACCAAAGAACTGCAAGAACAAATTTTTAAATATCTCTACAGCACCAAAGGAGCGCGGGGTACAGGTTTGGGCCTGGCCATCACCCAGAAAATCATTCACGAGCACGGCGGCACTATCGAAGTTGACTCCACTCCCAACGAGGGCTCCTGCTTTACGATTAACCTGCCGAAGTGACAAACCATTCCACATCTCACATCCCACATCTCAAAACCATAATCCTAAATGCAAGGCAATAATTCTCAGGGTTTCAGGTGTCGGGCCTTCGCCGCGACGAAGCGGCTTCGTCCGCGCAGGCGGGTGTCAGGTGTCAGAAAAGAGAGACAAAAAAGCTGAAACCTGAACACTGAAACCTGAAACCTAAATTCTGGCTCCTGACTCCTGACTCCTGACTACTTCTTTTTCTTCGGTATATCAAAAGTTCTCCCTATCACCCGCTTCGCAGTCTCTACCTGATCGTCTGGAATGACACACATGGATGACGTAATAGTGGTGGCGTTGCTAAAAATAGTAATGTCGGCCTGTTGAAGTGCTCCGAACAAGAGACTCGACGTACCCGGACGTATGTCAAAGTGTGGTCCTAGAACGCGAATTACCGCTACGGGTTGCCTTAGTTCTAGAGCCTGAGTTTGCATTCTGGTCTTTACTTCTTTTAACTCGGGCTCTAATTGAGTGAAAGCCTCGCTGTCAATACAAACGATCAAGTCACGGTTGTAATCGCCGGCGCAGCCTTCGATGAGAAATCTGACCGGAACGTCATGGCGCTCCAAAAGATCAAAAAGGGGTCTGGTGGCGCCGGGGCGAGTGGGGATACGCAAAAAACTCAGTTGGGTTAGTCCTCGTTGAATCTTGAGGGGATAAATTTCTAAAGTTTCAGCAGACCCCACATTTCATTCCTTTTTCACCATCAGGTTCCCGAATAAGACTGGTTGCGTCCTTACGGAAGTTCAAAAGCATTGGCTAAACAGGCTAAAGCCTGATCTACGTATTCACTGTTGACCACGCAAGATACGACAGAACTGGCGTTATTGGTGGAGAGCGGGTCAACGCCATCCATCCGTAAGGCAGTGAGCAGCCGTTCCGCCACCCGGGGTCGCTGCTTGTGAGGATAGATTGATATGACTGTTACTTTAGGATGAAACACGAAGTCTCTGATGCCGAGAGACTTTTCATGAAGGTCGAGTGCCCTGATGGCTTTATCGAGCACGTCAGCATCAATGCAGAGACACAGCGAGGTGTTGCCAACCGAGTCTCTATATTTGTTAATAAAGCGGATATTGATGTCATGCTCTCCCAAGATCTCCAATACGGCTGCAGTCGGGTCGCTATCCCCACCCGGCAAAAGAAGAGTGAGCGAAGAAAGCACCGGGCTCTGGAGGATGCCTGAAATTCTGATTCTTTCTGGTCTCGGGGCGCCGATACGGCGCATGATTTCGAGAGTTTTGCTCTGCTCGCTCATATAAGATTTGCCGCGGGAGTAACGTATCCGTTCGGTCCGGTATCTGTTATTTAATGTTGGTCATTTGACATGAATGATTTATCATTGAGCCTTTGGAAATTAGTGATCTTCGCTTTTCTACGCTTGATACACATTACACTATTGCATGATAATTGAAGAGACGCTAAATGACAAATGACAAATGGCAAATGGCAACAGCATGGCACAGTTCTGTTTTTTCATCTGTCATTTTATATTTGTCATGTTCTATCCTTACAAAATATAGTAGTGGTTCTCATCGTTCCATTGCAGAGGTCAATGGACAATGCGAAATGCGAGATGAGCAATGACCAATGACAACAGAGAAATTTCCAGTCAGGCCGTCCGATTTCGGGCGATGATCCTGGCTCTTTCCATCGGCAGTCTATTGATGACTGTCAAATTCGTCGCCTACTTTCTCACAGACTCTACTGCAATTTTGTCCGATGCTCTAGAGTCGATCATTAACGTGGTTGCCAGTGGCTTTGCCCTCTACAGTATCTATGTGAGCAATCAGCCCCCGGATACGAGTCATCCATATGGCCATGGTAAGATAGAATACTTCTCGGTTGGCTTTGAGGGAGCCCTCATTATTCTGGCAGCTGTGGCGATCCTCTACAAAGCGATCCCCGCCTTTTTTGTCGAGCGACCTCTCGCCCAGCTGAACGTGGGCATTATACTCCTGCTCTCCACTTCTGCAGTTAATCTCGTCCTCGGACTGTTTCTCATTCGCACCGGGCGCAAAACCAGGTCCGTTCCTCTCGAAGCGGATGGCAAGCACCTGCTCACCGATGTCTATACCAGCGTCGGCGTGATAGGTGGGCTGTTGTTGGTTCGGCTTACCGGTTGGCACTGGTGGGACCCACTGGCTGCCTGTTTGGTGGCGATCAATATTATTTTCACTGGTTGGCACCTGGTAAAGGAAGCTTCTGGCAGGTTAATGGATGAAGCAGACCCGGAATTGCTGGAGCGAATAGTGGAGATCTTGAACGAGAATAGACAAGTTGACTGGATTGACGTTCATCAACTTCGGACTCGCCACTATGGGGACAAGGTTCACGTAGATTTTCACTTGGTTGTGCCACGAAGTTTCGGTCTGCTGGAGGCTCACGTAGAAGCGGAAAAGATAGAAGGAATGATTCTCAGTACCTTGAGGGAAGTGGCTGATGTCATCGTCCATGTTGATCCCTGCGAAGATCCACAATGCGAGCGATGTCGACAAGATCATTGTCAGGATCGGAGCAAAGAAAGCAGTGGAGCCACCAAACCCTGGCAGGTGGACGAGGTGGTGATGAAAAGAGAAGAAAGAGGGAAATAATTGCGAATTGCGAAATTCGAATTTGAGATGTGGGATGTCAACTGAATAATGACTAATGCGAGATTAGTATATGCAGATGATTCTGGCCAAATCTACGACCATCCTTACCTAGAGATGGCCGGCTCTAGTGGTGGCAGCTGGCAGCGAGTAGATGACACTTTTCTTATCCCGCTGCCGCCGGGGAGTGACCTCTTCTTGCTGCCCGAGCGGATTCCTGTGGGATACGACCACAACAAGCAGGGGTTCGTCGAACTAGTGGAGGACCCCCATGATCCTCAGCGGCAGGTACAGGCGGTTGCTGCTTTTATGGCGCCCGCACATACCCAACTTCTTACAGCTGCCTACCAGAATAAACAGAACGCCCCATTGTTGCCACTGTTTAGTTACACTGCTGTGGGGTGGAAGGATGGCCAGTTTGTGGCGGCCGGAGTTCGAGTAGAT